>Ga0209694_1000921_pt1 | contig 37700 bp, 38 predicted proteins | sample GluameincwithD2O_FD_187499 | JGI IMG/M metagenome (GOLD analysis project Ga0209694, IMG submission 187499) | Mouse cecum microbial communities from Vienna, Austria - Glucosamine amended microcosms incubated with D2O (SPAdes) (version 2) | ecosystem: Host-associated > Mammals > Digestive system >... | reverse complement strand
GGGCGCTACCTCCCCGGAAGCGCCCCTCCTGCACGATCTGGGCCAGCCTGGTTTTGGTTCGGACGGAGGTCTTGAGGCTCTCCCCCGATGCCTGCCAATAGCGGATGTAGTTCATCAGCTTGTCCACATGGTTATCGAACCGCTGCTGGCCTTCCTCGGCACTCCACACCTCGATGCCGTCCTGGACGAACCACTCCACCACAAAAGGCGTTTCATCCTCCTTACGGCCCAAGCGGTCAAACATGAACACCAGCAGGACGTCAAATTTGTCCTGCGCCGCATCCCGCTGGATCTCCTGGATGGCGTCACGGTCTTTCGCGGAAACCTTGAAGCCGGAAACGCCTTTTTCCGAAAACTCCCGGGTAATGATCCAGCCCTTCTCGGCGGCAAACTCCCGGCACCGCTGCTTCTGCATTGGGATGTCGTCCTTCTCCACCTGGCCTTTGGTAGAAACCCGGTAGAGGCAATATACCCTCTTTGCCATGTCAGCCCCTCCCCTGCTATGATTTCTGGCTACGGAGATAGGCGCCCTTCAAGATGTCCCTGACCACAGCCGGGGCTTCCGCATTCTTTTTGGCAGAAAAAATAAGGCGCACCACCGTCCCGTTGACCTGCACGGACGAAGTGTGTCTTACGCATCCATATTGCGTGTTATTCATCTTGCTCTGATCCTTTCCGTATAGTTTGGACAGCCTGCTCCAGCTGTGACAGTGTTTGCTGCGTCTCTCCAGGCAGCATAGCGGTCAAGGACTCCGCTGTCTGGAGGTGTTCCAATATGGAGTTCAGCTCCTCCGGCTGGAGGCCGGTATCCCTGCTGATTACGATGCAGCCATCGAGACAGGCAATCTGTAGGTCTGTACCCTGGGGGATATTGGCCTGCCGCATCAGATCCATGGGAATCCGAATGGCACTGTCCTCATTCGGGATGGCTCCATCCGCCTCGTTGGGTAAGAGCATCAACTCGCAGAACGTATTGGTTGTGCCGTCATGGGTCAGGTAGGCAACCCGCACATGGTCGCCCGCTGCCAGCCCCATTTTCGTCAAAACCGGGGCCGGGATCTTCAACCGGCCCCGATGATCCACGGTGAACGTCAATTCAAGGATTTGCAATGATAATCCCTCACTTTCTATTCAAAGCTATGGCTTGTCATTCAGGATTTGCAACCGCTGGGTGAACTATGGTATACTGTTCTCAGAGAAAACAAGGCGGTGACAGCCATGTGTGCAAAGAAAAAAGCCATCTCCAGCAAAATGTGGAGGATGGCTGGCGAGCCTCTCCGTTCCCAGCTGCTCAGCGCAGCGGAGCAGGAGTCATTTTCTGAGGAATTTTCCATCTACCGCCAATTTCGCAGCGGTACGGAAAATGGATTGGATTGGGTGACCCCTGCCGCCGCACGGCTCCATCAGAGCGCTGCCATGGCGGTTGCGGCAGCCCTGTGTGAACGGTACGCCGGACAATATGGGCGGGAAGCCGTAGTCATGGTAGTTTCCGCGACAACGGCAGTTCCGGCTCCCCTGTCGGCACGGATGGCCCGACGCACGGACTTTTTACTGGGGGCGGCGCTTTGGCTGCTGGACTACTGGGAACTGCACTGCGGCAGCGAGGAGGACTATCTATCCCTTCTGCCCCAAGAGCCGGACGCACGGCTGGAATATGATATCCCCTTTTCTGAGATCTGGATCATTCCCGGGATGTGCTGCTTCGTATCCTGACGCTACTGTGTGGCCGGGAAGAAACATACCGCAAGGAATTCCGGGCCTTGCTGTCCCTGGTCGATAACAATGCTGCATCGCGGCTCCGCCATCGATTTAAGGATGCGTTTCTGGACTACATCGACCGGATCCTGGAGGTCTACAATCGGCTCCAGCCTATGTTGCCGGAGCTGCCGCCCTTTTTCGGCGCAAGCCTGTCTGGCACGGACTTTATACCGCCGAATGACCTTTTGCCTTCCGAGCGCCCAGATACCGTGGCTCTGCTTATGGGCCCGGAACTGATCTGCCGACCGGCGGCGGAAGTCCAGGAGCAGCTGGGCTCCCGGAAAGCGGCGGAGCTGCTGTCCGGCTACGGCACGGATGACCCCTACGCCTTATGTGCCGCCTACCTGCTGCTGGAACGGGAGAAGGACGCCTTGGCCAATCTGAACGGCCTGACCGCCATTGTGATGATTTGCGCGGAGCGACATCTGCCCTGGACACAGGATGACTTTGACGCCAGGGCCGATCTATTCGAGCCAGGCGGGCCAGACTACCGACTGCGGTACGAATACCGAATGGCTACTGGGGACGAAGCGGAAAGGGACGATATTCCGGACTGGATGGCTTCCGAGGCCCAGCTCTTTTACATCGCCACGGGCGTGATCCCTCCCCGGGATCAGCAGATGTCCCAAGAGTTGGTTCACTGGTTCGTATCCCACGGCGTTGCGGAACAGCGGGCCCGGGAACTGGCCTTCGGGGCGATGTTCGCCTACTACACGGATGCCGGAGAGCATGGCTGGAAAGAAATCGACTGGCCTTTTGATGACAGCAATGGGGATGAACCTGTCCCTTCGGAGGAATCAGAAGCATCTGCGCCTGTACCGCTTCCTGTTGAGGATCATGCCGCACAGGTTGAATCGCTGGCCCGGAAGGTGAAAGAGCTGCGGGGTGCGCTTCACGATGCGGAGCAGACGGCGGTGCGGCTGGAGGAGCAGCTTCGGGATGCGCAGCAAAGCGGTGAGACAGACCGCTCCGAGCTGGCTCAACTCCGGGAAACCCTCTACAATCTGAGAGCCAGGGAGGACGAATTGGAGGAGGACAGCGGCCCGCTGGTGGAATTGCCGTGGCAGGTGAGACGGCGGATCGTGGTGTTCGGCGGCCATGACAGCTGGCGCAAGGCGTTGAAGCCTTTGCTGCCTGGGGCCCGGTTCTATGACCGGGAGGCGCTGCCCGATCTGAACGCCATCCGTGGTGCGGACGCAGTATGGATCCAATCCAACGCCCTATCCCACAAATACTATTACCGCATCATTGACACTGCCCGGAAAAACAATATCCCGGTGCGGTATTTTGGCTTCGCCAGCGCAAAGAAGTGCGCCATACAGCTGGCACTGGACGAGTTGGCGGAGGAAAAGAAAGCGGAATAAGATTTCATGCTTTTGTAACATCTGTGTACAAACTTTCGTAATGAAATCCCGCTATCCTAATCCTTGCAAGAGATATCCTTTCTTTTTCATTCTATCCTCCATCCTTATGGGAGCGAAGCGGATCCGCTTCGCTCCTCTTTTTATGCGACAGCTTCCCCAGGCAGAGGGGAGCCGCACCAATGATGCCACAGTGCTGGCCCAAAGCCATCTGCCACATTCAACGAATTATGGGGTCTGAAATTGGGCAAAGCCTACTGTGCGCCTGCTGGTTGATCCCAGAAAAACGGGGACCACCCATTGCACGGGTGATCCCCGTGGCATCTGAAATCAAGAAATTCTCGGAAGATATTTGTATCCTTGATCTTCCGTTTGCCTGTATTCGACACTACTCCCCCAGGCATGGGCGGCAGACTGAAACCGCGCTGTGCGCGTCACGGGAATTTCACCCCTCCGAGGATCGCTCGGGGCCGCCCGCGCGGGCGGGAGTATCATTATGTACTGACGAAGTTATGGCAAAACAGCTTGTCCGCTGTTTCTGGACAGGTGGGTACCGCTCGCCGCCTTATTTGGCCGTCTTTGATGCGGTAAAACCGCACAGGCGGGTCTTGGCGCACCCTCCAGGGTCGCTTTGCGCTTTTCAGGCGCTTCGTCAGGGAACGTATTTCAGTCGCCGGATGTAACCGGGCATGGCCCGGTGTTTTTCAAGGTACACCGGGGGCATGGGACAACCCCCTCACTACTTAAGCCGAGTTCGCGAGGGGGTTGCACCAAATTATTTTTACTTGTTCATCATTTTCTTGAGCACACGAAGCAATCTGGCCTTTCGATTGTGGACAGTCATGTAATGAATACCCAGCTTATCTGCGAGTTGCCGCTCAGACAATTCTTCAAAATACAGCGCATGGAGCAGTTCCTGATCGGATTCCGGGAGCTGCTTTAGGCAATAGTGGAGCTTTTCTCGAAGCAGATTGTCTATAGCCGCATCTTCCACGCTGGGAAGAGAGCGATCCGGGATGGTTTCCTCCCCCAGCATATCCTCGGTATCCATACTGTCATAGGACACAAGCCCATTGCGCTCGTCCTTTTCGTACAAGGTTTTGACCCGGCGCTTGGTTTGGTAGCAAGCCTTGTATACCTCGGGGGTCACCAAGACAAGCTCGCCGCGAACACGAACGTAATATTTTTCTGCCATAGGGCAGACCTCCTGTTCTTCTGAAATCTTGGGAAAATCTTGATTTCAGAAGCGGAGGCCCCCGGCAACGGGGGAAAGCAATTCGGCAGCTTTCGTTACTGCTCAACAGTGGGGATTGTCGAGCAGCGGCGAAAAATGTCGAAAAAATTTGGGCCGCAAACTGTAAAGTAGTTTGCGGCCCAGCATTGTGGTGAAGTATTAACTTTCTAAAAGCGCCTCTTGACGTTCCGCCAATTAGCGTTGACCTCAGCGGACAACATCCGATGGTCAATAATTGAACTATGTAACTCAACAACACATACTTCGTGTTGGGCGGCGGAGGCAGTGGGACTTTCTATCTCTCTGACTCAGTCAAGGTAAGATGCACATCACTTTGACCCGTGGCCTTGCGGCTGGATCACACCAACAATCCAACATAACGACATGGTGCATCATGTAGGGCGGCGGACTATGAACAGGAAAATCAAATTTTGCTATTTAGTCTCAATTGGGCAATGTATTCCTTCTGCTCTGCTGCTTTTGCGTAATGGTTGATTGCTTTGATTTGGTCTATTTCGCATCCAATCCCAAAGTAGTACATATCACCCAGTTTTCGGTGTGCCTCGCTTGAGTTCTGCTCCGCAGCTTTTGTATACCAATAGATTGCCTTATCGTAATCCTGGTGATCTGCCTGGGCATATAGGTCAGCGACATCAATCTGGCAGAGCTGGTGTCCCCGCCGTGCCCCTTGCTCATACCAATGGACAGCGAGATCCCAATTTTGTTCAACCCCAAGGCCATGATGATACGCATACCCAAGATTATACTGCGATAGCATATCGCCTTCCTCTGCTGCCTCCCGGAACCATTTACAGGCAACCTTAAAGTCACGCTCAAATACTGCGTATCCCATATAATATAGTTGGCCAAGCTGATATTTCGCTTCTGTCATGCCAGCATCAGCTGCAATTTTAAAGTAATTCGCAGCCTTTACATAATCCGGAGAGAAAGCTTTCCCACCTTCTTTATACAGTATTCCAAGCGAATAAGCTGCGGAAGTATAGCCTGATTCTACCGATTTAGTGTAATTATCTATTGCCTGTTCAATCTCACCATGAATAGCATAGATTTCAGCAATGGTGGAATACGAACCAGCTCCGCCCAATTCAATGGCGCGCCTATAGCATTCCTTAGCCTGATCAAGATCCCTTTTGCACCCTAATCCGCTCCTATATAAAAAACCAAGCGAACCCCATACCAGTGGATTGTTGCCCTTTGCAGCCTTGACATATTGTTTGGCCAAGTGCCCAAGCTGCTCCAAGCTCCGCCAAGCAAAACGGGCTGTCCATATACGCCTCTGTCAATAGAAAAATTGTGGCTTTACATTCTGCCATGCTGTTTTTAATGGCGGTGATAAAATCCTCACCCGTAGGAAGGGTTCCTTGCATTGAAGTGCAAAAAATGTCATTTTGATGTAAATTCATGCCCATCTGCAAAAACTCGGAAAATCTCTCCACCAGGACGGCATCTTTACTGGAATGACTGATAAAAATCTTTGGCATCAACACACCTCCAACTTTTAGAACTGCCATGCACTCTTGCCAATCTTCTTACATATCCATTTATTTTCAAAGAGTGTTGTCTGACATTATATGATTTGAAACTGCGGGATACAGACAACAAACTGTCCGCCCCATTCGCGGATAAACTCTGCGGTTCCAATAATCTCATCCCTCAGATTCCATGGCAGAATCAACACGTAGTCCAGCTTGCGTTCCCGTAGCGCCTCCCGGCCCACGATGGGAATCAGGCTAAAAAGACGCTTTGACTCGTTTAATCAGACCATCTTTGAGACGGGCATTACTTTCGATATGTTGGAGCAGACTCATCGCAGTTTGTTCGGCACTGGCCCACAACCGTCTATTTTCTCGAGCGTCATTTTTTATCATCTCACTGCCCAGGAAACGGTCATGATGTTCCTGCTGAATTCGGCCATATTCTCCGTTAATCTTTGCGATATCCCCCTGCCGCTCTGCTTGAAATAGTTTCCATAGATTCACAATGATGCTCCCCCTCTTTCTTGCATTAACGGGGCATACCTTCGCTCGTTGCCATGGTGTACCGCTCATTGGACTAACTCACTTCTGGCTTCTGATTCACTTTTTCCCAATGTCTCAGTTAACTACCTTTGCGATAAAGTTCCTTGCAGGGTATACTCTCCGCCAGGTGCGCCGCACAGTGTCCCCATCCTGGCTACTCGCATGTCACCCATGACGTCTGTTCCAAACGTAGACGTTTTGTACGATGGTCATGAACCCTTTCCTATCCAATCATCCTCTGTTAACCAATCCAGTTCCAGTTCCAACGCCGCCAGCTCCACCTCCGGCTTTACCTTCTCCCCGTGGAAATCGCTGCCGCCGGTGCGGTGGAGCTGGAATTTTTCCGTAAGGCGGAGATAAAATTCCTGCTGTGACCGTGTGTATTTGGGATAATGGCACTCAATGGCGTCCAGGCCCCAGCCTTTGAGGCAGGACACAAGCTCCTCCAGCTCACTGTCCGGCAGCCCCATCTGGTAGGGGTGGGCCAGAGAGACCTTCCCGCCCGCCGCCTTGATGGCCTCCACGCAGGTGCGGGCGTCCGCCTTGAACCGCTTGACCTTCTGCCGGAACTCCTCCGTGTCCAGATAGCGGTCGAATGCCTCCCGGTTGGTGGCGGCATAGCCGTGCTTCACCATCACCAGGGCAAAATGGGGCCGGGCGATAACCTCGCCCCCCGCCAGCTCCTCCACCTCGGACAGGTCGATGTCCACGCCCTTTTCCCGGAGGAAATCCACGATTTTGTACTTCCGCTCGTCCCGGCCCGCCCGGAGCTGTTCGCACAGCCGGGCCAGCTCCGTGTCCCCGTCCCGGAAGCCATAGCCCAGGATGTGGAAGTTGGGATACTCCCTGGCGCTCAGCTCCACCCCCCGGATCACCGTCAGGCCCAGGGCTTCCCCCGCCCGCTGGGCTTCATTCACGCCCGCGATGGTGTCATGGTCGGTGACGGCCAGGACGGACAGTCTGCGGTTTTTTGCCAGCCCCACCAGCTCTGTGGGCGTATACTGCCCATCGGAGGCGGTGGTGTGGGTGTGGAGATCGCACAGGGGCATATCCAGCTGGATTCCTTGTGGATGAAGTCGCGGCGCTGGTTGGCGATGTGCTCATGGAGTTCGCGGTACTTCTGGACAGCTTCCTGATAATTTTTGGAACCGGGCTCCATCCGGCTGAGCCGCTTCTGGAGCTTCGCCAGCTTTTCTTGGGAGGCTTTCAGCCTGTGGGGCGGATCGGCCAGTTCACCGCTGTCCGCCACATAGAAGTGGCCCATGGAATATTTCAAACCAACAGTGGTCTCCGGGACAGGGACAACCGCCTCCGGCTCCTTCACGATGTACTCATAAAGGATGTAGGCAAAATATTTGCCCGTTTTGGTTTTCTCCACTGTAACCCGTTTCAGCTTCCAGCCGTTTCGCGGGCGGCGAGAGAACTTGGCCCGGATGATCCCGGCCTTGGTCATGCGAATGCCGTCCCTGGTATAGAACTTGCGGATCTGTTCGATACCTCTGTCGATGTTCTGCTGGGCTATGAAGTCAAGGACAACAAGCGGGCCACGGCAGTAGCGCGGCTGAAGGACCTTGCCTACCGCCGGGATGAGCGTGGTCTTGCAGAGGCGGACAAGCTGCTGATCCGTTATCCCAACTGCTTTGAGGCTGTTTATCAGAGCGCAGACCTATACGGATTATTTGGTTTTATGCGCCAGGATCGGAAACTGCTGCTGCGTTCAATCGAGCTGATGGAGCGCGCACGCCTTCTTCTCGGGCAAAATACTGATCCGGAAATTGGCGAACTGTCCATCAACCGCAGCATCGCAAGGTCCTATTTCTCCATGAATGAGGCCGAGAAAGCGGTGGAAATCTTCAGAAGCAGCAATCCCCAAGGGATCTATAACGATTTCATTGGCTGCACCCTGGGAGCAGACCTCCACCATCCAGACGAGGCAATCCCCTATCTGTCCAGGGCGCTGATACGCTGTGTTGCCTCCCTGCTCCGCATTGTGATTGGGTACGTTAACGCCTATTTCGACCAAGGGCGCTTCCTTGACGCAATCGATATTCTTCAGCTGAGCCTGAGTTTTTGCTCTGGTCTGCGCAAGCCCGGCCAAAACAGCTTCCTGGATAAGATCAGCACCGAGTTCTATGTCTATCTATCTGAGGCACAGGCCGGTCTGGGCCTCACGGACGAGGCACAGAAATCACTGCGCACGGCAAGGGCGCTGGCGGAACAGTTTGACCGTGCGCCGGATTACAGCGTGGACAGTATCCGCTTTGTTGCCAATGACAGACCGGGGGCTGCCTTTGACGATATGGGAGCCACCGCCATGGAGTGTATTTTGAATCTGCTGGAAACCCGCAAGAGCGACGCGCTCGCGGCGTTGTGGCGTGAGATCGCAGCAGAGGAATCGGGCCAAGGGTGAGCGGACATGAAAAATCAAGCGCTGTTTTTGTTCAGCAAAGGCGTATCGCATATCGGCACCAGGCTGTTCACCTTTGCCCTGAGCTGGTACATTCTGTCCCAGACTGGTTCCGGGCTCAGTTTCAGCGTCTCGCTGCTGGTCAACTACCTGCCACAAATTGTCCTTTCTCCGTTTGCGGGAAATCTCAGCGGCAAGACGCTCCGGCCAAACCGCATTTTGGCTTTGTGTGATGTGGCGAGTGCCGCTGTCTGCTGCCTGCCGCTTTTCCACCTCGGGATGGCGTCCATATACTCCACCATCTTTCTGCTGTCCGCTGTTTCTGCCGTTTTCAACAATGTGATTGACACGCATCTCATTAATCTGGACGGGGTGAATAGCGCGGAAACGCTGAAAAAGCTGACCTCATCCGCGCAGTTCATCACCTCTGGGGTCAACATCATCGCCCCATCCATCGGCGGTGTCTTGATTCAGGTGTGTTCTGTGCGGGTGTTCGCGGTCATCAACATCGTCTCATTCCTGCTGTCCGCGTTTGGAGAGGTATGGCTGAAATACAGGCCCCTCCGAACAGAACATCATGTTCAGGATGCTGGAACGATCCAGGGAAACGGGAAGACCGTGCTCTCCTATATGTTCGGGCAGAAAGAGCTGCGGACATTTTTCATCGCGGACAGCTTGGGCAATTTTTGCTTCAGCGCCGGTGTCAACGTGGCCCTGCCGTTGATTGTCACCACCACACTGGGCATTTCCTCCAAAGGCTACGGTCTAATCTCCAGCAGTATTGCTATGGGTTCTGTGCTGTGCGCGGTGTGGCGGACGAAACATCCCGGCGGCAGCCGGCTCCGGTACCCTTTTTTGCAGCTCGGACTGATTGGAGGCTGTATGCTGATTCTTGCGCTGATAGCTTGCGGACCAGGTCAAGCCGCTTGGTCTGCAGCCGTACTCTGCTCCGTGATGTTCGTGGTCGGCTGGCTGTCGGTAGACATCAACATCAAGACAAAGACAACGATCCAGCTTTTCGTTGCTCCGGACTATCTCAGCAGTGTCTTGGGCGTGTCAACATCTATATCGTATGTCTTGATTCCAATGTCATTGGTCATTGCGGGGGGAATGTCGGAAATCTGCCCCTCTTTTATCCTGCCCATGGTGAATGGGATTTTGCTGATCACTACCATATTCCTTTTGTGGCGTATAGAGCGTAAATCAGTTCGGATTTGAGAAGCGGGAGTATTTATTCAATCAAATGGAATAAAATTCTTTGTCTTGGGCGAGGGGAACATAACGAATTACCATCCCTACTTTGTACTGCTCTTTCTGGACTGGAGATACCGCTTAGACAGGGCGTGGTATCTCGGCTACGAGTTCCCGCAGAATTATTTGCAGGTGGAGTATTTGGACGAGATGCCGGGCAAGCTCGCCATCCTTCAGCAACAGTCATCGGAACTACTCACCCACATCTGGGTCACGGACACCAGAGAAAAATCTGTGGACGAAAAAATGACCGCCTATCTCTCCAAGTTGGCCATAAACGCGGCCTTGTTCTGCTGGGGCGTGGTGGCGGGACGCCCCAAATCCGCCCGGGCGCCCATGGCGCACTTCACCTCAAGGAAGGCGAGCTGATTGATAACCCTGACCGCCGCCAGCGCGTTATCCAGCCCTTCCGGGCTGTCCGTGGACAGGGAAACCGGATAGCCGCAGGCCTGAGCGACAGCGCGCAAGTCCACCCTGCCCGCCGCCGTGGGCATACCTCCCACCGATTCGTGGGCCTCGTTGTTCAGCACGATGTGAATGAAATTCGCGGGCCCGGCGGCCCCGATGATCGCCATAGCGCCCAGGTGCATCAGCGCCGCCCCGTCCCCGTCCAGGCACCACACCCGGCGATCCGCTCTTTGCGGCGCAATGCCCAGCGCGATGGACGAGCTGTGCCCCATGGAGCCCACGGTGAGGAAATCGTGCCCATGGCCCTGCCCCCGGGCCTCCCGCAGCTCGTACAGCTCCCGGCTGGCCTTCCCGGTGGTGGACACCACCGGATCATCCCCGGCGGCGGCCAGAATGTGCTCAATAGCCTCCTCCCGGCTCATGGAGTGGGCGTTGCGATAGACGGTTTTTCCGCTGTACTCCAGCGCCCCCTTGCGAATCACAAGGGCCGCCTGCTTTCCCTGGGCGAACCGGGCGCGGTATTCTTTCAGCTTGGCCACCACCTGCTCCGGCGTGGTGGCCTTGCTGATCACAAAGGCCGGGATATCCAGGTTTTTCAGCAGGCTGAGGGTGATCTCCCCCTGAAACGCGTGCTGGGGCTCATCGTGCATCCCCGGCTCCCCCCGCCAGCCCACGATAAACAGACAGGGGATGCCGTACACCTTCTCGTTCAGCAGGGACGCCACCGGGTTCACAATATTCCCCAAGCCGCTGTTCTGGAGGTACACCACCGGCACCTTCCCCGTGGCCAGATGGTAGCCCGCCGCCAGCGCCGCCGCGTTGCCCTCGTTGGCCGCGATGACATGACGCGCCGGATCCAAGCCGTACCTGTCCATTAAAAAGCTGCACAGCTCCTTCAACTGGCTGTCCGGCACCCCGGTAAAAAACTCAAATTCCCGTAAAAAATCCAGTGTCATTCCATCAGCTCCTATCTGAATCCATCCGCTCAGTCGAACAGATCCTTCTGCCGTTCATAGCGGGCAAAATCCTCCCGGGTGTTGCAGTTGATCCAGTGCTCCAAAGTGACGGGACGCAGTTCCCTGAATGCGTGCCTTTGGAAATACCGCTCTATCAGCACAAGATTTGTTCCCCGGCGCTCCGTTTCAGTCAACTGCCCGTTCAATCGCATAAATGCCTCTGCGTCTTGGATCTTCCAGGCTTGCGCAGAGTGGAAAATGGCTTTGATCCTGGCCGGGAACGTTAAAGCTCCATGATCGGTATCAAAAAGATAGTACAGCCGATCATCCCAGCCTTGATAGGCAGCAACCGAGCGATCCGCAAAAACAGGATCACGGGCAATGGAAAAAGAATCCTTTTGCGCAGATGCCAGCTGCCGAAAACTCCCGCTGTCCGTGATGATGTCCCCTTCGCAGAACAATATTTCCGTTGCTCCTTCCGCAGCCAAAACACCGTAGTACAAGCTGTACATGGAGCCGCTGTCCCGCCAGCGGGGATTGTACACCAGCTCAACGGAAGGCCCATGATTTCCCTCGACCTCGTATTGCAAATCCTGATAGCGGTATCCTCCCACAACAATCAGACGGTCAAAACCCGCGCCGCAAGCCTGCCGGAGCAGACGGCGCAAAATGCACTCAGGCGTTTTTTCCGTGCGATAGAGACACTTCAAAACCGGGTCGGTATAGCCTTGGTTGAAGCGTGTTGACTGCCCTGCTACAGTTGTGATAAATACCCTCATTGTGCCACACTCCTGGACTTGTACGCATCTACTACCATGTCAAGTCCATCTTCTAAGCACACTTTGGGCTCCCACCCCGTCCGGCTTTGGAGTTTCTGTGTGGACAACACCCGACGGACTGGATCCGCCGTGCGTTCCCCAGAAAATCGAATGACTGGCTTGTCGATTTGGAGTTTACGTGCAATCATGTCAACCAGCTTCAAAATTGTAACTTCCTCCTGCGTTGCAACATTGTATACCGAGCCATCCAAGGCGCTGTCTGTCTGAGCCAGCGCCAGCACCGCGGAGCAGCTGTCGATATTGTGGAGGAAGGTACGCCGCGTTGTTTTCGCGTTGTTCAGCAGGGTGACCTCACCGTGCTGAAGGAGGGAGGACACAATATGGGGGATGATATGCTTTGCGTACCGTTCGTAGCTGCTGTAAACGTTGGCAAAGCGGATGGAGCAGCCCTGAATTGCCCCCTGCGCTACGGCATCCAGTAAGAAAAACTCCGTCAGCAGCTTCCCTGCGGCATAGCTGGTTCGCTGGCTGTGCTCCGCCGTAGCCAGGTGGATATAATCGTCCTCCCTGACCCCGCCGGGGCGGTAGGATTCCATGGAATAGACCTCCGAGGTGGAGCAGTTGATAAAGCTGGCCGCGCCAACCTCAACCGCCTGGGCAAGAAAGCTGCGCATACCAAGGACATTCGTTTGAAAGGTATCCTCCACATGATAGAAATACTCAGTATGCACCACTGCGGCGCAGTTTATATAGATTACCTGATCTGCGGCATCCTTCCACTGGAGCACCAGCCGCTTGATTTTCTCCATCTGGGCAGGGTCGTTCAAATCGTATTGAAAAAACTTGAACACGGGGCAGCCCAACAGTCCTGATACCGTTTCAATTGAAGACGCAAAAAAATTGTCAAACCCTACAACGGTATCGCCGGCCGCGATGGCGGCCCGCGCGAGCTCGCTGCCCGTCATGCCGGTCACGCCGCTGATGATAAACAGCCGCTTCATGGCTCGTTCCTCCTCATATTCCGAGAGCAAGCCTCTCCTTATAAAACGCAGGCAGCTCCGGGGGATAGAGGATCTGCTCCGTTTGAATGGAATACGGCACCCCCGCAAGAATTGCTTCCCCTGTCTGCGTGTCGAACACCGCATACTGGGCCATGGGATTGTGGTTCCTTGGCTGTCCAACCGACCCGGGATTAATGAAAATTGTCTTTTTCTCCCCGCGAAAAGGGCTGTCGGGGTCGGAATAATACCGCTCAAAATAATGCGGGCGGTGGGTGTGGCCCGAGAGCACCACATCATAGGGTTGATATATTTTCCCCGCGATATCCGGCGTCAGCTTTCCCCAAAACGGATCGTCCATGCTTCCATGCACCAGCAGGAGCCGTTTCCCGTCCACGCCGATTTCTGCGTATCCCTTTGTGTCCAGGCCCATGATATAATTTCTGGAGTGGGCGGAGAGTTGGGACTGGGTGTATCGGGACATGACCATGCCCCGCGCACTTGAAAATCTGGACATATCCTGGTTCAGCAGGGCGTGTTCATGGTTCCCCTGAATCGTGCACAGCAAGGGGAAGGGGAGACGCTCCATTTGTGCGACTACCTCATTGGGTCGCATTCCATAGTCGATCAGGTCCCCAAGGAACACCGCCCCGTCGGGGCGGTATTGTCCGGCGCTCACAATAACCATCTGGAATGCGCTGAGGTTGGCATGGATATCGGCCAGAATCAGAATACGCACGGCAGATCCTCCATCAAGGCGTTTCGAGCAGCGACAGGATATGCTTGATCGACATACACATGTCCTCCGACTCCAGGGCCCGGTGATGCTCCAAAATGGAGTAGGCCGTCTTTTCCATCATAGGATAGGAGGCACGCAGCAGCTGATTGGCGTAAATCACCATATTGACGCCATGGGCCAACAGCTCCTCCTCTGTAACAGAGCTGTATGTAGTGGGGACGGCCACAATGGGGGTGGCAGGATCGGCAGCACGGAACCGGTCGCAGAACGCGAAAACCTCCTCCGGCGTGGACTCCTTAGAGTGAATCATGATGCCATCTGCCCCTGCATTCACGTAAGCCAAGGCCCTTTTCATGGCGTCTTCCTGCCCCTGCTTCAGGATCAAACTTTCGATCCGGGCAATCAGCATGAAATTTCCACTCTTAATGATAGATTTCCCAGCTCGGATTTTTTCACAAAAATGTTCTATGCTCTCCTGATGCTGTTCCACGCTTGTCCCAAAGAGGGAATTGCGTTTCAGGCCGGTCTTGTCCTCAATGATGACGGCGGATACACCGGCCTTCTCTATCGTGGCGATGTTATACACGAAATGCTCCAGCATCCCCCCGGTATCCATATCGAAAATAATGGGTTTTGTGGTGACGTCTAAAATCTGACTTACAGTTTGCAGCCGGGCCGTTAAGTCCACCAGCTCTGTATCCGGTTTCCCTTTCACGGTGGAATCACACAAGCTGGAAATCCAAATTCCGTCGTAAACATCTTCTTTACCCGGCTGCCCGACCTTTGAGCGCTCTACCAAAAGAGCGCTCAGCCCATCGTGAGCCTCCATGACCCGAGTGATTTCACCGCTTTTGAGTTTATACTGGAGCCACTGCCGCCTGGTTTCCGGCATTCCCACTCTGGATTCCAGCGACTGACTTATGGTTGCAAGCGTTTCATTGCTGGTGTAGGGAAACTCCACCAGCTCCCCGCCCCATTCCTTCAAGGCTTCAATCACCCTCTCCCGCACCGGCTTCTGGTAGCCAGTACGCCAGTTGTCGCCATGCACCACATAGTCCGGCCTCAGTTCCCGAATGGTCTCATCGTAATAAATATCATTCTGGATCACCACCTGACTGATACCTGTGATGTTTTCCAGGATTTTGACCCGTTCCTGCTCTGGAAGCAGCGGATATTTTTCATATATAGCCACACAGCGGTCACATAGCACACCGGCGGTAACAGCGCCGAGCTGCGCCGCCCTATTGATGATGTTAATATGACCGGAGTGTATAATATCAGTGGAGAAACACATATAAACCGTTTTCATAGCCGTTCTCCTTTGTTTATTTACCTGCTTTCAAAATGATTTCCCTGATCAAGAGCTCTATGGTCTCATCTGCGTCCGCCAAGCGGACGCACTTGGGCAGCGACGCGTCAAATGCGGCTTCAACCCTTTGGAGCAGCCCATCCGTATAGATCAAGCAGTCCCCCTGGATGTTTTCAATTCCATCCAGCGCCATGGACAGTCGGTTCTTCTCCCGCATTTCCTGAAGGGAAAAAATGCTCTCGTCAATCGAAGCCGTTATGGCCTCCTGCCGCGCGTCAATCATCACCGGATAGCCACCCAATTCTCCCAATGCGCCGGGAGAGTGGAGTTTCACAGCTTTTTTATCCCGGATCGCCTGTAAAATGCCGGTAATGATCTGATAGTTGCTGGAAGCGTTCATCATGTTCCGCTTTGCGTCCACGGGCATGGGGATTTTGCAGCGCTGCAGCACCTCGGCCTGGTCAAATTCCAGCGCTTTCCCCTGGTACTGAATATTCAGCAACTGGTCAACGCCTTCTGCATGGCCTTCTTTGCTGATCACCACATCGTGAAAGTGGCCGGTGGCTAACGTCACGTCTAGGTTCCAGGGATCGGCAACCCCCAAGATGTCGCCTATTGCAAATTGAATCCTGGGGATCAAATGGTTGAGGTTTCCGCTGCCGAAGTCCGGATACCGATGGCCCGCGCCCTTCAACCACGGGATCACGGCGTCCGAATAGGACGTATTGATCACAATCGCCTGAGAGTCAGCCAGCTCCGCAGCGTCCATGATGGTCTTAGTGTATTTCACCGCCAACGGTGTCCATATCCCGTAAGCCCGGAAGGCATGCCAGGAAATGCTGCCATATTTGAGACCACTCCGAACACGGCTAGAATTAACGATGATATCCGGCTGATGCTTGGAGATACAGGCTGCAACTGTCTCTACACGCTCCAAATCACAGGAACCGTCAATGGTAACGTTCGTGCGGTTCTGGCCACGGATCATGGATGCGATGCGGACGATATTCACGTCCGATTCCATTTTTTCCGCGTTGCGGCCTACCGCCACAATTTCAAGCGAGGGATCGCCGCTGCTGCACAGGTAATCCAACAGGTATGTACCAACGCTGCCCAGGCCAATGATCATGACCTTGATGTGATCCGCGTGGCCGGCACAATGTGCAAGGCGTTTTTCCGTAGGGTTCATGATAGTTTTCCTCCATAACAGTTTAGCAACCCGCAGTTCTGCCCGGCGCAAATTGGTGGTCGCGGTTCACATACCAAACATTTCTACCAGGATGCGGCTGACTTTCTCCGCGCCAGTGGCGCTCAAGTGATCCGTATCCATAAAATCTGTTGCGTCAAACAGCTCCAGTGCCTGATTGAAGTCCACATAGTGGACGTCCTCCGGCACCGCATTGATCAACTCCACCACACCGGCTTGCATTTCAGGTGAAATAAATCGATTATACTCTTTTGTAAACGGTGTTATCACCACAATAGGCTGTACATCGTGGCCATACAGAAAGCGGATAAATTCACACAGAATCGTTTTGTTTTCTTCAAAGCTCGCCTTATGCTGAAAGACGCTGTTGTGGTCTTTCGCCCGCGCCTGCCCCATTGCTAAACGTTCTGCTTCGGATGCTTCTGCCCAGGTTCTGCCCTGCAAATCAAACAGCTGTCCCCGCGGACGGATTTCCGAATAGTATGTGCCATATTCCAGCAGCTTTGCCACCGCCGCCTGTTCACAAACGGTTTTGATGGAATCGGGGATATCCCCGATTCCCGCCCACAAATCCTTGTGAGCGGGGCATTCCCAATTGTGGGCATCTTGAAAGATCGGATAGTAAACATTAGAGATCACTGTTTCCCTGGATACTTTGCTGCGGGAAAGATCCTGATAAGCAATATAGTAGCCCATAATAATGAAACATCGCTCAAAGTGTCTGTTTTCAGCAGCTAAAATGGCCCGTTTGGCACACTGGAAATCATAATAGATATCCTGTGAATGCATGGAGCAGTTGATCGCGTGCGTCCATGCACTCTCCTGAATGCCATTCAGGGCGTGGGACGAGCCGGTGATCAAAGTGGATCCTGCCGGGGCGGCCGCACACATTTCCAGCATTGTGCGCAGGAAAAGATAATCGTAGTTGTTGCAGAAAAAAGCTGCAGCTATTTGTGATAGCTGTTGTTCAGTATCATTGTCCATATCAAGTCTCACCCGTTCTCGCATAAATCAAAAATACCGAAAGCGTTGATTGAAATGCGCGTTATGCGTCAGCTTGTCCTCTTACTGATTATTTAACGTTTGAATAATCGATCTCTCAATACTTCCTGTACATCTTTTTCCTGTTCGACCAAACATAGTTCGATCAAATCAGCTTTGCCCGAGGTTTTCCCCCTTTGATTTATTCAAACAGCTCATCAGGTAGTTCGATCAACGATGCAGATGCGTTTCCATGGCGCTGATCCAAGGGCGGAAACTCCATATAATTGCCATATAAATAGGTCAGTACATCATGGGCTCCAATAGGTGCAGGAAAACTATGGCCTTCGAAGCGCATTTCAACGCTGCCTTGAAACCATTTGCTCATGTATCCAGTATGGTTCTTATCGATAAAACTGTACCAAGTAATGCGCCGACTGTTGCAGGGGCTATATCGTGTTGCAGTATTCATATAAACGTGATATACAAAATCTTTCGGAATTTGTGAGAGTATCTTATATAATCCGCGCTTCACCACACTTTTATCTTGTATAGCCCCCACCGGTGACCAAAGCACTCTGCGCGCATACTTACAGACAACATATTGGAGGTAATCAACAAAATCATTCTCCGGGCGTCCATCCATTGGGATAACATCCGCAAAAACACCGGTTGCAGCTGTCATATGCTCTTGCCCGCTCCTTACATACCGTGTACCCTTCCTTCTCATTTTTCCATATGCCCAACGATATGCAGGATCCGTTTCTGCTGTTTGCAAAAAAAATTTGCTATCATCCAGTTCCTGTATGCAAACATTGCAGAACCGCGCATAATCTTCTCGAAACATGAGAACATCAACATCATCATCCCATGGAATAAATCCTTGATGACGTGCTGCACCTAACAACGTCCCTCCATCTAACCAATACTTAATATTATGCTTCCTGCAAATCCGATCAATTTCCAACAGCATTTCCAACTGTACTTTATGCATTGCAGATAAAATTTCCGGTGTCATTGTGATGCATTCTCCAGGCGGCACTTGATAAATCATGTGATATGAACCTCCTTCTTATGAATAGACACCGGCAGCAGCCCTTATATTGGCGCTATCAAGCATTTGACAGTGCCAATATTGAGCTCCTTTGTCCTTTCGGGCCACTTTTTTGCATACCGCTTCTTACCGTCTAAGTATGGTACACATACTGTTGGTTTCCGCCCGTTTCCGACCCACTGCTTCTGGCAGGAAATACTGCTCCTGGATGGAAAATTCGGCTGACAGCAGCGGCTGGAACATTGCCAAATATTCCTCTTGTGTGCGGTAGATTGCATTATATGTGGACTTCAATGCCTCTGATTGAAATTCATTCAGGGTTAAACGCCGATCTATTGCGGTTGTTTCTTTCACACAAATCGTACAGTGCGGTTGTGCCAATGCCGGCAGCCGTTCAAAGATACGCTTTAATTCGTCATCATTGATATGGACACATAAACCGGACAAAACGATGCAGTGAAACGCCCCACCATAAAATGACGGTTCCTTCTCCGCTGTCTCCGAAGCCGAAAGTTGAAAAAAAGAACTTTTTTCAGCGTACTTCTCACAGATTTTTTCTGCTGCCTTCAGCATTTCCTCCGAAAAATCCACACCGCAATAAACGCCGCAATGAGGAAGAATGATCGTTGCCCAGCGCCCCATGCCACAGCCCAATTCCAGTACCCGGCTATTGGAATCCACGCCCAGTTTAGGGAACACAGAATCCCTATCATAATCAAAAGTTCTACTGGCAATAGAAGGATCCTCATCTCCCAGGGAGATTGCACCCCACCCCTTCTGCGCTATAAGCGATGCACGTTTATTGTAAAAACTTTGCACTTTCTCCATATGAATGGGTATTTTTTCGCCGTAAACTCGATTTTTGTCCATAATATTTATCCTCCGCTCTATTATTATGCTTTATGATGTTGTAATTGTATCTTATATTTTTTGCATACAGACACCGGCAATATCCTCGTATTGCTGTTGTCAAATACTCGACAGAATAACTTCTAAATCATGTATCCTTTTGGATTGCCAAGCATCGCTTCCGTTGCATACCGCATATCCATTGGAGTATCAATTTCCAAACGCTTAACAGGTATTGCCTGTACTGGCAATAATTTTTCAAGGCACTGGTAGACGTAAATCGGGTCGTCCGTTAATTGGTCGCTATGCACTATCGCAATATTGGACCACTCGTAGGATGAGTGCTTTTCTCTTGCAAATTCACAAATTCTGTTGTCCTCGTCAACCTGAACAAATACTGCATCTTCGGTATTTGTTCGTGCAATCCCTATTAAATTTTGATTGCAAAATTTTTTCAAAAAATTGCTGAAGCTCTCTTTGTGTGGAATAATATCGCCATCTAAAAGGAGAAAATAATCATGGAGGTCACAGCATCCCATGTAATAGCTTTGCAGTGTAGTGGTGGTATCGTAGCAGTCGTTGATAATAAACTTAACATCTTGACGCAATTGCTTTACTGCCTGAATTACTTCGTCTGCATGGTAGCCTACCACAAGCCGGACATCGGGAATTTCTTGCAGCTGTGCCAACTGATATTCAATGATTTTGTGCCCGTTTACTTCTACAAGGCATTTAGGAATCCCCCGGTTCAGTCGGCTTCCAAAACCTGCGGCTGCAATTACCGCATGTTTTACTATGTTCATTTCACCGCATCCTTTTTATCAGATAATAGTATTGGCTGGTTTCCTGCCGGTTGTTCAATTGTGGGCGGTCAAACAGAAATCCGGACTGGAGAATCTTAAAATCAGGAGCAGCTTTTTTCATTATGGAGCAATATTCTTCTGCTGTGCGATAAATTGTGTGATAGTCATGATTCAGCTCTTGAGAAAAGAAATCCCTCAGGGTGAGACGTTCTTGAACTCCAACGGGTTCCCGCAGATAGGCAATAGCATCCGGTGCCAAAATCTCTGGTAAAAGCTGAAACAGCGCCTCTACATCAGAGTCATTTAGATAGATCAGGATTCCCGCCGCGATCAATCGGTTGAACGGCTGAAGTCCATGGGTTCTGAAATACTCCCCAAAGTCACAAACAGACATCTGCACAAATTCAAACGTGGACTTTCGGTTTCTTTTTTTCGCAATTTCAATGAAGCCTTTGCTGAAATCAACCCCCAGATATCCTTCTACACCGCACTGGATCGCGTCTGCCCATCTTCCGATTCCGCACCCAAGATCCAGAATGCGGGAGGTTGAACCCAACTCCAACAGAGGCAGTATTTTCTCCACCTCCGCCCGGTTACGTTCATCCGTCAACTGCGGATGGGCGTCTTGATACATGGTGGTCACATAGGGATGTTCTTCATTATATTTATTTTCTCTGCTGTCAAAAAACTCTTTTGTTTTCGAGTAATCAATGTCCACTTTTTCCCCTTTAATCCTCAACCTGGTATTCTTCCTTTCTGCTGCAAATTTTTCCTGCCAAGACTTTCCCTTTCTGCCAAACTTGCTCATTCGTCCAGCTGTAATATCTCCTCACCACATATTTAAACTCTCATTATGGCTTTGCATCCGCCATTTGATCAGTGGCATCGCGTATTCCCGTACCGCTTATCTTCAGGCGGGGGTATCGTATAAATTGCCAAAGAATCTACAATGCCGCTAATGCTGCACAATCCTATCCTCTGTATGTAAGCATTCCCACAGTGTATTGCACACTCGCTCCCCGCAGTGCCCGTCCGCTATGGGAATATCGTGAAGCAGGACAGACTTCCGCTGCTCTGCCCGCTCATCGCGTCCATTCTGGATCCGCTCCAAAAACGCCAGCACATCCTCCACGTTTGCCGCACTTTCCATCCAGTTCCAGTTGATAAAATAATCCTGCTGAGCTGCTTCATACTTTTCCTGAGCTGAAGCAGTCCACAGTACCGGCTTGTCCAGCAATAAATATTGTGGAATCAGCGAACTGTAATCGGATATCATTGCTGTGGAGATTGAAAACGCCGCGTTGCAGGAGGTTTCCTCATCAAAAATTATATTGTCCTCTTTTTTTGCAAGGGCAACGCAATCCTGTAATTTTTCATATATCTCACTTGGATAATACAGTTTTGTCACCGCATCCGTCATTGGATGAGGCCGCCAAATCAGCACACAGTCCGTATTCTTTTGAAACCAAGCCAAAAGCTGTTCGAAATAGGGGATGGATGAGAACTGATAGTCGTAGCGTGTATTCCACAAAATGACCCTCCGCCCGGCCAGCGCGGACTTCCAGCCTTCTGGAATTGGGCACTGTTGGGTGCGCAGCCTCACATAGGCATCAAACTTGGGAAACCCGGTCAGCAACATATTTCCGCCCTTATTTGCCGAGTACCGGCTGTAGAAACGCTGGTGCCGTTCGGACATCCCGATAACTTTCCACGCACAACGGTATACAGGAAACCTGCATTGAAAATCTACAGAGGCTTTGCCAATCAGGCCGGGTATGTAGTACGGCAAATACACAAGCCGGGTATACTTGGCGATATTCTCCGGCCAAAACTGTTCCAGAGTACAGCTCTCATAGGGCTGGCTGATGAAGGCCAGCTCCGGGCAGTCCGTTTCGATATCGTACTGGCCGTATCCCAAGGAAGGGATACCCATGGGGGTGAGGAAATCCTTATAGATAACCTCCTGCTCCCGCTTGCCGTCCCGCTCCACCACCCGGCCCACCGGCGTGCGCACCACCACGGGGTCAAAGCGCGGGGCATCCCGCATATATTCATAGACGCTCTCCATGGCGTCCCACTTTTCCCCCAGCTCCGCAAAGAACACCGCCCGTACCTGGTAGGAAACCTGTCCGGGCAGCTCCCGGGCAAACTGCTCCAGCCCTTCCTCCAGCCTCTCGCCGCAGCTGTCCCACAGCACCTCAATCTCCGCCAGTCGCTCCAGCGGGGCCTCAGTGCGCAAATCATCGCGGTGCTCTTCCAGCACATCCCGGATCTGCGCCAGCATCTGCCGCCCGTTCTCCAGCAGCTCCGCGCTCAGGCCGTCATCCGGAGCGGTGCGCAGATACCGCGCAGCCTCCACCAGCGTCCGGCCCATTTTTATGATGTAGGCCAGCATGGAATATCGCATCATGATTGGTTGTCCTTTCTGCTACTGCGGCAGTCCGCCCCAGACGGGTGCCGCCGCCCCCTCAATGAGATGGGCCACCTTTTGATACGCCTCGCTCTGCTTCAGCGCCGCCACCGCCGGGTCGTCCGGACTGAAGCGCGCCAGAATGACCCGCACCTGGTCTGCCAGGGCCTTTAGCTCAGGCGGCGTCAGCAGCCGCTGAACCTCCGCGGTGTGGTCGGCAAGGAACTCCACCATAGGCTTCATATCCTTGCAGGTGTCCAGTCCCGCCCGCAGCAACCGCACATACTCCGCCGCGCCGCCCCGCTCCAGCGCGCCGAACGCCTGGGCGCAGTACCAGCCGAAGCGGTGCATCGGCGGCAAAACAAACAGCCGCTCCTCCACCAGCACCCCCGCGCTGTAGCACATGGGCAGGAACGCCTCCTCCAGCTTGGCGAAGGCCCGGGCCAGGGCCATGCCCTGCTCCTCGTCCTGCTCCTCACTCCTCCACGGGTATGCGTGCACCGCCGCCATCACCAGCCCCCGAACCCAGCAGAATCCCTGCCAGTCCTCCGGGTCGGCGCTCTGCGCCGTATGCAGCGTCAGGGGCAGGAGTCGCTCCCTGTCCTGAAGCAGCCGCGCCGCGAGGCTGTCCATTGCTTCAATGCTCAGCGGCTTGTCGGGCAAGGGGAAACGTGCGCCATACTCCAGCGCGTGGGCGATGGCGGCCGCAGGCAGCAAGGCAAAGTCCTCCTGCCTGGACAGGATGGCTTCAAGCCGCCCTGCCTCCGACGTCTCCAGCAGCTCCGCCGCGTCCCCGATCCCGCACTGGCCCTTTAGGGGCAGGAACAGCGTGTACCCATGGCGGAACCCCTTTTCGTCTTCCGCCTCCCGATAAGCTCTGGGAAAGGCCCGCACCGCCGCCGCGTACAGCTCGTTTCTCCGGGCTGTCCGATCCTTTTCCTCAAGCTGCTCCGCATTAAGCTGCGTCCAGAACTCTGATAACGCGTCACGCATATCCAACCCGCTCTGCCCGTGGAGGTTCATCAAAATTCCGGTATAATTTTTAACATTGGATACTGAAATGCCGCCCCCATCTATGGTGGCCAGCATTTCCTTTGACTTTTCAAATTGCTTGTCAAAGAAATACGCATCGGCAAGCAGAATCCGCACCTGCTCCTCACGGAACGCAGAAACAAACATGAGGGAACTGTATGCTATATCCGCGATACGGTCATATGTTGTCCGGTAGCCGGACAGCGCCTCCAGATAATTCTCGCCGGCGGGGATGGCCTGGGCGTACTCCTTTTTCTCAGCATGGCGCATGAATACGGCGTAGCCCACATCAACGCGGATAAACAGCGAATCCGGGAACAGCGTCTGCGCCTGCTCCCTCCACTCGTCAAATTCCGGCATTGACCGGGCCTGGGCGATGTTAACCGCGTGGCGGTAAATGGGGGGGCCGGCCTGTTCCCATGTGTCCCATTTTTCCTGTATGCCGGCGATTGCCCGGCGGATAAACCGCTCCTGCTCCTCTCCGGCGGCGCTTTCGATGCATTGCAGGAGCAGCATCAGGTTTTTCGGGCTGTCCTCCAGTCTCTTCCGGAGCAGTTCCATGTTGCGCTCCCGTTTGGCCTTTCCCCGTTCCCCATTAAAATCCACATATCCGTCGTGGTGGAGAACCGTTTTGCCCAGGCCGTAAAGGGTGCCCACCTCGCGGTTCCAGTGCTCATGGATCGCCCCCTCATACCGCACCCCGGCGGAGCGGCGGAACATCCGCGCCCCAAGGAAATCGCTGTAATCGCCCTTCAGATCCGCGCTTGTATAGTTGCGGATGATAAGCGCGCAGCTGCTGTACTTCTGGCCGATTTCCGGGGAGCGGAGAAAATCGGTCAGCTGGGAGACGTCCTCATCCAGCCACTCGTCCGCGTCAACCGCCAGATGCCAGGTGCCGGAGCAGCGATCCAAAACCGCGTTGCGGGCGGCGGAAAAGTCATTGATCCAGGGAAAGTCAATCAGGATATCCGCATACCGCTCCGCGATTTCCCGGCTGCCGTCGTCCGATCCGGTGTCGGCCATGACAAGCTCGCAGGGCACGGCGTCCCGAACCGGCTGGAGTGATTTCACGCACCGCTCCAGGCACCGGATTTCATTCTTGAAAATGATCCCAATGGACAGTACTGGCTTTTGCATCGTGTTGATCTCCTTTTCTGGGCTGGGGGCTGTGGAAAAATTGCCGTATGGGACAGCTTTTCCACAGCCTCCAACGGCATGGAAACGGGGGCGGGCTTTGGCCCGCCCCCGTTTGCGCGTTGGGTTGTGTGCCGGTTCAGACGCGGGCAGCTTCTTACTGGAGGAGCTGGAGCACGCCCTGAGGCACCTGGTTGGCCTGAGCCAGCATGGCCTGAGCGGACTGGATCAGGATGTTGTTCTTGGTGTAGGCCATCATCTCCTCGGCCACGTCCACGTCGCGGATGGTGGACTCGGCGTCCTGGATGTTCTCGGTCATCACGGACAGGTTGTTGATGGTGTGATCCAGACGGTTCTGGGTGGCGCCCAGAGTACCGCGGATGTCGGACACGGTGTTGATGGCCTTCTTGATGGCGTCAATGGCCTTGGCGGCCTTGCCCTGATCCTCGATGCTGATGGCGTCGATATTCAGGGCGGCACAGTGGGTGTCGCCGATGTTGACCTTCAGCTGGTTGAATTCGTCGGCGGTGTCGCCAATCTGCAGGGTCAGGCCGCTGGCGCCGGAGCTGGCGGCGCCGGCGAACTTCACCAGGCCCTTCCAGTTGCCGTCCTTAGCGGCGGAGGTGCCCTGGAGGTCGTTCTTATTGTAGTCAATGGTGCTGTTGGCGTTCAGCGCGGTGGTGGTGCCCTTCTTCTCGGTCAGGTAGACCTTGGAGCTGTTGTTGTCGCTGGTGACCTTGAACTCGCCGTTAGCCGCCGCAGCCGTGGACAGCTTCTTGGCCGCCTCCACCGCCAGGTTCGCATCGTCCTTCTCAAACTCGGTCAGGTCGATCACGTTGGTGGCGTTCTTGTGCTCGCTCTTGGCGCCGACAGCGAAGGTGTAGGTGGTGTTGCCGATGGTCAGCTTCGCGCCGTCCGCCAGCTTCAGATCCTTCAGGTCGAAGTGGGCCTGGGCGTACTTGCGGATCTCAGCCACCTGGGCCGGGGTCTTGACGGTGACAGCCAGGGTCTCCGCCGTGTTGTAGTCGGCGTCAACCTGACTCATCGACACATCGACATTCATGTTCCCATCAAACTTCTCAACGGGGGTGGCGGCCATGGTCAGGGTGATCTTGCCGCTGGCCACACTGACGACAAAGGACACGCCGTCAATGGCCACCGTAGTGGCAGCCTTACTCACGGAAGCAAAGGCGTCCTTCACTTCGCCGGCGGTGGTGATCTTGGCGGTGACCGTGGCAATATTCACGCTGCCGATCTTGAAGGTGGCGGTGACGGTGCCGGTAGCGGCGCCGCCCTTGACCTGGAAGTTGGAAATGTCGATCTCGTAGACGCCCTTCTGGCTCTTGGTCACGGTGGCCAGGACAGCGTCGTTGTCGATGGTCATGCTCACGTTGCTGGCGCCCGCGCCGCCGGCGGCCATGGAGCCGTCCAGCAGCTTGATGCCGTTGAAGTTGGAGCTGTCGGCAATGCGGTCGATCTCCTCCCGCAGCTGGTTCATCTCCTTCTGGAGCTGGAAGCGGTCGGTATCGTTGTCGTAGGTGCCGTTGGCGGACTGGGTGGCCAGCTCCACCATGCGGTTGAGCATATCATGAACCTCGGTCAGGGCGCCCTCGGCGGTCTGCACCAGGGAGATGCCGTCCTTGGCGTTCTTCTGGGCGGTCTCCAGGCCGGTGATCTGGGCCCGCATCTTCTCGGAAATAGCCAGACCGGCGGCGTCATCGCCGGCGCGGTTGATCTTGTAGCCGGAGGAGAGCTTCTCCAGGTTCTTCTTCATCGCGCTGACGTTGTTGGTGTAGTTGCGGTAGGCCGACATGGCCATAATGTTGTGCTGAATCCTCATTTTATTTGACTCCTTCCAAATTAAATGATGTTTTGAGGAATACCGGCGTACCGGAAATCCTTTCCCGGTACTGGGTTGGGCATCGCCCGGCTCATGCCCCGTGGCCTTTGGGGCGGGAACCGCTTGACGCGGGGACTATATTTCAGCCGGGCGCGACCCGGATGAAATCAATTTGGAGGTCAGCTCCTCCTCCCATGGGGCGGGGACAAGCCGCCGGAGCTGTTCGCGAAGAAGTCTGGCTTCCTCCGCCGCGCCGCTCTCTTCCAGCTGGGCGGCCAGCTTTTCCAGGGCCTGAATTGCCCGCTCCCGGCCGTCGTTCCAGAGAAAGACGGCGGCGCGCTTGTACTTGGGCTTCTTCCGCGGCGGCAGAGACGCGAGACAGGCGGGGCGCTGTCCGCCCTGGCGCTCCAGCACCTCGCCCCGCACAATGGAAACCTCCCGGGGGGCGTGGATGGTCAGATGGGCGCGCTCGCCGCTGAGCTGGTCGAACAGGACGACGGTATCGCCGCCAACGGTGAAATACTCGCCGCGCTTCATGGTAATGCACAGCATACGCGTTCTCCTTCATCTGCACCGGCCCCATCCTGTGGCCGTTTCATCGTCATAATATTTTGGACAGCCCAAAGGGCTTTCGGATGTGCGCGCACACCCTCTCGTTTCCCACTCTGCGGCCTGGAAAACGCTGAACTCATCGCCACAAGCTCCATATCCCTCACCCTGCCGCAGACGGCAGGGTGCGCTCTTTTTGCCGCTCCTCCTCTCCAAATCGCACCCGCTTCGCTGGGCTTCGATTTGGCTTGGACTGCGGCGCTGAGTTCAACGCTCCCAGCCGGAACCATGGGCGTTCGCCGGCGTCCCGACCGGTATAGCTGGGGCCTTACAAGCTAAGCGCTTTCGCGCGAATCCTGACTGTTGAAGTACTGGGCAAGGCCCTGGGCCTTGACATTTTGTGCGGCGTTGATTTCCCTGTTGTGCACCGTACCGCACTTTGGACAGCTCCAGGTTTTTCCCTTGACGGGCGCCGTATCCCGAACCAGCCCGCAGACCGAGCAGGTGCGTGTGGTGGGCTGGTAGCGGCTGACCAGGATCAGCGGCTTGCCTTGCCGCTCCAGCTTATAGCGTAAACAGGCCCGGAACATTCCGTATCCGGAATCCGGCACGCTCCCATACCGCGGATCCCTGGACATATCCGCCAGCGCGTCCGCCCTCACGCACACGGCGTCCCAGGCGTTGGCTATCCGCCGGGATTCCTTGTGGATGAAGTCGTGGCGCTGATTGGCGATGTGCTCATGGAGCAGACGGTACTTATGCACTGCCTCCTGATAATTTTTGGAACCGGGCTGCATCCGGTTAAGCCGCCGCTGAATTCTGACCAGCTTTTCCTTGGATTCCTTCAGCCATCGGGGGGGATCGGCCATGTCGCCGTGATCGCCCACATAGAAATGGCCCATGGAGTATTTCAGACCCAAGGTGGTCTCTGGGGTTGGAGTGACCGGCTCCGGCGTTTTCACTTCGCATTCATAGAGAATGTAGCAAAAATATTTGCCGGACTTGGTTTTTTCCACTGTAACCCGCCGCAGACTCCACCACGCCTGCGGCCGGCGGGAGAACTTGGCCTTGACGACTCCCGCCTTGGTCATGCGGATGCCGTCCTTGGTGGTGTAGATGGTGGGGCCTGACTCGAATATGTGGTTGCAGGCGGAGAAGGAGTCCCGATCCGTTTTTTTCTTCTTAAATTTGGGGTAACCAAAAGTCTCCGGGCTTTTGAAAAAGACACGGAACGCCTGGGACAGCTTGTTGTGCTCCTGGATCAGCGCCTGATTGTCTACCTCTTTCAGGAACGGCGCTCCCTTTTTATATTTGGCCGGGGTGGGGATGAAGTGCTGATCCGTTTCCAAATAGAACCGCTGCTGGTCAGCCAGCATATGGTTCCAGATGTACCGGCAGCAGCCGAAGGTGTTTTCAAACAGCTCCGCTTGGGCCTCGGTGGGGTAGAGCCGGACTTTAAAGGTGGTGTACTGAACCGTTTTGCCGTCTGCGGCGCTGCGTTTTTTCCACGCCATGTCCAGTCCTCCCTCCCCGTTTCCTTCAAAACAAATGCCGCTTTTGTGCGCTGGTTTTATCGCAGCATCATGAAACACACGAATGATCCGTGCAGCATTCCCTTGCCCTGCGATACCTTCCTTCCCTGTTCCGGTGTGCAAAAAATCTTGGACGAGAAATCATACATTCTCGTCCAAAAAAACTTTTTCAAAAAGCCCTTATTTCTCCGAAGTTCATGCCGATAAAAGACATAGAACGGAGCGGAAGCCCACAAATAAATTCTGGACGGAAAACCATAGGTTTCCGTCCAGCTTTATTTTACCCTATTCACACTTTACGGCCGTTTCTGCGCGGACTGCGGCATCCCGGAAGGTGGATTTTGGTATTCCACAGATTTCTGCTGCTGTACGCAAGGTTATTTGCCTGCTTCGCCACGCTTTTCGCAATTCCTCAAAGTTGTCTGGCAGAATCCGACATGGCACCCCGAATCTCACACCGCTTGCTTTCGCGGCGGCAATGCCCTCCGCCTGCCGCTGGCGGATGTTCTCCCGCTCGGTCTGGGCCACGTAGCTTAAAAGCTGGAGTACAATGTCCGCGATCAGCGTCCCGGTAAGATCCCGCCCCCGGCGGGTATCCAGCAGCGGCATATCCAGCACCACAATAGCGGCCTCCCGTTTTTTTGTAATGATGGCCCACTGCTCCAGAATTTCGGTGTAGTTCCGGCCCAGCCGGTCAATGCTTTTGATCACCAGCACATCCTTTTGCCGCAGCCCCTTCACCAGCCTCTGGTAGCGAGGACGGCAGAAATCCTTCCCCGACAGCTTTTCTACAATGATCCGCTCATCCTCCACGCCGAACTCCCGCATGGCGGCCAGCTGACGGGCCTCATTCTGTTCACGGGTGGATACCCGCACATAGCCGTAGGTTGTCCCTTCCATAGAATTGCCTCCTTTTGATGTAGTAAACAATTCTATTTTACAGGAAACGACAAATTTCACCAATTCGAGAGGTTATCCAGGATTCAGGAAACCGACATTATAGCATCGCTGAACCCGTTCCTGCTGAAACCACTGCATTTGACGAAACAGAAAGCGAATTTCGGGAGTTTTTAGAAGAAAAGGAGAAGGAACAGCACATAAAATAAGCATGAAGCGGCCCCCATCCAGTCGATGGAGGCCGCTTTCCTATGCGCTGACATTGTCCAGATAAACAACAAACCCGAACCCATCCCCAATGAGGAAAAGGTTCGGATTATGTTACTTTGGCTTACCACTACAAAACTGCTATTTTTCAGAAAGCCTTGCGGCGCAAGCGTTTTGTGGGTCCCGGCACGAATTGAGTTGCTGCAAACCTAAGCCGGTAGCATATTCCCCGCCACAGGATGTCAATACGCCACGCTTCCGCTATACTTCTCATTCACCACATAATAGGCTGTGCGCTCCTCCGGTTTTACATACAGCTTCAGGTCGGTGATAAGTGTACGCTTTTTTGCCTGACGGAAATCGGCTTTCGCCGCCTCCACCAGCGCGTCCAGATCCACTTCGTTATCCCGAAACTGCACGAAAACTGTGGGTTTGAGATTGTCCGCCCTGGCCTTGCTCTCGGCGCGGGCCTTTGCCGCAGCCGCCTTTTCCTCCGCTGTAAAAGGCTTCCTGCCAGCTTTCTTCTTTACCTTCGGCTCCACGGCTGCCGCAGCCGCTTTTTTCTTGTCCATGGTTAACACCCCTACATTCGTAATTGGTAGAACCAGGTCATAACCGCATTATATATGCTGTTGAAAGAAAAGGCAAGCAAATATTCCGCTTTATGTCACTGAATCAAAGAATGAATTACATACCAAACCCCAGAATCGTTCAGGTCTCGATTTCCAGAATGTCCTCGATGTGGATAGGGGTGTGGTCTGTCAGGATGACCCGCCCTTCCAGCGGGTCAATTTTTTTGATGGTTCCAAGTTTGGTGACGTAGGCCCCGCCGTCCTTCCGCTCATCGGGAGGAAAATAAGTGATCATGCCCTCCCCGCCCGTTTCCAGCAGCAGGCGGAGTTTTTCGTCCAGAACGGTCTTTTCCTCCTCCGTCAACTCTATCCTTCGGTCTGTGAGCCGGGCCGTTTCCTCAATAGCGGCCCCGTGGCCTGTGAGGGCCGCGAAGGGACTGAATTGAGCCGCCCGGTCTATCATGGACATACGGGGATGTTTGGCGGAGTTGGGGTGGGGCAGGTTGATGATGTCGTCATAGGCTCCCATCAGGCGCGGTGCCCTCCAATCTTGTCATTGCGCTCGGCGGCGGTAGCGCCGTCCAGCAGGTTTGTCCCCTTCAAAATGGCGTTTTTGCCAAACTTGCTCTTGATGCCCAGCATGGCCTCCTGGAGTTTCCTCTCTCGGGTCAATTCCGCCGCTTCGCTGTCCTTCTGTACCGGGTCGGCAAACAGATCCATCTGCTCCATGGCGGGTTCGGCGGGAACGTCAGTTTCTGCCGTCACCCGGTTCGCGGTGAGATTCATCCGGCGGATCAGCAGGTTCTTGTCCACGATGCGGTCATACAGCTCCAGGATCTCCGCCGTGATCCGTTTGGATGAGGCGGTGTATCCCTCCAGATTGGCGGTGCCGTGGGCGTGCTTGGGGATCTTCCGCCCGTATCTGTCTGTCTTGACCTCGCCGTGGTACTGCTTCCTGCGCTGGGAATCACGGAGATTTTCAATGTCATACCCCACAGTGAGGGTGAGTTGGTTGGTTGCCAGCCGCTGGCCTACTAAATCCAGAGCCAGCTGATCCGCCATCTCCCAAACCACCATCCGTGCCTTGTCGAACGTATAGGGACAGGTGAGTACCTGGCCGGAACCCACGCTTTTCGCCTCTGGCTTGTACGCCTTGATGTCGGCCATGGTCACCGGCTCGTAGCCCCAGGCATGATCCACCAAGATTTCCGCGTTCACACCGAACATCCTGTAGAGAAGTTCCTCGTTGTAGTAGTCAGCGGGACTGCCGATGGAGCACCGGGCAATATCCCCCATGGTATAGAGGCCCTGCTCCTCCAGCTTTTTGGCATAGCCCCGGCCTACCCGCCAGAAGTCGGTAAGGGGGCGGTGATTCCACAGCCGCTGGCGGTAGCTCATCTCATCCATCTCAGCAATCCGCACACCCTTTTCATCCGGCTTGGTATGCTTGGCCCAGATGTCCATGGCCACCTTCGCCAGATAGAGGTTTGTACCGATGCCCGCCGTGGCGGTGATGCCGGTGGTATCCAGCACGTCCAGGATGATCTTCCGGGCCAGCTCCCTGGGGGAGAACTTATAGGTGGGCAGGTAGTTGGTCACGTCCATCAGCACCTCGTCTATGGAGTAGACGTGAATGTCGCTGGGGGCCACATACTTCAAATAGACGTTGTATATCCTGGTGCTCCATTCGATATAGTGGGCCATCCTGGGCGGGGCCACCAGGTAGTCCAGGGCTAACTCCGGGCGGGCCTTCACGTCCGGGTCGTGCCAGGAGGAGCCGGTGAGCTGCCGCCCTGGGGCCTTCTGCTGCCGTTGGGCGTTCACCTCCGCCACCTTCTGCACCACCTCAAACAGACGCGCCCTCCCGGAGATGCCGTAGGCTTTCAGGGAGGGTGTGACCGCCAAACAGATGGTTTTGTCCGTCCGGCTTTTGTCCGCTACCACCAGATTGGTGGCCAGGGGGTCAAGATCGCGCTCAATACATTCCACCGAGGCGTAAAAACTTTTGAGATCACAGGCAATATAAACGCGGTTTTTCACAACCCGGATCCTCCTACATGGTCAGATGAAATCCCTGCCCGCCCGCTTGCGCTGGACCGGTTTCCTCCATCATCCCCGCCGTCAGCGTAAATTCCGGCAGGACATTCAAGAACTTCTCCGCGCTGCGGTAGCGGATCCCGTCCTCCGCGTCCACGTCCTCCCCGAGATAGAGCACATACCGCCCCGCCAACTCCCCGAACCGCCGCTGGGTGAGGGCCTGTTTTTCCTCATCCCGCAGGTGCCGGGCCTGGGCGGGAACCGCCTGCCTGCTGTGCTTGATCTCGAAGGCCGCGCAGCGGTTTTCCGCCCGGTCGTAGATCAGCATATCAAACTCCCCGGCCGCGAATTGCAGCTTGCATACCTTATACCGGCGGCTGTCCAGCGACTTCGCGGTTTCCAGCAGGACAATGTCCTCCAGCATTCGGCCCCGAACCTCCTCCAGGATGCGGCCTGTGACCATATCCTTTTCCCGTTCGCTCAGGGTTTGGAACAGCCCATCCCTCATCAGCGAGTGGACGAGGGCCTGGGCCTGGCAGTACCGCATACCGGGCTGGGTAAACAGGATGTGCTCCAGCGGCTCCGATCCTGGCTGGGTGGTTTCGATGGGGCAGTCCACAATCAGCTCCAGGGCGCGCAGGTACTCCTTGATCTCCGCCACATGGGCCTCCTGCTCCCGCTGGTTCCGGATATCCAGGATGTCCATAAGCCGCCGTGTCACGGTGCCGGTGTCAATCTCGTCCAGGACGCTGGTCCGCTTTGCCGGGTCGCGCTCCTGACGCAGGTTCCGCGCCGCCAGCCCCAGATCGTGGGACAGGAAATCCCGGGTCAGCACAGAGACCAGGAAGGCGTGGTTCATATCCTCAATGATGCGGTTAATGGCCCCGGTCAGCTCCCCCGCCTCATACAGCGGGCGGAGGTGGCGGAAATGCCCGCCGTCCTCACAGCAGGCCAGGGCGTGCTGGATGTTTTTGCAGATGGCGGTGTCGATGTACCTCCGGGTGGATTCGTCGTCCCGGAAGGAGGCGTCCTCCGCATTGACCCCGGCGTCCTCAAAGGCCAGTTCTCCAGCCCGGAGAGTGCCGCCGTAGCGGATGTACTCATCAATCCCGCTGATGTCCAGCAGGCGGCGGTGTTCCCGGTAGGGGATAAAGGTGGTGTGGATGGCCCGGGCCCGGTCATACAGCTCCTGATGGAGCGCGAACCAGAAGCCCAGGGAGTCCGTGCCGGACAGGACGATCTTCATGCCCTGGGCGGCATAGACATCGGACAGCAGGGCGGCAGAGTCGATAAAGTCCCGGATCAGCGTCACCTCGTCCAGCAGGACATAGCGGAAGCCCAGGGAGCGCAGCCGCTCCATGTCCCGGTTCAGAGCCGCCATGGTGTCCGCCGCCGTGGCCTTGATGTAAGCGGTCCGGGCCGCGTCCTCCGGTGCCATATCCAGCACCGCCTGACGCAGCAGGGTGGTTTTGCCCGTCCGCAGCAGGCCGTACAGCAGGCACACCCGGTCGCACGCCGGGCCGTAAAGGTAATCTGTCAGCTGGGAGAAGCAGTCCCGCCTCCGCCACCCCCGGACATTCTCAGACAGGGCAAGCAGGGCCGGGCCGGTCACGACGTTGGTATGGAAGCTGGGGTGATCCACGATCCCCACCGCCTTTCTGATCATGTTAGAAGCATTGCCCGATCCGGTTCTGTTTACACCTGGGGCAGCACAGCCATAAGCCGGCATGGCTTCCTCCTCAAAGCAGCGTCATGCCCTGTTCAACCGGGCCGTCAGGCCGCTGCTCCCTTGCCCGCAGAAGCTGCTCCATCCCGCAGTCCAGAATCTGCTCCTTCCGCGCCCGGATCATGATCCCATAAAAATCCCGCTGTATGGACAGCAGTCCCGGAGTCTGCTGAATGAGTGTTTCAATCCGCGCCATATCGATCCTCGCGGAGATCCGCTCCAACGCCTGATTACAGTCCTCATTCTGGAGCGAGGCGATGAAGCGGGGATAGGAGATCTTCGCCCCTCCATCCATGATCGCGGAAGTGGGGTATTCATGAATGCGCCTGTTGATCTCGGACTCGTCATTCAAAACGGCCTCCATTTCCTGCGTCCCCAACTGCGGGTACAGGCAGGAGCCGCAGTCATAAACCGGGGCGATTTCCGCCGTTTGCCGTTCCTCATCCACCAGAATACCCCAGTTCCCGTTGTGACGGTCAAAGTTCCCCAGCAGCGCGTCCACAATAAATACATCCCAGAAATGGGCCTTCATCTGGTCTGCCGGGATGAGCGTCTGCTCCTCCATTGCTTGGAGGATAGAAGCCAGCTCTGTCCCATAACCGTTCTGGGAACTGTTGATACAGGTATTTTTCAACTGGGCAAACTCGATCAGCCGCTTTCCCCCTTCGGTAAAATCCTTACAGGCCACCACCACCTTTTCACAGCCCCGCTGATCCGTATAGGTTCCTAAAAGGGTTTCCTGCGCCCTGATCCCAAGCAGCTCGAAAATATGGCAGCACAGGTATTCGCTGATACAGCTGTTGGTGTAGCTGATGGTTTTACTCCGGGTGGGAGCAGGGGGAAATTTCAGCATATACCCCTCGCCCTGGTAGCGGACGTTGATTTTATTCCCGTTTGCCCCGCCATAAGCGCGGAACTTGTTTACCTCACAGTGGGTAAAATCTATCATATGTCCTCCTCATCTCCACTGAACAGATACTTTTTCCGCAAATAATCCGCCTGCTCCCTGGTGATATCCCCGCCCCACTGCGCCGCGTTGATGGAGCCGTACAGGTCATCGTACAGACAGTCCAGATGGCTCACCTGCTCCAACTCCCCCTGAAGCAGGTTGTCAATGGACCGCCGCACAAACCCGGGCAGTCCGCTCTCCGGATCTAAGGCCAACGCCTGCGGGCCGGTTTCCAGCTCCAGCAGCTCCTGTCTGGAAAGTCCCATCGCTTGGGCCAGCCTCTCTAACGTCTCCTCCCCGCATTGGGACAGGGGCTGCTTTCCCATGCAGAGACCGGACACCTCCGCCCAAGACAGGCCGCAGGCCCGCGCAAGCTGATACCGGGACAGATTTAATTGCTCCAGCCGCTCCCAGATGGTCATAGGCTCACCCCTTGTATGGTCAGTCAAAGTCTTTCAGGAGCTATGATTCTAATTGAGGAAAATATTCCGGGTTCCCTCAATTTGAACTGTCCAGTATTTCTTGACAGTTGCCCCCAATACAACCCGCTCTCCGCTACCACTCCCGCTGGATATCGCCCTCATCGATCTGGTACTGGGAGAGGAACTCCGCCAGATCATCCCGGTCACGGATCAGCATCAGCTCATGGAATTTCCCGCTGATAGGATCCTTGAACCCCGCCACCTGCTCTCCTGTGCAAGTGCTGGAGCGGATGACAGGAACCTTCCCGGCCTTGTCATAGAGCGGAGGCGTATGCTTTTTTCGTCTGAACAACATCAAAGCCGTCCCTCTGTTACCGCCCGCAGCAGGCCCTCGCACCCCGCCAGCACATCCCGCCAGGTGGTTTCAAAATCGTCCGTATACCAGGGATCGGCTACATCTCCGGGGTGGCCGGTGTAATCCATCAATAGGTGCAGCTTCCCGGCAAAGTCGCCGCCGCAGATGCGGTGCATATTCCGCAGGTTGGCCTGATCCATTCCGATCAGCAGGTCGAACTGGTCATAGTCGGCGTTGGTGAGCTGCCGGGCCGTCTTGCCCGCGCAGTCGATGCCGTGCTCCGCCAGCTTCCGCCGGACCGGAGGATAGACCGGGTTCCCGATCTCCTCCGTGCTGGTGGCGGCGGACTCGATGTGGAATTGGGCTTCCAGTCCAGCCTTTTGCACCAGATCCTTCATCACGAACTCAGCCATGGGGCTGCGGCAGATATTGCCGTGGCAGACGAAAAGTATTCTTGTCATATCCTGAAACCTCTTGAATGTATTGATATTCCGGGCATCGCAGGTATTTTGCGGTATTTTCTGCTGTTCATTCTCTTGGCATATCTCGGCATAATACGGCACAGCTTTGACCCCAAAAGTAGTACAGGAAGTAGTAAATCAGAGGTATTCATTTCGTTTTACTACTCGCTGTTTGCGACCCGTTTCAGTTCCTCCTGTGCGTCCTCAAAGCCCAAATGGGTGTAGGTGTTCAGCGTGACGCCAATATCCGAGTGTCCCATGAGGTATTGCAGCGTCTTGGGGTTCATACCGCTCTTTGCCATGTTGGAGCAGAATGTGTGCCTGCAAATATGTGGGGTGACTTTGGGCATCTGCACCTTGTAGATGCTGTTGTACTTCTGGCAGATATGCTTGAAGTAATGCTCCCAGTGAAGCGCCACCATCGGCTTGCCGTCCTTGTCCAGGTACAGAAAGCCGCACCTTCCGCCAATCATCGGCTCGGTTTTGGGCTTCGACCTGTTGGCGATAATGCGCTGGAAGCACTGGTACACATCGTCCGTCATGGGAATTTCCCGCGTTCCACTGGCGGTTTTCGTGTCCTCAATGATGTACTCCATGTTCCGTTTTCGCTGAAGCTGGTGGTTGATGCTGATCTTGCGGTTCTTCATGTCCAGATCAGCCAGGGTCAGCCCTACAAACTCCGAAATGCGAAGCCCCGTCTTGAACAGGATATAAATGCCATCATAGTACCGGGAAAAGTGCTTGTCACCCTTTACAAATTCCAGAAATGCCCGTTCCTGTTTCCTTGTGATTGCTTCCCTTGTCACACTGTCGTTGACAACGACGGTGGCAAGCTGAAACTCAAACGGATTTTTGCGTATCAAATCATCGTCCACAGCCATCTGAAACGCAGGCCGGACAACGCCCCGAATGGAGTGGATGGAGCTGTACCCCCTGCCGTCCTGCTGTAACTTGATAAGCCAGCATTTGGCGTCGGATAGCTTCACCCGGTCAATGCGTTGTCTCCCGAAGTCCTCTTTCTTGATGATATTGAGGACAAAGTTATAGTTGGCTTCTGTGTTGTGCCGGACGCCGGTTTTCTGTGAGAGGTACTTTTTCACCAAATCCAAAACTGTCATTTCTCCGCCGCGGGGAATGATAGCGTCCTCAATGTCCCGCCGGATTTGCTTCTCCTTTTCCCGCAAGGAAAGGCCGTCCCGCTTGCCCTGGGGCGTGCTGTCTGTGGCCTCCAGCTTCCAACTGTAAACAAACTGGGGCTTGCCTGTGGCGTCGATGTATTTGTACGCATATCGTCCGTCCTTGCGTTGGCTCTCTCCGCTGCGAAGAATGCGGTTCTTGCTGTCACGTCGCTTTTCGCTCACGTCTATGCTCCTTTCTGTGAAAAGAGCCTCGGCACGATATAATCATATTATACCATAGCCGAGGCTCATTTTCCATATCAATC
>Ga0209694_1000919_pt1 | contig 37838 bp, 34 predicted proteins | sample GluameincwithD2O_FD_187499 | JGI IMG/M metagenome (GOLD analysis project Ga0209694, IMG submission 187499) | Mouse cecum microbial communities from Vienna, Austria - Glucosamine amended microcosms incubated with D2O (SPAdes) (version 2) | ecosystem: Host-associated > Mammals > Digestive system >... | reverse complement strand
TGATCATCTCTTGTATTTAAATAAAAATATCCAATTCCTATACTTGCTAAAAATATTAGCAACATTATTAAAAATATAATTAATCTTTTCAAAATAATACCACCTTTTATTTTGATAGTATTATTTACTAGTATTATTTTTTTATACATTTTTTTGATTTTTTAAATAAAAAAGAAAAAAGGAGGTGCGCCTCCTAATTTCATTTTTGATTAAAGAAATCCTTTAGTAAATCTTCTAATCCACCTTGAAAATACGTTTGACCATAAAAAGATTCGATTAAGGATTCTCCTGCTTTCTTCATCGCACTTTCGAATAGCATTGTGGAATATACTATAAGCGTTGGCATCGTTTTGCCCTGCTTTTCGCATATTGTTTGCAACTCTTTTACGAGTCTTACGCCACTACTTCCTTCTTCGCATCCATTTGCTTCCCACGGAAAACTCATGTCCATGACAATAATTGCAATGTCATTATCTTCACAAAACTGTTTTGCATCATTTCCATTTTCAGCGTCTATATATTGAATAGCTTCAAATTTTTCTAATGCTCTGTGAATGTATGACCTTTTTCTTTCTTCGTCATTAACAACTAATACATTCATTTTTTTAGGTGGATTTTCAGCATTTAGCTTTGCATATAAATCTGCTTCGTATTTCTTTGTCCGCATTTTGTATGCATTGTCTTCTATATCTTTGTAGTTCATAGTCATACCCCCTTAGTAATAATATAGTAAGACAGTTACTTTTGCTTGTTCGTTATTATAGCACCTTTTGTCTAGTATATCAAATGCAATTTGGATGTTTTAAGCCTTCCACAATGTCCTATTTTGAACAAAGTGGAAGGCTAATTTTGAAAATATTCATCTAATATCTATTCTGGTTATTCTTTGAAGTCTATAAAGTTTCTCAGTTCCTGTACATGCTTGAAATAGTATTGGTTCCAATCATCTATGCCTTCATTATTCTTTCTAAAAGCATTTTTTATTTTGCTAAAATGCTTTCTTGAATATTCTTCTTCCTCTACTTCTATTTCAGCTTCTTTTTCTCCTCCTTCTCCGCTAAACAGTCCGCATAACCAGTCACACTTATCAAAGTATCCTGTTTTATGAATATCTTTGAATGCATATCCGCGTACATGCCCCTCTGATGTTATTTCTATAAAAATTAGCTGGGCATCTTCTAAAAATAGACCTTTGATAGCAGAGTTTCCATTATCCATGATACCAACAATTTCGTCATTTTCTTCTTGGATAAATTCGCCCTGAAATTCCCTTATGTATGCTTTGGTCCGAAAGGTTGCACTTTCCTTCACATTTCCAGAAAATTTAAATATTCTCATTTTCATACCTCCAATAAATTGGCTACTATTAGTTACATTAATATTTTAACAGGGTTTGTTATTTTTGAAAAATACTTATTAGTTATATTGTTATAACTTTTAATTATAACTAGTTTCTTTTAATTCTTTTACAAATCTATTTAATTCTTTAAACTTATTGTTTATATTTACATATATTCCATATTCTAAAGGATTAATTTTAAAAGTAGTATTTAGTTGGTTATATATTTTTGAATCAAGTTCTTCTTCTATTATTTCTTTTGTTACTAGAGCAATATTTGAATCATATTTTAGCATTTCAAGTATTGTTCTATAGTTTATGTTATTAGTTTTTATATTGTTAGTTGATAACCCTTTTATAGTTTCAAAGAAATTTTTAGTTGTTATAGATGATTTTCTTGGCATGTATATTGTTTTGCTTTTTAAATCGTCTATTGTTAATTTTTCTTTATAGTTATTATATTTACTATTTATAATTAAAATATCGTGCACTTCTGTTATTTTAATAAATTTAATATTATCATTTGCATAATCTTTATCTTTTTTTGAAACTATTATATCTAATTCTTGCTTTTCTAGCTTTGCAAATTGTTCTGATAAATCACTTCTGTCTATATTTATTTTAATGTCTGGATATTTTTTGCAATACTTAGCTAAGTTTTCTCCCAACACTTTATTAAAAACTGTTATATGTGTTCCTAAATTAATACATTTTATATTTCCATATTTGTTTTCTATTTTTTCTAATATGTCTACTGGTGCATTAATTTCATTATATATTTTTTTGCCTATATCAGTTAACTTTAATCCTCTATTACTTCTTTCAAATAATTTTATATTTAATTGCTTCTCTAAATTCTTTATATGCTTTGTCACTGCTGGTTGTGATATATTTAATTTTTCGCTTGCTTTTGTAATATTTTCTTCATTTGCTACCATTTTAAATATTTTATATAATTCTAAATCTATCATTTTATATTCCTATCCTTATTAAAATTAGAGTTGTTTTTTATTACTTCTAATAATTTTAAACATATATATTATATCAGAAAACCAGTAATGTATAAATATCTTTATATATCTCTTTTTTTATCAATTTTTGTTATTCTTATTCCATCAGTTTTTATTTTTATTTCTCCATCTTCATCTGTTCTATATATTTTTGATGCATATGTTAGTATATTGCTAATTGCTTCTTTATTTGGATGTCCAAACTTATTGTTTTTTCCTACTCCTATGATTGCTATATCTGGCCTTACTTTTTCTAAAAATTCCTTACTTGACGAACTTTTACTTCCATGATGTGCAACTTTTAGTATAGTTGATTTTAATATACTTTCATTTGATTTATATTTTTTTAAAATTTCTTTTTCTGCTTTTTCTTCTATATCACCTGTAAGTAAAATTGAAAAATTATTATAATTGATTTTTGCTACTATAGAATTATTATTAAGTGCATTTTCTGAAATTTCTAAATTCTTTGTTGGCCATAATATATCTATATAAATATCTTCTTCTATATCTATTCTTTTTCCTGCTTCAACTAAAATTATATTACTATCTGTGTTTTCTATTATTTTTAAAAATTCTTTAAGATTACCACTTTCTTCTTTTTGTTTTGATATTATTATATTTTTAACTTTTAGTTTTTGAAGTAATGTTAATATTCCTCCGTACATGATCCCTATCAAAGTGTGAAATCATAACGTAGTCTAGTGTTTTTATTTGTTTATTTAGTAGATATGGTATTAATACTTTTTCTCCTATGTCATAGTTTTCTAGTCCACCTCCGTCTACTAAAATTGTTTGGTTTTTAGGAGTTATTATTAATGTGCTATCCCCTTGTCCTACATCTATCATATATATTTTTAAGTTGTTGTCTGTATAATTAATTATTGATAATGTTAAATTTATTATCAGTAACAAAATTATTACTTTTTTTAATATCTGTTTAATAATTTTTCTTTTTGGCTTTATGATATATTTTAGTACTGCTAAATAATAAATTATAATTGTTATTATTTTAGGTACTCTTATATATCTTGTAAAAAAATTAATTTGTGAAATATAGTTAAAAATTGATATAGAAATTTCTAATATTGATTTTATTAAGAATATAAATTGATTTGGAATAAATATTGTTGCTAATCCTAAGATTTCTATTATATATAGAATTGGAGTTATAATTATTTGGATTACAAACATTGATAATGAAATTTTTTTGAAAGACGTTATTATAATGGGAAGAATTAAAATATTTGCTGACAGACTTACTATTAAGCTGATATATATGTATTTTAAAATTTTATTTTTGATTTCTAACCTTTCTATTTTAGGTATAATTGTTACTATTCCTATGCTTGCTATAAATGATAACTGAAAACCTGTATCTATTAGATTATACGGATTTATTATTAGCAAACTTAAACTTGCTAATGAAATATTTACTAAAAAATTATCTTTTTTGTATATTAATTTTGATATTATGTGAAGACTTGCCATTATTATAGCTCTTGTAGATGAGCTACTAGGAGTTATGATTAATCCATATGTAATGATACTAATTAGTAGTAAAATATTTTTTAGTTTATATTTTTTTATTATATAGTTTAATAGTGTATTTGATATTAATATAATAATTGTTATATGCATTCCTGATATTGCTAACAAATGTGATAGTCCACTATTTGAAAACTCTTCTTTTATTGTATCTGATAAATTTGTTTTATCTCCTAATATTACAGTTTCTAGATAATTAACTGTTTGCTTAGAATAGTTTTTTTGAAATTTTTCTTTTATTTTTTTGTTTAGTTTATTAATTATATTGGTGTTCTTTTTTACAATTTCTATTTTTTTTGCTACTAATTCTCCATATATATTATCTTTTTTTAAATAATTTTTAAACTCAAAGTTTCCTTCATTTTTATAATAATTTACTTCTTCATATTCTCCTGTTATCTTTAGTTTATCCCCTTTATTTACCTGTATCTGTGTATTAAATTTTATTTTTAATTTTGTATTTTCTATATTTTTGTTATTATCACATTTTATTATTTGTCCAGTAAAACTTTTAGAATACTCACTTTCTTTTATATCACTTTTTACTTTTATTATTGCTTCTATTTTAGTTATATCTGCATATTTATTTTTAAAGTTATTTTCTTTATTTTTTATATTTAGATATCCAATTGTTGTTACAATTATTATGAGTATTATCGTTTTAATGTTAAATAACTTTTTCATGTATTTTTTAGTTTTTTTATATTTTACTAGTAGTATATATATACTTGAAATTATAAATAAAAATAGGACTATATTTTTACAATATAGCCCTAATATAATTCCTAACATATATACTAAATTTATCAGTATTATGATATTAATTTTTCACCTCTATTTAATTAAAATCTTCGTGCACTTTGATATTGGTTTGCCCAATATCCATAATTTATAGAATCATAAACTACTCCTGTATTTGGATTACTTGCATGTATGAACTGTCCATTTCCTACATATATTCCAACATGGTTTGTTCCTCTAAATACAATCAAGTCTCCTGCTTGAAGTTCTGCTCTTGATACTGCTGTTCCTTGAGATGCTTGTGCATATGTTGTTCTACCTAATGATATTCCCGCTTGTGCATAGCAGTAACTTGTGAATCCTGAACAATCAAATCCTTCTGGTGATGAGCCTCCATATACGTAGCTGCATCCTACATAGTTTTGTGCTATTGATGCTGCTGATACTGCACTTGCTGAGGCTGGTGCTGCTGGAGCACTTGGCGCTACTTCTGCTTGTGCTGCTCTTGATGATGCACTTCTTGATGATACATCTTCTGCTGCTGGTGGTTCACCTTTAGTTACTAGTCTTTTAGCTACATATCCTTCTTGTCCATTAAAGCTTATTTTATACCAATCATTTTCTTCTGCAATAATTGTTATTTTTGTTCCTGTAGTTAGTTTTCCAATTATTTCTGCTTCTGTGCTTGGTGTTTGACGTAAGTTTACTCTTGTAGTTGATGATATGTATGCAGCTTCATTTAATGTTTGTGGTGGCTCAGTTGTTGGAGCTTCAGTTGATGGTTCTTCAACTGGCTCTGTAGATGCTGGATTTACTTCTTTCATTAATAATGTTTTTGGAATCCATGATTCTTTATTATCTGCTTCAACTTTAGCCCAATTAGCTAATGTTGTAATTATTTTTACTTGCTTATTTTGTTTTAATTCAGCTATTTTTACTGATGTATAGTTTGGTAATAAATATGCTGAAGTGTCTTTATTTAGTGTATCTCCTAATTCTGTTACTACTGGATTTGGATTTACTACTTCTTGTGGTTCTTCTGGTGTTGGTTCTGGTGTAACAACTGGAGATGGTTCTTCTGATGGTGTTGGAACAGGCTCTTCTGATGTTACTGGCTCTTCAGGTGCAGGTGTATTTTGAAGTACTTGTTCTGATGTTTCTATGTAATCCTTATATGCGTAGCCTTCTATTCCTTTGTATCTTACTTTATACCAACCATTTTCTTCTCCAAGAACTTCTATTGTTTCTCCCATATTTCCTAATTCTAATATTTTGTTTGAGTCTGTTGAAGGTTGTGGTCGTATTCTTAATGTTTCTACTGTTATTTTTCCTGTTACGGCAAATGTTGTATACGTTAGCCCAGTTACTATAGCTAGTATTATTGCTAATACTAATGCTATCTTATGTATTTTTTTCATTTTTCTAAACGTCCTCTTTCTTTATCTAGAATTCTTGTATAGTATATATTCTTTGTAATATGTTGTCAATAAAATAAGCGTAAATGTAATATTACATTTACGCCTACTTGACTTTTAGCTGTTACAGTCCTGTAATCTCTAGCTAAAGCTTCTTTTTATTCTTTTTCTAAATCTAATTTTATATGAACATCTTTTAGTTGTTCTTTTGACACTGTAGATGGTGCTTTCATTAATAAATCTCTTGCTTTTTTATTTTTAGGGAAAGCTATTACTTCTCTAATATTGTCTTCTTTTGCAAGTAGCATTACTATTCTATCTACCCCTGGTGCAGCACCTGCATGTGGTGGTGTTCCGTAAGAAAATGCATTATATAATGCTCCAAATTTTTGTTTAACATTTTCTTCAGTATATCCTGCAATTTCAAATGCTTTTATCATGATTTCTTGATCATGGTTTCTAACAGCTCCTGAACAAATCTCATATCCATTGCATACTAAGTCATATTGATATGCATATATATCTAATGGATCTTTGTTTTCTAAAGCTTCTAATCCACCTTGTGGCATTGAAAATGGATTATGGTTAAAGTCTATTGTTCCTTCATCAGATAGTTCGTACATAGGGAAATCTACTATCCAGCAGAATTTATATATATCTTTTTCTATTAATTCTAATCTTTTTCCAAGTTCTACTCTGACTCCACCAGCAATTTTTTGTGCTTTTTCAAATTCATCTGCTACAAAGAATATTGCATCATTTTTATTTACTTCTGCAATTTTAAATAATTCTGCTTTATTTTCTGGTGTTATGAATTTAGATATTCCACCTGTTAATTCTTCTGTTTCATCTACTTTAACCCACGCTAATCCTTTTGCTTCTAATTCGTTTACAGCATATTCTGACATTTGATCAAAGAATTTTCTTGGTTGTTCATTCATATTGTGTACTACTATTGCTTTTATAGTTTTTCCCTTAAAGGCATTAAATTCTGTATTTTCAAACACTTTCGTAACATCAACTATTACTAGTGGATTTCTTAAATCTGGTTTATCTGAACCGTATTTTTCCATTGCTTCTTTATATGGAATACGCAAAAATGGTGCTTCTGTTATTTTCCAGGTACTGTTTTGTTTGAATACATTTGGTATTACTTGTTCTGCGACTGCAAATACATCTTCTTGTGTTGCAAAACTCATTTCAAAATCTAATTGATAGAATTCTCCTGGCGATCTATCTGCTCTTGGATCTTCATCTCTAAAACATGGTGCTATTTGATAATATTTGTTAAATCCTGATACCATTAGTAGTTGTTTAAATTGTTGTGGAGCTTGTGGAAGAGCATAAAATTCTCCTGGGTGTAATCTACTTGGAACCAAGAAGTCTCTAGCTCCTTCTGGAGAAGAGTTTGCTAATATAGGTGTTTGTATTTCTGTAAAACCTAATTTGTCCATCTCATCTCTCATTGATTTTAATATCTTTGATCTTAACAAGATATTTTCATGTATTTTATTATTTCTTAAATCAAGAAAACGATATTCTAATCTTAAATCTTCTCTAACATCTTGTGCTTCTTTTTGATTTATTTCAAATGGTAGTGTTGCTCTACATTTTCCTAGTATTCTGATTTCTTTTGCTATTATTTCTATTTCGCCTGTAGGAATTTCATCGTTTTTACTACTTCTTTCTGCTACTGTTCCTGTAACTGAAATTGTACATTCTGTTTTTATTTCAGCTAATTTTTCATTTAATTCTTCACTATCTGAAATTATTATTTGTGTTATTCCAAACTCGTCTCTTAAATCTATGAAAGTCATTTTTCCTAAGTTTCTTATTTTTTGTACCCATCCTGCTAAACGCACTTCTTTTCCTTTATCTTCTATTCTTAATTCATTACAATTATGTGTTCTGTATTCGTTTTCTCTCATAAAAATTCCTCTTTTCTTCCTTACGTTTATGCGAAAAATTATATCTCTTTTTTCTTATTTTTTCAATACTTTCAGTTACTTTTGATTATTAATTTTATATTGCTATTGAATCTTCTTGAGCTCTTTTTATTGAGTTTCCTAAAAATAATCTGTTATCTATTACTCCGTTTTGAATATTTATGATATCTTTTCTTGATACTCCTGTTTTTGCAGCAATCACACTTATATCTTCAGTTCCATCTTCTATCATATTTAAAACATTTTGTTTTTTTATTGCATATTGTATATTTTTTTGTAGTGTCATGAGGATTTCTCTTTGTTGCTTATATATTGTAGAATTGTTCATATTTTCCATTATGAAAGTTCTTGCAAAATGATACTTTTCCATTGCTATACATATTTTCGAAAACATAGCTATTTCTTTATAATCGCATTCAACAAATTCCATACAAGCAGCTAAAAAGAGTAATTCATCGTCTGAAAATACTGTCTTTTTATCTTGTGCTTTTAAAAATTTTTCTTCACATAAACCAATATATTCTCTTACTGATTGAACGTTCTTTTCAGTGTATTTATAATCATCTAATATTCTTTTGGCTCTTTTTTCTGATTTTTCAAAATTTTCTACTTCTTTTTTCTTCGCTCTTGCAGCTCTTTTTTCTTCTCTTGCTTTTTCCTCTTCTTCTTTTCTTTCACTATCATATCTTTCTGATAATTGTTTTTCTTGTTCTTCAGATATTTTTAATATTGCTGCAACTTCTTTAGATTTTTTTCCTTCTTTTCTTAATAATTTATATTTTTCATATAACATTTTTTCTTCTGTTAATTCATCTGAATCTGAAAGTAATTTTATAGTTGTTCTTAATAATACTAGTGGAATTCCCATTTCAGTTGATATTTCTCTATCTGATAAACCGTTAGATAATAGTTGTTTTAATTCTTTTATTTCATCTTCATTTAGTCTTTCTCTTATGTGTACTAAGGTTTCGTGATGTCTTCCATATTTTACATTTTCAAAAACTTTCTTATCTACGCTTAATATTCCTTGTAAAAACATTGTAAAATGCATTACTCCGCCATATCTTTCATATAAATCTTCTATATCACTTGCAGACATTAATTTGGGTTCATATAAATTTTCTGCTCTTTTGATTCTTTCTTTTAGTTCTTCTAATTCTGCTAATGGTATTTCATAGTTAAGTAATACTTGTGCTTTTTTTAGTTTTACATCTTTTTTATCTTTATTTTCTTCATAATCTCTTTGTATTTCTTTAAAACCTGGTCTACTCATCAATAAAACATCAACAGCAAATATTTCGATGGACATTATTCCACCATCTCTTTCATGTAATCTCTTTATTTGTTCATATTCTATTTCATCCTTTATATGAAAATTGTTTTCTAATATTATTCTTTTTCTAATTCTTGCCATTTCTTCTTTGCTTGGTAATTTAGCATTTAATAATATACGTGCTCTACCCTCTCTATCTTTTACTTCTCTAAAGTTTGATTTACTTATGTCTAATATTTTTTCTGCAAACACTACTTCTGGCATATTAGGCGCATATAATGTATGCCATTTAGTAAATGTTTCATAATCTATCATATCATCATAATGTAAATTTAATTGTTTTATTAATCTATTTCTTAAATTCTCATAATTTGTTACTCTAGTGTTTAATATTGCTACTTTATCGTTTTCTCCATCAGGTCGATAATTCTCATTTGTTATATCTAAAGCTTCTACTGCAAAGTATCTTTCTGTAAACTCTGGTCCGTATTTTTTATGAAATTCTTGAATTTTAGAATATTCTAAAAATTGTCCACCTTCTAATTTATGTATTAATGCTATTTTTTCTCTAAGTGTCATTATATATTCTTTTGATACTTCAACATTTTGCAATATGACTGTGCTAAACTTTTTCGGACTTTTCATTCTATTTAATGATCTAGCCCCTATATCTAAGACCTCTTGTGCAAATACAACTTCAGGCATATCTTTTCCATAGCTTTCATATAGCTCGCTAAACTTTTCGTAGTCTATGCTTTGTAATATTTGCATTCCCGCTTCATAAATCATTTTATTTCTAAGACTATTTATATATTTGGGGTCTAAAACATACATAGGTATTTCATCTTGTGTACCATTTAAATTTGCAAATTCTCCTGGTTCAATTTCAAAATGAACTGGTATTTCTCTATCTGGATACCTTTTTAGATTTTTACTTTTTAATGTTTTTTCTGGTATACCTAATATTTCTTCTGCAAACAGTTTAAATGATAATTTGTCACCAAACTTTTTATATAATTCTAATGATTTATTATAACTTACTACATTTAGTCCATAATCGTCTATTAGACGTGCTCTTATCGCTTGAAATTCTTCGTTTGAAATATATTCTCTTGCTAATATTGTTGTTTGTGAAGATTTTCCTTTAGATAAATTTTCATACTTTAAATCATCTATGTCTAAAAATGCATATGCAAAATCTTTTTCTTCTAATCCTTGTCCATATTTCTCATATAGTTCTAGAAATCTTTCATAGCTTATTCCATCTTTAATATGTAATTTTTCTTTTTTTATCATTTCTATTCTTTTGCCTAATATTTCAGATGTTCTAAATTTATTTTGTATAAATAAATTCATATTTTTCTCCCTTTATTTATATATTTTATTTTTATAATTGCTTCTTTTTTAAGTCCGTAAGGACGCTAATTTTATTATAGCATATTTTTGCTACAATGGCAAATATTAGCAGTTTCAGGCTCTTTTTTTCAAAACAAAAAAAGATGCTTAAAACCATTTTTTAGCATCTTTCAAATATTCTTTTATTATTTTTATATATTTTTATTTCTTATATTATTACATTCAAAATTTTCTTTTAGCACTTCCATATATATTGTGTCATAGTATTTTCCGTCCATGTATACTGATTGATGTCTTCTTCCAAATTCTTTAAATCCACATTTTTCATAGCATCTTTTTGCTCTATCATTATAACTCATCACTGTTAACATTACGTTGTTTAGGTTTATATATTGAAATGCATATTCTAAAATAAGCTTTATTGCTTCTGTTCCATATCCTTTATCTCTATAATCTTTATCTCCAATAAATATTCCTAAAGTTCCTGTTCTGTTTATAAAGTTTATTTGTTCTATACTTACTGTTCCTATCATTTTATCTTCATCTTTTGTAACTATTACCATTGCATATTCTTCTTTGCTATTATTTAGATATTCGCTTTCAGCTTGCAAAGTCATTACATTAGCACTTCTTTGTGTATAATCTGTTACTTGGAAATCATTTAGCCATTCTGTGAATTTTTCTACATCATCTGAATTTCTTGGAGATAAATATATTCTATCTCCTTCTAATTTTTTAAAATATTTCATTTTTACCTCTTTATTTTATATTTGTAATTTGTTCTAAATAATACTTAGCTACTTGTTTTAGTTTTTCAAAGCCTTCTGGTTTATGATATCTATTTACTATTTTGTCAGCAGTTCTTTTAGCTTGGTCATAATCTTTTTTCTTTATTTCATTTACTTCTAGTGCTTCTTTTAATTCTTTTTCATCTAGGAAAATTACTTCATTTTCTTTTGTTATAACTATATCTAAATATAAATCATATATATATGGAATGATAGCTTTTGGTTTAGTTTTTTTGGCTATATCAAAATAGAATTCTAAGAATTCTGATTTTTCATTAAATACTGCAATTATTGTAAATTTTTCTCCTTTTGGAAATAATGTTAGCCATTGATATCCATCAGCCATTATCTTTTCTGTTCTATCATTTGATCTTGGAACAATCCATTCTTTGTTTACTTTTATTATGCTTGTTAAACATGCTGTTACATATTCTGGATTTCCTTTTATTTTCATTTTTTTAAATTTCTTTTCATCTACATCTTTATATCTTGAAAAATTTGAATATTTTTTCTTCATAAGCTTCCTCTACATTTTATTAATTTTGTTTTAACATTATATATAAAACTGATATAAACTTCAAATTTATTTTATGTTTTTTGCCGCTTTTATTAAATTTGTAAATAGTGGACATGGTCTATCTGGTCTTGATTGAAATTCTGGATGGAATTGAACTCCTATAAAATATGGATGATCTTTTAGTTCTACTATTTCTACTAATGTTCCATCTGGTGATGTTCCTGAGCATATTAATCCTTTTTCTTCTAATCTTTTTTTGTAATCGTTATTATATTCAAATCTGTGTCTATGTCTTTCTGATATTTCTTTTGATTTATATACTTTTTCTGCTAGAGTTCCTGCTTTTATAGTGCATGGATATGCCCCTAATCTCATTGTTCCACCTTTTTTAGTAACCTTTTTTTGTGTTTCCATTATGTGTATTACAGGATTTTGGCTGTTTGCATCAAATTCCGCTGAATTTGCATCTTTTAAATTTAATACATTTCTTGCAAATTCTACTACTGCCATTTGCATTCCTAAACATATTCCTAAAAATGGTTTCTTATTTTCTCTTGCATATTTTATTGCTTCTATTTTTCCTTCAATTCCTCTATTTCCAAATCCTCCTGGGACTAGAATTCCTTGATATTCTTTTAATATCTTTTCTGCGCTTTCTTTTGTTACTTTTTCTGAATCTATAAATCCAACTTTTACTTTTACTCCATTTTCATATCCACCATGTCTTAAGCTTTCTACTACTGATAAATATGAATCTTCTAGTTGCATATATTTTCCTACTAATGCTATTTTTACTTCATCTTTACAGGTATTTATTTTTTTATTTAATTCTACCCAATTTTTGTTATCGCAAATTTCTTTATCTAGTTTTAATTTTTTACATACTGCTTTTGCCAATCCTTGTTCTTCTAGTAATAGTGGCACTTCATACAAACTATTAGCTGTTAGATTTTCTATTACATTTTCTGGTCTTACATTGCAAAATAGTGCAATTTTTTCTTTCATTCCTTTTTCTATATGCTCATCTGCTCTTGCTACTAATATATCTGGCTTTATTCCAAATGATTGAAGTTCTTTTACTGAGTGTTGTGTTGGTTTTGATTTTATTTCTTTTGAACCTGATATATATGGAAGTAATGTTACATGAATATAGCATACATCATTTATTTCTTTTTCTATTCCTATTTGCCTTATTGCTTCTACTAAAGCTAGTCCTTCCATATCTCCTATTGTTCCACCTAATTCTGTTATTACTATGTCTGTATCTGTGTCTTCAAAAGAATATATTTTTTCTTTAATTTCATTTGTTATATGAGGAATTACTTGAATTGTTCTTCCTAAATATGTCCCTTTTCTTTCTTTTTCTATTACACTTGAATATATTTGCCCCATTGATACACTTGAATTTTTTGTTAGACTTTCGTCTATAAATCTTTCATAATGTCCTAAGTCTAAATCTGTTTCTGCCCCGTCATTTGTTACAAATACTTCTCCGTGTTCAGATGGACTCATGGTTCCTGGATCTACATTTATATATGGATCAAATTTTTGTATTGTTACCTTATATCCTCTATTTTTTAATAATCTCCCTAGTGATGCTGCTGTTATTCCTTTTCCTAGTCCTGATACTACTCCGCCTGTTACAAATACATATTTAGTGTTCATTTTTTCCTCCTTAAAAAACAAAAAACAGATTAAAAAAAGGTTTTTTTTTTAATCTGTTTTGCGACTTCAAAAATTATGTTTTTATTTTAACATTTTACTTTTGGTATTGCAAGTATATTTTTTAATTTCTTTGTTTTACTGCTTCATATATTATTATACCTGCTGATACAGAAGCATTTAGAGATGTTATTTTTCCTTTCATAGGAATTTTAACTAGCATATCTGAATTTTCTTTCACTAGTTTGCTCATTCCAAAGCCTTCACTTCCTATTATTATTGCTATATCCCCTTTTAAATCTTGGTTATAATAATAAGTTTTAGCTTCTCCATCTGTTCCTATTATCCATAATCCTTCTTGTTTTAATTTTCTTATTGTTTCATTAATATTATTAACTCTTGCTATTTTCATGTGTTCAACAGCTCCAGCTGAAACTTTTGTAACTGTGCTATTTACTGTTACTGTTCTTCTTTTTGGAATTATTATTCCATGTACTCCTGCTGTTTCTGCAGTTCTTATTATTGATCCTAAATTGTGTGGGTCTTCAATTCCATCTAGTATTAGTATAAATACATCTTCATTTTTGCTTCTTGCTAAATCTAGTATATCTTCTACCTCGCAATAATTAAATGGTGGAACTACTGCTATAACTCCTTGATGATTTTTAGTTTTTGACATGAAATCTAGTTTTGATTTTTCGACTTCTGTTACTACTACTTTATTTTCTTTTGCAATTGCAATTATTTTATTAATTGAACCATGTTTTTCCCCATTTTGCACAAATATTTTGTTGATATCTCTATCTGAATTTAATAATTCTATTACTGCATTTCTTCCTTCTACAATGTCATCATATTCGTTTTCATCTCTTTTTTCTCTTTTTGATTCGTACTTTGGATTATTTTGTTCTTTTCTAAAGTTATTCCTATTTTGATTTTTGTTATTTGTTCTCATCTTTTTTCCTTTCATGTTTTTCTTTTAATGGAATTAATAATTCTATTTCTTTTGCTTTACGCATTATTGTTCCTAAAATGTATAAAGCTATTGGTGCTATAACTAAAAATATTTGTAGTAAAATACTGCTTTTTACAGCTTCTAAATGTGTTATTGAGTAATATATTCCTAATACACATATTGGAATATACATAAGCAAATTATCGTGTTTATAGATAAAGAAGTTTGATAAAACAATTAAAATTACACCTAGGAGTTGTATGAATGTATTCAAAATATATATAATGTTCCCTGTTACCATACCTTTTAGCATATATGCAGCTATTGCTATTACTGCCATTGCTATACATGTTTTAGTAGATGCTTCTATTACTTTTGTTTTTATTACCATTATTAATACTATTAATAGTACTACTCCTCCAATTGCAATAAAAGTTTGATATTCTTCTTTTATTTCTATAAATTTTTTGAATTTTACTTTATCTTCATCTGAAAATATAGTGTAGTCTGTTGATTCTTCCTCAAGTTTTCTTTGTTTTTCTTCTTCTCTTTCTTTTTTTACACTTTCGGGTATTAATAAGTCTGGATTTATTGGTGTCTCATTTTCTGCTTTTCCTTTTGCAAAGCTGTTTTTAGTTAATATACATCCTTGTAATACTATAATTACTAATGTTAATAATATAATTATTTTATTAAGCTTTTTCATTTGTGACTCCTTTATTCTTCATCATCTAATTTTAATACAGCTAAGAATGCTTCTTGTGGTACTTCGACATTTCCTATTTGTCTCATCTTCTTCTTACCTTTTTTCTGTTTTTCTAGTAGCTTTTTCTTTCTTGTTATGTCTCCACCATAGCATTTTGCTAAAACGTCTTTTCTCATTGCTGATAGTGTTTCTCTTGCAATTATTTTTCCACTAACTACTGCTTGTATTGGAATTTCAAATAGTTGTCTTGGTATTACTGTTTTTAGTTTTTCTGCCATTTTTCTTCCTCTGGTATAGGCGCTATCTTTATGTACTATAAATGATAACGCATCTACTGCTTCATTATTTATATGTATGTCTAATTTTACAAGTTCAGATCTTTTATATTCTTTAAATTCATAATCTACTGATGCATATCCTTTTGTTTTTGATTTTAAGGTATCAAAGAAGTCATATATTATTTCATTTAGTGGTAAGTCATATTCTAAAGTTACTCTATTACTGTCTAAATATTTCATATCGATATATGTTCCTCTTCTTTTTTGACATATATCCATTACGTTTCCAACAAATTCTTTTGGTGTCATTATTTCTGCTTTCATTATTGGTTCTTCAATGTATTTTATTTCTTGAGTTACTGGCAAATCTGTAGGATTATATAATTCTAATTCTTCTCCATTAGTTTTATACACTTTATATATAACTGATGGTGCTGTTGTTATTAATCCTAAGTCAAACTCTCTTTCTAGTCTTTCTATTACTATTTCTAGATGTAGTAATCCTAAGAAACCGCATCTAAATCCAAATCCTAATGCTATTGAAGTTTCTGGTTCATATTCTAGTGCTGCATCATTTAGTTTTAATTTTTCTAAAGCGTCTTTTAAATTTTCATATTCGCTTCCATCTAATGGATACATTCCGCAATATACCATTGAATTTGCTTTTTTATATCCTGGTAGTGGCTCTTCTGCTGGTTTTTCAAAATTTGTTATAGTATCACCAACATGTAGATCTGATACATTTTTAATGCTTGCTGCTATGTATCCAACTTCTCCTGCTTTTAGCTCATTTGATGGAATATATTCACCTGCTCCAAAATATCCTACTTCTGTTACTGTAAAATGTTTTCCTGTTGCCATAAATAGGATTTCATCTCCTACTTTTACTGTTCCTTCTTTTATTCGAACATAGCTTATTGCTCCTTTATAGTTGTCATAAAAGGAGTCAAATATTAAACATTTTAATTTTTCACTTGGATTCCCTTCTGGTGCTGGAATATCTGTTACTATTCTTTCTAATACTTCATCAACGTTTAGTCCTGATTTGGCTGATATGCATGGTGCGTCCATAGCTGGTATTCCTATTATGTCTTCTATTTCTGCTTTTACTTCGTCTGGTCTTGCATTTGGCAAATCTACTTTGTTTATTACTGGCAATATTTCTAAATTATTATCTAGTGCTAAATATACATTTGCTAAGGTTTGCGCCTCTACTCCTTGACTTGAATCTACTACTAGTATTGCACCTTCGCATGCTGCTAAGCTTCTTGATACTTCATAATTAAAATCTACATGCCCGGGTGTATCTATTAAGTTTAGTATATATGTATTTCCGTCTTTAGCTTTATAGTTCATTCTTACTGCTTGTGATTTTATTGTTATTCCTCTTTCTTTTTCTATGTCCATGTTGTCTAGTACTTGGCTTTCCATTTCTCTTTGGCTAAGTACTCCTGTCATTTCTATAAGTCTATCTGCTAGTGTTGATTTTCCATGGTCTATATGTGCTATTATGCTAAAGTTTCTTATATATTTTTGATTGTCTTCCACAAATTTTCTCCTTGATTTATAATATGGCTTTAATTTTATCAGATTATAGCGTTTTTTTCAATAATAATAGCCATTCTAAATTTTAAATATTTATTCTTACACAAACATACTTTTTTAATAAATTGCGCTAGCTGCTAAGACTGTTAAATCTATGATTTTTACAGTCTTAGAAGTTAATTTAAAACTTGTTTTAAATTAACTTCCTTAAATTAGTGAGTGAAGTGCGAATTTGAGCAATTTACAATATAAAAACGAAGTTTTTTTATTCTGGAAATTGCGAAGAGCAAAATTTATTAAAATAAGTATGTTTGTGTAAGATATTGTTTTTACAAATTTAAAAGGGTTCTCTTTTTAAGAAAACCCTACAATATGAATATTTTATATTATAAACCAAATTGATCCTGCTGGTATTGCATACCAAATCCATAATACTGTAGCAAATAATAATGCATCATTTGCTTTATCACTTAATTGGTCACTTCCTTCTACTGTTACTGGAGTAAAGGCTGGTAATTTTGCATCTGATAAATCTAGTGCTTTTAATTTAGCTTTTGTTTTATTAAAGAATTCTACTACTTTATCTATTCCTTTATCAATTATAGTTCTATTTACTGGTATTTCATCTACATAAGTTACTCTAAACTGATCTATTTGTCCTACATCATAAAGTAACTTAAATTTTCTTTCTTCTCCTGGTTGCAAGTTTTCAAATGCTAAATATTTTTCTTGCATTAGTCTACCTTTGTAAAATGAATCTACTTTTACATATTTTTTATCTATAACCTTTTTAGATGTATTTTTTACTGTTCCTATAAAGTATCCTTGTCTTTTATTTGAATCAGCTCTTTCTACTGTAATTTCAAATCCGTCTGAAGATTTTTCAATATGTATATTTTCATTGCTTACTGGTTTATATGATTTTTGAATTAATAAATCTGATCCTATTGTCGAAAATATGAAAAATGCTATAATCCATAAGACATACTTACAGAATGTTTTCATTCTTTTCATAAGCACCCTCCTGTTTTCTTTTTACTTCATCTTTTTTAATTATACTACATTTAGCATCATTTGTAAATATTGGTATTACTATAGTAAGAGTTGTTTTATGTTTTTTTAAGTTATAATTTGATTGCTTTATTTAGTCCAATGGAATAGATATATGTTTCTTTTACCTTTTTGTTTAATGCTTCTTCTAATGCTTTTTTATAAATCTCTAGCTGTATTTTATATTTTTCTATTAATTCTTCTTCATTTTCTACATAGTCAGTTTTGTAATCTACTAAAGCTATTTCGTCATCTTTAGTTATATAGTATAAGTCTATAATACCTTGTACTAGTATATTTTCTTCATTTTCTGTATTATAAATTTCTTTTGTATTTATATATGTATAAAATGGTGTTTCTTTATATACTTGTTTTGCTGTTTGAATATTTTCGAAAAATTTTGATGTAACTATTTTGTATATTTTTTCACTATCTATTGACTCTTTTTGTAGTTTATTTATAATTTGTTTTTCGTATAAGTTTTCTATAAATTTTTCTATTTCTTGTTTTGTATATTTTTTTGAAAAGTCTAGTTTTTGCAATATTAAATGTATTAAAGTACCTTTTTCTGCTGATGTAAGCTTTTTCTTTTCTTCAATAAATTTAGGTTTTGTTTCTGCTGGTTCTTGTTTTGATATTTCTTTATTTTTTAGTTCTTTTATTTTTGTTACACTCATCTTGCTCTGGATACTTGTCATATCTTTATATTGATATTCCCAATTTAATATTTTGCTTATTTTTTCTAGTTCTTCTTCATCTTCAAAAATTGTTTTTATTTGTTTTTCTTCTTTTTTCTCTTCTTCTTTTAAAATATCTTTTCTTAAAACTTTATTTAATTGCATATATTCTTCGATATTTTTATGATTTAAGTATACTAATTCTAACCATCCTAGATAGCTTAAATCTTTTTTTAATAATAAATGATTTATTTTTCCATTTTCTTTTTCATAATTTTCTAGTAATTCTCTTTTTTGTTCTAATGATTTTTCTAAATCGTTTTCAACTCCAGTTATTATTAGCTTTTCTTTTGCTCTTGTTAATGCAACATATAAAATTCTCATTTCTTCTGCTATTGATTCTTCTTTTATTTTTAATTTTATAGCTTCTTTGGCTGCTGTTGTATATTCTATTTGTCTGTCATAATTTACGTATTGCATTCCTATACCTATATCTTGATGCATTAATATAGTATCTGTTAAGTCTTTTTGATTAAATTTTTTATTTGCTCTTGAAATAATTGCTATTGGAAATTCTAATCCTTTACTTTTATGGATACTCATTATTCTTACAACATTTTCATTTTCTCCAATTACTTTTGCTGATGCTAAATCACTATTATTGTTTTTTATTTTTTCCAAATATCGTATAAAGTTAAATAATCCTTTGAAGCTAATTTTTTCGTATTCTTTTGCTCTGTCAAATAGCATTTTTAAGTTTGCTTTTCTTACTTCTCCATTCGGCATTAATCTTACATAATTATAATAATCTGTTTCCTTATAAATTTTCCATATAAATTCGTTAAGTGGCAAATATTTTTCTTCTTCTCTCCACTTTTCTATTTTTTCTGTAAAGGCTTTTAGTTTTTCTTTTGTTTCTTGTTTTATTTTTTTTGAAATCAGTGCTTCTTTTATTGAATCATAGTAGTGTCCATCTTTTTTGCAAAGTCTAATTTCTATTAATTCATTATCTGTAAAATCACCAATTATTGATCTCATTACTGTAACAAGTGGTATATCTTTGTATGGATTATCTATTATTTTAAATAGAGATATTATATTCTTTATTTCTATTGATTCTAGATAATTGCTAGCTTGATCGCTAAATACTGGTATTTCTTGATTTGATAATTCTTTTTCAAAAATATTTGCAACATTTGAAGTTGCTCGTAAAAGAATTACTATATCTTTATATTTAATATCTCTATATCCTTTTTTTCTGTCATATACTTGATATTTATTATCTATTAAATCTCTGATTTTTTGAGCTACAAATTTTGCTTCTATTTCAGTTTTTTCTAATAATTCTTCTGTAGTTTCTTCCTCTTCTTTTTCTTCATCTGTTGTTTCTTCTTTTAACTCTATAATATCTAGTTCTGCTTTTCCTGCAAAATCGCATTCTTTTTCAGGTTCTTCATAGTTTGCACCTAAGTTTAGATATTCTGTTTCATTATATTCTATTTCTCCAAACTCTTTGCTCATGATATCTTCAAAAATAATATTAGTTACATCTAATATATTTTTTCTGCTTCTAAAGTTTTTAAATAGTTGTATTTTTTGTCCTAAGTCATTTGCTGTTATTCCATAGTTTTCGTATTTATTTAAAAATAGTTCTGGTTTTGCTTGTCTAAATCTGTATATACTTTGTTTTACATCTCCTACCATGAAAATATTTTTATCATTTGATATAGATGTTAATATGTATTCTTGAACTAAGTTACTATCTTGATATTCGTCTATTGCTATTTCTTGAAATTTTTCTTCATACTTTTTAGCTATTTCTGTTTTTTCATATGTTCCTTTTTCATTTTTTCTTAATAATATTTTTAGTGCATTATGTTCTATATCACTAAAATCCATAATATTTTTTTCTGATTTTTTTTCATTAAATTTTTCTATAAATTTAAATACTACTTCCTTTATTTTGTTTAAACTCTTATACATATCTTGCATATCTTTCATTGCTTCTTCTTCTGTGTATATAAAAGTTTTTTCTATTGCTTGATTTATTCTTTTTTTAGCTATATCTCTAGCTGTTTTACTTTCTTCTTTTAACTCGCTTATTACTTTTTTATCTGATTGCCATGTTTTAAATTTTAAGTTATTGGCTATTTCATATGCTGTATTCCAATTGTTTAAAGATTTTTCTAAATTTTCTAGCTGATTAATATCATCTGCTATTATTAACATACTTTTTGAAAGTTCTGGAACTTGTTCTAATTTTCTTTTATAAGTTTTTAATATTTGAATTGAATTTTGTAATTCATCTTTGAAATTTTTTAATAAAATTTTTGCCCATGCTGTTTCTGAAAATTTTTCTTTATTTGAATTAAAAATTTGTACTTTTTCTTCTAACCAATCTTCCGGAAAAGGCGCACTTTGTATAAAATTATAAATTTTTAGAATTATATTTTTTAAATTTTCGTCATCTTTATATCCACTATAATTTTCTATTAATTTTTGAAATTCTTCATCATTATTTAAATAAAGTTCTTCAAATGTTTCTTCTAAGGCATCTTGTTTCAATAGTTCTAATTCAGTGTTATCAGCAATTCTAAAATTTGAAGATGCTCCTATTTCAAAGAAGTTATTTCTTATTACATCTAAACAAAAAGAATCTATTGTACATATACTAGCTTTATTTAGCAATATTATCTGTTTTCTTAATTGTTTATTTAATGGGTCTTTTTCTATTTGATTATATAATGCTGTTAATATTCTTTCTCTCATTTCTGATGCAGCAGCATTAGTAAAAGTTACTACTAATATTTTGTCTATATCTATTTTGTCGTCTATAATTTTTCTAATTATTCTTTCTACTAATACTGTTGTTTTTCCACTTCCTGCTGCGGCTGCTACTAATATATTGTTTCCTTTGTCTTGAATTGCACTTAATTGTTCTTTTGTCCAGGTAGTTCCCATCTTTTTATCCTTTCATTAATTTTTTCATTAAATCATCAATTTCTTTTTTTCTTTTTTCTGTATCTTTTTTGTCTATCTCAAATCTATTGCCTTGTAAAATTACACTGTCTCCTTCTTTTATTTCTTTTGGAAAGCTTGTTTTCTCGAATTCTTCCATTTTCTTTGTTTCTTGATTTTCACAAATTACTATATTTTTTTCTATTCTATCTACTATATATTTCATTTTCTCTCCTTATTATTTGTTATTATAGCAGTTTCTTTTCTCTATAACAACTATAAACTTATTCCGATAGCAAAAACGCAGAAGGTCCCGGCATTGCCGGGATCTCCTGCTGATACGCATTACTTCAATACAATAACGTTCTCCAGTATGATGACTGGAACCTCCACAAACTGCATCGTTTTTGCTACAGCATATGCTGTTTCCCCATCTATTAATATCAGGTTTGATGAGAGAATTAGCGGTCTAGGAAGTTTTTGGGTCTTTTGTGCAAAGTCAAGCATTTTCAGGTATTTATCGCTTCCTTCAGGCGTGACTTTACTGGCTTTTTCGACATATTCTAGTTTCAACATCTGAATCCATTTTCTAGGCATGTCGAATCCTTTTTTTACAAGGTACGGATTCCTTTTTTTGCGTTTTTTCCGGTTGACTGCATCGTGGTAGTACTTCTTCTTTTCTTCACGAGTTTTTAAGCTGTTCCATATCTTGAATTCGTACTGATTCATGTTTGATTTGTTACTATTGCAAGTTCCACAAGCTGGTGCAAGATTGTTTGTAATTGTCACTCCTCCAAAATCGGAAGGAAACATGTGATCAATTGTTATCTTATTCGCACTCACCTTTTTTTTGCAATAATAGCACTTAGTACGTCCTCTTAGCTGATATGCAAGCTCAATCATGATTTTTTCGAAATTGAAGTCTCCTTTCAGTTCCAAAACGCCGTCCCTTATCCGAGCGAAACTGTATTCGTTTAGCTTGCGCTCATACTTTTTTGGTAATTCAACAAGCATTTGAACACCTCCATAAGTTTGTGCTGTTAACGGGTTGCTAGTCATATACTAACACGATTTTTTTTGAAAATCAAGTTAGCTTTTAAATTTAATATAATTTGATTTTTAATCTATCTTATAATATAATTTTTTTATTCAATATTAAGGAGTTTTATTATGGTTCTTTTTGATTTACCAGTTTATCAATTTTTTATATCTTTTTTTACAATTAGTCCTTTTATGGTTAATGTAATGAAGTTTTTTACTTCTTTTGGTTCTACTATTTTTATTGTATGTGGAATTTTATCAGTTGCAATTTTATTTAAAGATAAAAAATATTTTTGGAATTTTGCTATTGCTAATGGTATTGGTGTAGTTTTAAATAATGTTATTAAGCTTATTGTTAGACGTCCTCGTCCTTCTGTTACTATGCCTTTTTCTTATGAAAAAAGTTTTAGTTTTCCTAGTGGTCATACTATGATGTCTACTATTTTCTATGGATTAATTATTTATTATGTTTATAAAAATATTAAGAATGAAAAGCTTAAATATTTTTTAGTTTCTATTCTTTCCTTAATTGTCGTTATGATTGGTATTAGTAGAATTTACTTAGGTGTTCACTATGCTACTGATGTTTTAGCTGCTTACATTTTAGGAATTGTCTACTTAGTTGCATACATCAAGATATCCAACAAATTATGGAATAAGAAACATAACTAATATATAAAAAAGTTATTATTAATGTTTTTAAAAGTTTGGGTGTCGCAGCCTTTTAAACGAATTTCATTCGTAGGCTGCTTCAATCGCATTCCACACTCTTTTCAAGAGTGTTCCATTTGTTCGCTCCGCACTTTTAAAACCCATTAATAATAACTTTTTTATTTTATTTTTTTACTTATTCCAATAAATTGTTGGATTAACTTTTTCACCATCTTTTGTCATTTCGAAATGTAAGTGAGCTCCTTCGGCAATCTCAAAACTTGCATTTTCTCCTACTGACGCAATAGTCTTTCCTTTTTCAACAACTTGTCCTTCTTGAACAAATTCAGCAGTCTGAAGATTTGAATATACTGTTTTAAATCCATCTTCATGTGCTAAAATAATAGTTAATCCATAACGTGGATCATTTTTTATAGATTCTACTGTGCCATCTTCTGCAGCTATTACTGGAGTTCCTTTTTCAGCCTTTATATCAACACCTAAATGAACAGTCCATTCTTCAAGAGTTTCAGAGTATATTAAATTCGATTCTGAATAGTCCTTGTAAATTTCCCCTTCTAGTGGCACTACAAATTTCAATTCTTTTTTTACAGGTTCAGATATTTTTTCTTCAGCTATTACATTACTATTAGTTGTGTTTGTAACTGTTTTCATTGATGTATTGATTGCTATTTTTTCAGTTTCATTTACTTGATTTGCCTCTGTTACTTCTGTTATGTTTTTATCATCAGATTGACTTACTAAGCTTGCATCAAATGAATTTATCGACTCTAGTTCTGATATTTTTTGTTTAGCCTCTTGTTTAGTTTTATAGCCTGATAGCGTAAATATTAAGATTAGCAAGACTGCTAAGCTACATACTCCTGCTATATACAATATTTTTTTCTTCTCTAATTCGCTTTTCGCATATCTTTTTCCTCTACTCATACTGTTTCCTCCTATAAATTCTTTATTACAAGTATTTCCACTTTTTTAATAAATATACGAGAAGAGTCTTTAATTATTTATTTTATATTTTTTATTTCTACTCCTTTATAAAAATGCTGTATTATCTCTTTATAATTTTTACCTTGTTTTGCTAAAGTATTACTACCTGTTTGACTCATTCCTACTCCATGCCCATAACCTAATACACTAAATTTTACTGTATTATCTATAATTTCAAATGTAAAATTTGATGATTTTAATTCAAAAATTTTTCTTGCTTCTACTCCAGCTATATTTTTATTTCCTATTTTTAATGTTTTAATTCTTCCTCCTTCTGTATATTCTAAAATTTCTATACAGTTTGCTTCTTGCCAATTAATTTGAAAATCTGGATATGCTGTTTTCATTTTTTCTATTATTTGATTTTTAGTATATTCTACTGAAGAATAAAACTGACTATATTCATCTTCCCCGAACTGTCTCTACTGCTTGCAAATAAGGATACCCACTTCCTCCCCATACATTAATTGGTAATTCTGTTTTTCCTCCACTATTTGAATGAAAAAAGGCATCTATTGGCTTTCCTTCGTAGGTTATTATGTCTCCAGCTGATGCATATACTGCTTCTCTTAGCTTATTCCATTTTTCTTCTTGATTTGAATCCCATCTTTCAAATCTTTTTTCTTTTGATACCCATGCTTGGCAGCAATTTGAATCATCACATATATCATTTTCAGCATGCTTTTTACCATTTTCAATTTGATATAAGGTATATGTTCTTGCGACCGTTGCTTGAGCTTTTAGTGCTTCTAATTCATAGTCTACAGGCATTTCAGCTGCAACTACATTTACTAAGTATTCGTCTAATTCAACATTTTCTGATTTATTTTCTTGCTTATGTAACAAATTTATTGTTCTGTATTTGACATTATAGTCTATCTCTTCTTTTTTTACTTCTATGTTAATTTGCTCTGCTTTATTTTCAATTATAAATTTTTGTGTAAGCATTAATGGCAGAACTATTATAGCTACTATTATCAATACACAAAATATTAATATGTAACTTTTTAATATTTTCATTATTATATTTTTCACAATCTCTCTTTTATATTCTCCCTCATTTTTAGTAAAATATTTTTTTCTATTCTGGAAATTTGTACTTGACTAGTATTTAATTTTTGTGCAATTTCACTTTGAGTTTTTCCATAAAAATATCTTAAAATTATTATTTGTTTTTCTTTTTCATTTAGCTTTTTTATTTCATCTTTTAAAATAATATTTCTTATAGTTTCATTTTCATGACTTTCTACTTTTATTTGTTTTATTGTACTTGTATCTTTTTCTCCTTCTTCATTTTCATCTTCAATTGATTTAATTGCTTTGTCTGATTCCATTGCTAATATTATATTTTCTTTCGTTTCTTTTAATTCTTTTTCGATAGCTTCTATTGATAGTTCTTTTCCTATTTTTTCATATTCTTTTTCTAACATCTTTATTTTTGTATTTAGTTCTTTTAAACTACGGCTTACTTTTACTGTTCCATCGTCTCTTAAAAATCTTTTTATTTCTCCAATTATATAAGGAACTGCAAATGTTGATAATTGTACATTATAATTTTTGTCAAATCTTTTTATTGATTTTATAAAGCCCATTGCACCTATTTGAAACAAATCCTCTGTTTCGTATTTATTATTTTGAAATCTTTTTACTATACTCCATATTAATCTTTCATTTTTTTCTACAATTCTATTAAACTTTTCTTCATCTCCATTTTGTGCTTCCAAGATTTCTTGAATTGTAGTTTCACACAAAATTTTATCTCCTTATTCTTCTAATAAATTTTCTTCTTTCGAAATTACTTTTTTCATTGTTATCTTGGTTCCAAGCCCGACTATAGATTCAACTTTTAGCTCATCCATAAAGTTTTCTACTATTGTAAATCCCATACCTGATCTTTCAAGCTCTGCCTTAGAAGTATATAATGGCTTCCTAGCCATTTCTATGTCTTCAATTCCTTTTCCTGTGTCCGAAATCTCTATTGTAATTGTATTATCTTTTATATAACTATGTATTTTTATGATTTCATCACTAGTATCATATGCATGGATAATTGAATTTGTAACTATTTCTGATACTGCTGTTTTTATATCTGATATTTCTTCAATATTTGGATCTAATTGTGCTGCAAAAGCCGCAATAGTTATTCTTGCGAATGATTCATTACTAGATTTGCTTAAAAACTCTAGCTTCATTTCGTTATCATACGATTTTTTCATTTTCTTTTTCCTCCTCTATAATTGGTATTATCTTTAATACTCCTGTCATTTCAAATATTTTTTTTATGTTTTCTTTTACATTTCTCATTTCCAATTTTGCACCAATCATAGATGCTATTTTATATCTACCTATTACCATTCCTATTCCCGCACTATCCATAAATACGACGTTATTAAAATCAAGTATAACTCTTTTAGGATTACGTCTTTGAATCTCATAATCCGCTTCCCTCCTTAAATTTCCTGCCATATGATGGTCAATTTCTTCTTCAATTTTCAATGTTAATATTTTTTCCTGTTCATCAAAATTTATTCTCATCTTTTCTCCTTGTAATTTTTTTCTATATTTATATTCGATTTTTAGGACAAGTTTTCCTTTGGCGAAATTTGGGAGATTTTTGCCATTTTTCGACACCATTTTTTGACAAAAAATATATAAAAATTTTTGTATAATTTGTTTATATTCGATTGACGTACGCAAAAACGTATGTTACAATTAGTTTGTAAGGAGGGTTTGCTATGACAAACGTAAATATTACAAATTTTAGAAAAGATATATATGAATTATTAGAACAAACTATTAAATATAATGAACCTTTACATATTTCTACTAAAAATGGAAATGCTATTGTTCTTTCTGAAGAAGATTACAACAATTTGATTGAAACCCTTTATGTTTCATCAATTCCTGAATTAAAAAAAGATGTTGTTGAAGGTTTAAAAGAAGATATAAAAGATTGCGTTGATGAAGATGAGGTGAAATGGTAGATTGTATAAAATCGTTTATAGAAAACAGGTATTAAAAGATATTCCAAAATTAAAATCGGTTGGATTAAGTGATAAAGCTAAAAATTTAATTGATATTTTAAAAGTAGATCCTTTTAAAAATCCACCACCTTATGAAAAACTTGTTGGCGATTTGCAAGGTGCTTATTCTCGAAGAATTAATATTCAGCATAGATTAATCTACCAGATATATGAAGAAGAGAAAATAATTAAAATAATTAGTGTATGGTCACATTACGAAAATTCTTAGATACATTATTTTTCTTAATTAATAAAAAAACTGGTCAGTGGTGAAATCTCCATTGACCAGTTTTTATTTTTTTATTTCATTTTTTCTAATTTTTGAATTACACTTTCTAGAAGTTCTTTGTAATTTGCAAGTTTATTTTTTTCTTCTTGTATTTTTGCTTCTGGTGCTTTATTTACGAAACCTGGATTTGAAAGCATTTTTTCTCCTCTTTGTACTTCTGCTTCTAGCTTTTTCTTTTCACTTTCTAATCTCTTTTTCTCTTCTTCTATATCTACAAGTTCTTCAAATGGTATATGAACTTCCATATTTTTAGAAATTATTGCTACTGCATTTTCTGGTATGTCTTTTGCATCTTCTCTAATTTCTATTTCATTTGCATATCCAAGTTTCTCTAAGAAGTCTTTTGATTTTTCTATTTCTTGTTTTGCCGTTTTTGTTACAAAGATTAGTTTTGATTTTTTACTTGGATGTACATTCATTTTGCTTCTTACATTTCTTATTTCTACTATTATGTTCATGATTTCAGATGTAGTTTCTTCTTCTTTTGCAAAATTTAATTTTTGGCTGTATTTTGGAAATTCTGACATCATTATGCTTTCTTCTTTATGATATAATTTTGAATATATTTCTTCTGTTATAAATGGCATAAATGGATGTAATAGTTTTAAACTTGTGCATAAGCAATGATTTAAAATGTATTGAACTGTATATCTTGATTCGTTTTCTTTATCCCATAAACGTGGTTTTACTATTTCAATATACCAGTCACAGAAGTCATTTCTAATAAAGTCATATATTTTTTGAAGTGCTACTCCTAAGTCATATTTTTCAATATTTTCAGTTACTTCTTTTGTTAATGTGTTTAATTTAGAAATTATCCATTTATCTACGTCTATCATTTTTGATATGTCTAATTCTTCTATACTGTTTTCTTTAAAGTTTTCTATATCTTCTAATTGCATTAATACGAATTTAGATGCATTCCATAATTTATTTGCGAAGTTACTTGCTGATTCTACTTTGTCATTGCTATAGCGTATATCATTTCCTGGTGTTGTTCCTATTATTAGTGACATTCTCAAGCTGTCTGTTCCATATTCATCTATTACGTCTAGTGGATCTACTCCATTTCCTAATGTTTTTGACATTTTTCTTCCTTGATTGTCTCTTACAATTCCATGTACTAATACGTCTTCAAACGGCTCTATGTCTGTTAGTTCTAATCCTTGTGTCATCATTCTTGAAATCCAGAAAGTTATAATATCAAATCCTGTTACTAGTGTTTGTGTTGGGTAAAAATCCTTATAATCTTGACTTTCTGTATTTGGCCATCCTAATGTTGAAAATGGCCATAATGCTGATGAAAACCATGTATCTAATGTATCTGGATCTTGCTCTAATTTAGTACTTCCACATTTTTGGCATTTTTCAGGAGCTTCTTTAGCTACATTTATATGATTACAATCTTGGCAATAATATGCTGGTATTCTATGTCCCCACCATAGTTGACGTGATATACACCAGTCTTGTATATTGTCTAACCAATTGAAATATTGTTTTTCATATCTTTGTGGTACGAATTTTGTTTTTCCGCATCGTACACTATCAGCTGCTCTTTTTGCCATGTCTTTCATATTTACAAACCATTGCTCTGATACTTTTGGCTCTATTGTATTTTTACATCTTTCACATTTTGCAACATTATGTGTATATTCTTCTGTTTTTACTAAAGCTCCTATCTCTTCTAGTTTTGCTACAATTTTTTCTCTTGCTTCTAGTAAATCCATTCCTTTATATTCTGGAACTAGATCTCCCATTTTGAAATGTTCATCAAATACTTCTATTATTTCTAGATTATGTCTTATTCCTGCTTGATAATCGTTCATGTCATGTGCTGGAGTAATTTTAACACATCCTGTTCCAAATTCTTTTTCTACAAATTCATCTGCTATTATAGGAATTTCTTTATTCATTATTGGTAAAATACATGTTTTTCCTACTAAATCTTTGTATCTTTCGTCTTCTGGATGTACTGCTACAGCTGTATCTCCTAACATTGTCTCTGGTCTTGTTGTTGCAACTTCAATATATTTATCATCACTTCCTGTGATTTTATATCTTATATGCCATAAGTGTGAAGGTTCTTCTTTATATTCAACTTCTGCATCTGATATTGAAGTATTGCAGCTTGTGCACCAGTTTACCATTCTTGTTCCTTTATAGATTAATCCTTTTTCGTATAGTCTTAAAAATTGTTCTAAAACAGCATCTGACATTCCTTCATCTAAAGTAAATCTGTTTCTTTCCCAATCACATGAGCATCCTAATTTCTTTTGTTGCTTTTGGATTATTCCTCCATATTCATGTGTCCAATCCCATGCTTCTTCTAAGAATTTCTCTCTTCCTAAATCTTGTTTTGAAATTCCTTTTGCTTTTAATTTTTGAACTACTTTCATTTCTGTTGATATTGCTGCATGGTCTGATCCTGGAAGCCATAGTGTTCTATAACCTTGCATTCTTTTAAATCTTATTAATATATCTTGTATTGTATCATCTAATGCATGCCCCATATGTAGCTTTCCTGTAACGTTTGGTGGTGGCATCATTATACAATATGTTTCTTGACCTTTATTTTCTGCTGGTCTAAAATATCCGTTTTTTTCCCAATTTTCATATATTTTTTCTTCGAAATCTTTTGGGTTTAACTTATCATTTAATTTATGTTCCATATTTTCCTCCTATTCATAAAATTTTATTTTATATTTACATTTAAATTTTTCTTTAGGATTTATTCCTATTATTTTTTGTTTTTCTTCAAATATTCCTGAACTTTCTTTATGGTCCGCTATTGTGTACCATGGTTCTATACAGACGAATGGTGCTCCTTTTTTTGACCATATTGCTAAATATGGAAATCCTGTAAAATCAAATTCTATTAATGTTTTTTCTTCTTCTTTTAAATATACTTTATTTGATTTTATATTTTGCATTATTATTGCATCATTTTCAAAAGAATTTTCATTTAAAATAATCTTATTATCAGTTATTACTTCTTCTTTTACTTTTGCTTTTGAAATTAGTCCGTTTTCTAATTCTAATATTCCAATTTCATCTTCTTCTTTTTCAAATTCTATACTGCACTTTCCATTTGAATAATCACATTTAAAGGCTGGATGTCCGCCTATTCCGAAGAAAATATTTTTGTTATCTGTGTTTTCTACCTCATAACTTACTATTAGTGTATCTTCTTTTATCTGATATTTTACTGTTAGTTCAAATTGATATGGATATTTTCTTAAAGTTTCCTCATTTGCTTTTAATTTGTATTCTTTTAAAAGTTCTTTGTCTTTGATACATTCAAATTTCATATCTCTAGCAAATCCGTGTTGTCCCATTTCATAGTTTTTGTCTTCAATTATTGTTTTATTATCTTTTAGTTTTCCTACTATGGGAAATAATATCGGTGCTTGTCTGTTCCAGTATTCTTTTCCATCATGTAATTTTTCTATTCCATTTAGTTTTATACTTGTGAGTTCTGCTCCTTCTGTTTTAGCTGTTATTTGTAACATTTTTTCCTCCATTATATTGTTAATAGTATCTTCAAGAACAATAGTGGGCTGATAAAAATTTGCTAAACTTTAATAAGCAACGTTCAGCCCACGTTTAATTGTTCGTCCGCGAAAATTCTGAAAGAATTTTCTGTGGAATGTATTTATATTATAGGAAGTTCGGAGAACTTTCCTATAATATAAAAAAAAGCAGGTTTATAAACCTGCCATAGTATATGTTTTATAAATTATATCAACATTTCTTTATCAACTTTACCTGCGAAAATGCTTGGTAAATATTCCATATCATAATTATTATTCATTTGTGCAAAATCGTAATTTTCAAAATCCATATTTTCTATCTCCTTTTGTTTAGTTTTTCCAACGACATATTTATTATACCACTTTTTTGTTTTTATGTAAATCTTTGTTAACAATTTTTTACTATTTTGTAATTTTTTTCTTAAATAAAAAACGGGACACCGGAGAACAAATTTCGTTCTCCGGTGTTTAATCATTGCATACTTAGATTGAGTGGCTCAGGAGTCACCTTCCTCTTTTTTCTGCATCTCCGCCATGGTTATTCTTTCTCCATTCTTGCACACGATGTACACTTTTGCCGGATAATTGCTCATATATTTTAACATTTCGTCAATAAATATATCAGTTTTTCCGGCTAGTGCCACCCTGTTTAAGAAATTGTCGTATGCCGACGCGGAGCAGTATAATGTGATGTTGTTGACTATAAGTGTTTGCCTTAATCTGTTGTAGGCCTCTTTTTCATGCTCCATGAACATGCCATAATAGTATTCCTGCATCAGTTTCACTTCTTCGTCTTCGCAACACATTACATGACGTGTTTCTTCTTTTGGCTTCCGCCATTTTTTGAAAATATCTAACATGATTTTCTCCCTTCGTGCTAATGTTGTTATGTAACCTATTGTTTATTATACTCTAATTCTCGCTTTTTGTAAACTTTTGTACTTTCTAATCTAAAATAATTTCTTGACTTTTCCTTATATAGGTATTATAATTTTATCGTTATCTAAATCGGGCCATTAGCTCAGCCGGTAGAGCAGCAGACTCTTAATCTGAAGGTCCGGGGTTCGATCCCCCGATGGCTCACCAAAACGTTCCAAAAACCAAATGAAAACTCACTGATTTTACAAGTGAGTTTTTTTCATTGTACAAATATAGAATAATTTCACATTTTGATGTTTCTATTGACCCATTTTACTCTGAAAGTAATATGAAAGCATTATCAAAATCAATAAAAGAATTAGAACAAGGCAAAGTAGTTGTAAAATCAATGGCAGAATTAGAGGCGATGGCAGATGAATAATTTATCATTTACAAAATCCTTTAAAAGAAAATTTAAGTGGCTATTGGAGTAGAAGAATTGATGAAGCTAATAGATTAGTTTATAGAATAGTAAATAGTCAAATAGAAATAGTACAATGTAAAGGGCATTATAACAACTAATAAGTTTAGTAGTAATTCTGAGCAAATAATAAAAGCACCACATTACGCTTCGCCAAGCTATGTGGTGTTTGTCATATTTATATGGTAGCACACATTTCTGTGGCTCTCATTTTCTATTTATATTATACAAAGATAATAAGACTTTGTCAAAAATGCTTTATTCTAAAATATAATCTTATGCTTGAATATTACTTCTATTATGTATACAATTATAAAAAAATATGGAGTAAAAAATATGTCTGAAACTAAAGATAATATTAGAAGAATTATAAGTAATAACGAATTTTTAGATTATAAAAAAGTTCTTGGTAAAGATAACCTAGAAACTGTAGAATTTACTTTAGTATTATTAAAACAATATTATGGTTTTTCCACTACAGAAATCAGCTCGATTTATGACTATTCCGAAGAAGATTTTGTTTCTGAACTTAATGAGTCTAATATTGATTTTTTCCAATTATCAGAAGAACAATTCTTTTCTAAGCTATCTGATAATAAAAAAGAAATTTTTAAACAATTAGCTCATAATATTGTTTCACGTGTAAAACCAGAAAAATTAAAAGAACTTATTTCTTCTGATGAATTACTATCTGTTGATATAGATTCGTTTAATAACTATTTAGATGAACTCGAAAAAGAAAAACAAGAAATATTTAAAATATTGAGTACTAGTGATTTAAGTCAAATTTTACCTAAGAGTTTTTTCGATTGTGATTTTTTAGATAAAATTAATTTAGAAAATTCTGGTGCTCGTTTGGATATGGAAAATTTCAACTATGATGCCAGAGTTTCTGGTTCATTAAAAGGTTGCGAATTACTTTCTTTTTCTATAAATCACTATATTGATCCTGATGCGCCGGAACTTTTATCTATGTGGTCTCATATTAGTGCTGATTGTTTAGATGAAAGTCAATATATAGCTGTAGCTCAATATTATCTTTTACATGGTTTGATTTTATCTGAAAAAGAACATTTTTTATTTCAAGCTCCTAATATTCAAGATGAGCTTCAATTATTATATGAAAAAGTCTTAAAAGACAATAAGTATTCAGCATATGGATATCTAAATTTATATAATTGTATGACTCCTGAAGCACAAGCTAAAAATAGCGCATATATTGATAGAATAATTACTTTAGCTAAAAATAGTGATGATAAATATTCTATTGAAAAGTCTATACAATATATGAGTCTTTCTCAATTTGATAAATATTTTCCTGACATTTTAAAATTATATACTAATGCTGATGGAACAATGAATTTAGACAATTTTATTTCAATGGTTTGGGGTTATTGTAATTCAGAAGTTCAACTTAATTACTTTGAGAAATTTAAAGATATTATTAATCAAACAGCTACTAACAATAATAAGGATTTTTATGTTTATAGGCTATTAGAATCTTCTAGTGAAGAAGCTCAAAAAGTCTTTTTGCAAAATCTTTTGGAAGAAAGTCGTACTAATGGTGGAGCTTTAAGTTTAAGTAAAGTTGATGATATTTTGTCTCATACTTCAAAAAATGTAGATATTTCTGATGATTATTTTGAAGAAATTTTAAGCTTAGTTAATCCCGAAAAATATTCTTCAGTTGTTAAATTTTATAATGTATGGCAGAATATTGGTTTACATGCTCAACAAAAATATTTGCCTACAATGCTTAACCATCTTGAAATTTTTAATTTTGTTGAGTTGTGGAATCGAACTGATTTGGAAGCTCAAAAAAATTTATATAATGAATTAATTCCTATTATAGAAAAAGACTATCCTTCTTTAGAACATCAATTTAAAGGCGATATTTATATTTCTCTTTTAAAAAATATGCCTGAAAAAGATGCTTCTGAATGGATACATAATGATGTACCTAAATTTATTGATGCTTTTAGAAAAAAATATAATGATAATGAAAAAGATTTTATAGATTATAGCAAGTATACTGATTTTGAATTAGCTAATATTCTTTTACAATTAGAAAATAGTGGTGATTTAAATGATTCTAATATTAATTCTATTTTAAATAATTTGCCTACTTTGGGTAAACAAATTATTTATAGAGTTATTAATTGTAATTCTAAAATGATTCAAAATGAAGCTTCAAAAATTTTATCAAAACTGGCACAAAATCCTAAAAATGCTGGTCAGCTTTTGACTGAAATTGAAAATATTTTTGCCCAAAGAAATTTACCTGATTTTGTGAAATTTTATAAGTATTTTGAGCTTTTACAATATGATGATAAAATAAATTTTTCATCTTCCTATCTTTCTCCTGCTTTAGCTAATACTCAGAGTAAAACTTTAAGTAAAAGAATTATTTTTTCAGATTTAATGCGAATATCTATGGATTCAAATAATAAATCGATGAAAAATTTTGTGGATACTTTAGAACGCGGTAATGCTTTATATGTAAAAGTAATGAACAATCAACTTGATGTTCAAGATTTTTCTAATGAAGATAGGTTTTTAGCACAAGAATATACTAAAACTTTATATTTTTTATATGAATTATCAGATGCTAGTGTAGTAGATAAAAAAGATGGTAGAAAGCTTTCGTTAACTGGTGATATAAAACAGGATTTTGAGTCTTTAGGTAGAAGATATTCACATGATGGCCTTATTAAAAATTTACCTGACCAAATTTTAAGAAGTATTATTGGTCCATATCAAGAACTCTTTGAAGGCATTGATTCCGTAGAAAAAATCAAAGAATATATGCATCAAAAAATTGAAACTTCGAATAAAAGACATTTTGAACTTGCTGATAGTAAAATTGATTTGAAACCTGGTGATTTAGTTAAAGGTATTAAAGATAGCTCTAGAGTTTCCCCTTCTCTTGTATCAGATGGTATAAGGGCTGGTGAATTTTTAGGTGTTGACAGTCATTCTGACCTTACTCCTTTGGATACTGATTTTAGCGCAATATTACCTGGAAATGAGGGTCAAGGATTTATTGGTAAGCTTAATAATACTATGTCTGCTAGCTATGGAGATATGTTTTTTGTAGTAAAATATAATCCAACTAAAATGGAGTATTCTAGACAAAATGATGATTTAAATGTTCTGTCTCAAGAAATAAAAATGAGTGATAAAATATCGTCAAGAAATGAACCTGATACTATTATAAAAAGGATTAATGATAGGTCTAGAAATGAATATGATGCTAAAAAATTAGAAATATTTTCTAGCAAATTTTCTGGTGAACACTATGGTATTAGAACAGGTGTAGGTATTACTGATATTGATTATATTGTTTTGACAAGTGGCTATAATAAACGTTTAGGTTTTGAATTAGCTATGAATGGAACTTATATTCCTGTTTTTGATGCTAAATCTGAAGAATTGTTATTTTCTCCTGAAGATTATGAATCAATTAGAAGTCAAATGCAAGGTTTATCTTTTTATGATGCTGGTAATTTTGTGGTTGATGAGTCAGCTAAAACTGCTCAAGCAAAAGAAATTGTAGATGAATTATTTTCTACTGGTGATGTTGACGAATCTATTAGTGAAAAAGAGGCTAAGTCTAAAAGAAGTGCTATACAATATCAAGTTGTAAAAGCTTTGTCTGAAAATATGGGAATAGGTCTTGAAAATCATGTTACTGGTAATATGACTGAAGGATTTGTTGAATTTATAGATACCGGTTCTACTGGCCGTGGTACTAATGTTCCTGGTAGCGGTGATTTTGATTTCATGATGAAAGTTGATAAAAATATTATAGATAATCCTTCTAGAATGGAAGAATTTAAAACTCATTTAAGAAAAGTATTAGCTATTCCTTCAAATGACCCAGAAACTTCTACAGAAGAATTAGGTGGAAACTTTAGATATAAAAAAGTCTCTATTGAAGGTATAGCAGAACCTGTAGATATTGACGTTACTTTTGCTCCTAAAAATGAAGAAATTACTTATTCAACTGATATGTGTGTTAAAGATAGATTAAATCATCTTAAAACTTCAGACCCTGAGGGGTATAAGTATACAGTTGCGAATATAGTTCTTGCTAAAAGATTACTTAAAAAAGAAGGTTTGTATAAGAAACATAACAGTGATGGTGCAACGCAATATGGTGGTTTTGGTGGCGTTGGTGTAGAAAATTGGATTCTTCAAAATGGCGGTTCTTTAATAACTGCTATGGATAGCTTTTTAGAAGCTTCAGCGAAAACTAAAGAATTTGATGAATTTAAGGAACTTTATCCAATTTTTGATTTTGGTGAAAATCATGCTTCAAAAGGTTCTTATCCTCATGATACTTTCATAAATGGCTTGACTCAAGAAGGATATTTGCAGATGAAAACTAGATTTAGAGAATTGAAAAACGAATTAACGTCTATTGAAGTAGTTTCAGATAAAACTCGTTTAGCTGAAACTATTATAGAAGACACAGAAAACTTGGCTAAAGATGCTAGAAAAGGTTCTGTTTTGGCTACAATGTCTGAACTTACAAATTTATATAATGAAATTGAAAATCCATCGATTACTAATAAAGAGGTTAATGATTATGACAAATGAAATGGCTTTTGCAATAGCTGAAATTAACGAAATATTAAACTATTTATCTATCCAGCAAGTGAATAAAATCCCTTTAAAATTAAGGAATATGTTCACTTTAGTTTCACATGCCAATTATATTCCTCATATTGATCCTAATAAAAGCATATTAGAGCAGGATATTAGTACAAAAACTAAGGATATTTTAGTATTATTTTATAGAAATTATTGGTCTGATAGTGATAATAAAAATGAGATTGATAAGATTTTAGACGAAAATGAGAATAGATACCAACTTGAACTTAGTCAAAAGTATAGTACCTATAATATTTTTAATTCTTCTAATAGCGCTATGACTCTTCCAGAGAATGATGTTCAGGATAATAAACTTATTGTTAAGAAGGATAACTTTATTACCAAGATTATAAATAAATTAAAATCTTGGTTTAGTCATTAAAATTGTTTATTATAATGCTATTTTAACAAAGAACAATAGTGGGCTGATAAAAATTTGCTAAACTTTAATAAGCAACGTTCAGCCCACGTTTAATTGTTCGTCCGCGAAAATTCTGAAAGAATTTTCTGTGGAATGTATTTATATTATAGGAAGTT
>Ga0209694_1000916_pt1 | contig 37895 bp, 33 predicted proteins | sample GluameincwithD2O_FD_187499 | JGI IMG/M metagenome (GOLD analysis project Ga0209694, IMG submission 187499) | Mouse cecum microbial communities from Vienna, Austria - Glucosamine amended microcosms incubated with D2O (SPAdes) (version 2) | ecosystem: Host-associated > Mammals > Digestive system >... | reverse complement strand
GGATACGCTTCAATAAAACCTCCGCCGATTCATCTGAGGGGTCTTGGGGGACAAGTTTGCCTTGGACGGCTTGTTGGAGGATGGACTTTTTGAGTCGGGCTGGGAAAGATGATTGTAGTTTTTCCCTCTCTATTTCAGCTTTCTCATACAGCACTAATTTTGGTGCAAGCTCTTCGAATTTTGCGACTATGCGGCGTTGCTGAGAGAGAGGCGGTACAGGAATAACAATTTGATTTATTTTTGCAACAGATAACCCAGGCTGTGCTGTTGCAGTTGCGTACTGGTTCAGATTCAATGCTTCGAGGAATAAACATGCCCAGCCTACATCAGTATTACAAAATGTTTCTACGCATACGGCGTGTTCAGTTGCGTAAAATCTTCCTGTTGCCCTGTTAACATTACCGCATAATGCTCCTTGACGCCCAATGAGAGGATAGTCACCATTGTGATTATAGCGGTCAACATATCCCCGTATACCATTGCCTCCATAACATGGAACTGCCCCTTTAAAAGGAGCATCTTTTATTTCTGATGTGTGAATATTTTTTCCGGCTTGCAGCGAAAAAATATCCCTCAGCCTTACCCACTCCCAGCTCTCCGGGATCTCAAACGGCACCTCCAGCGGCGTGACTGTATCCCCTATCTGCTCATAAGGGGTATTATCGGGACCTCGGAAGATGACAGATGGATTCTTTTCCCGCTTGATTTTCTTTTCCCGAATGAGCCGCTCCTTCTCGGCGCGGATACGCTCCAACAACACGCTGGCAGGCTCATCGTTCGGGTCTTGGGGAACCAGTCTGCCCTGCACAGCCATTTGCAGAATAGAATTTTTCAGTTGCTGCGCGGTCATTTGCGGTCCTCCTCTATCAGGCTGATGCCGAGAATGTCTGTAATCTGGGCAAGAATGCGGTCAATATCAGCGTTCAGGCTGGCGCGCTTTTCTTGGTATTGCTGGATCAACTCTTTAGGTGGCAGGATTTCTTCCTCCTCGTGAGGATACCCGCAAAGGTCGATGTTATAGCTCCTTGACACAATTTCCTGAACCGTGTACTTTTTTGCTTTGTCAAATCCGCCCTCAATGATTTCCTGTCGGTTGTCCCACCACTCCATTGCGGGGGCAAAGTGCTCCAACTTCATTGGCTTGGTTTTTGAAAAGTTCTTGTATCCCTCCGGCATATCCAGACGGTAAAACCAAGTTTCTTTTGTGGGGCCTGTGCGGTCAAAGAACAGAATGTTGGTCGTGATAGAGGTGTAGGGGGCAAATACGCTGTGGGGCATACGGATCACGGTGTGTAAATTGAACTCGGAAAGCAACTTCTGCTTAATCGCTACTTTGGCATTATCAGTGCCGAACAGGAATCCATCTGGCAGAATGATGGCGCAACGACCATCCCGCTTCAGCCGGTACATGATGACCGACATAAACAGATCGGCGGTTTCGCTGCTTCTCAAATCAGCCGGGAAATTCTGCTTGACACCCTCCTTCTCATTTCCGCCGTAGGGGGGATTCATCAGCACTACATCAAACCGATCACCATCTTTGTAATCACGGACATTTTTCTCCAGGCTGTTCCCGTGAACAATGCGGGGATTATCAATGTCATGGAGTAACATATTGGTAGCGCAGAGCAAAAACGGCAAGGCTTTCTTTTCAATGCCGTAAACTGAGCCGCTGTATACTTTCCTGTCCTCAACGCCATGTACCTGCGTGTCCAGTACCTTCAGCGCCGAAGTGAGGAACCCCCCGGTGCCGCAGGCAAAATCAGCAATAGACTCGCCCAGCTTGGGCTTGATCATCTGCACCATAAAATCTGTCACTGCCCGGGGCGTATAGAATTCACCGGAATTGCCCGCGCTTTGCAAACTGCGGAGGATCGTCTCATAGATTTCCCCGAAGGCGTGCCGATCCTCATATTCCTCAAAGTTGATTTCGTCAATGGCGTTGATAACCTGTCGGAGCAGGATACCGTCCTTCATGTAGTTATTGTTGTCCTCAAAAGCGGCGCGGACAATGATCTGACTCATTGGTGTATTCTCATTGATTTCAATGCTTTTGAGGGTCGGGAACAGCTTGACGTTTACAAAGTTGAGCAGCGCATCGCCAGTGAGGGCCTTGCCATCCTTATGATCGACCGCCCAGTTGCGCCAGCGTAGTTCCTCGGGGATAATAGATGTGTATTTTTCATCGTAGAATTCCCAGATTTCCTCCTTGGCATCGTAGACCTTCAAGAATAGAATCCATACCATCTGCTCAATACGCTGGGCATCGCCGTTGATACCAGCATCGTTACGCATAATATCTTGCAGACGTTTTACTAAATTGTTTAAGCTCATATTCTATACCCCCTACGCCACGTAAATCTCTGTTTGGAGCTCGTGAACCGCTTGGAGGTAACCGCTTTTTCCACCAAAAAGTTTTGCAATTTTCATAGGTGTCCCAAATTTACGGAACGGGTCATTTGATAAGATCTCCAGGCTTTCAATATCCCGGATACCTTCGTTCATATACTTGTCCAACAGCGCGCTTAGAACTTCCTGCGCCAAGCCGGAGTATTTGTATAAATAGCCGCGCTTGCGGACGTTGTTGGCGCGCTCTGCCTTTGTAAGTGGGGCCTTGTCATAGGCGATATGACAAATCAGGTCGAAATCGTCTATATCCTTATTGCTGGAGGCCTCCCGAAGCGCTTCCAGCAGAACACCTCGCTCCCGCAGCTCGTCAATGATTGCCTGTTTCCGCTGCTCAGAGTTCCACGCGCGAAGAAAGGTATCCAGCGTCGCGTATTCACCAAGAATATTTTTCTTGGAGTAGTCTGTCACGCTCTCTGTGATGAGTTTCCCGTCTTTGTCATAATACTGAATCCGTTCGTTCAGTATGGTGACGTCCACACCACACACACGGAATTTATGCCGCCTTTCAGGGGGTTCTCCCTCCCCGCCCGGCTCGGGAGATGTTACAGAAGGGATTGGGGGTTCATCAGGGGTCTCACTCTCGCCTGAAGCATCGCCATCCTCTATGATGGAGATTGGATCGCCGTCAAACTCCGGGTCAGCAAATAGCCGACAGGCATTGCGGAAATCCATGATGGTAAAATACTCTTTTCCATAATCGGGCTTGAGCCGGGTGCCACGGCCAATAATCTGCTTGAACTCAGTCATGGAATTGATATTGTTATCCAAAACGATAAGCCGACAGGTTTTGCAGTCCACGCCCGTTGTCATTAGCTTTGAGGTGGTAACGATAACGGGATATGTACTGTCCTCGGCAATAAAATAGTCAAGCTGCGCCTTACCTTCAGCGTTATCGCCTGTGATCCGCATTACATACTTTGTGTTTTCTGCCACGAGGTCGCTGTTTTCGTTTACAAGTGCCTGACGCATCCGCTCTGCATGGCCAATGTCTACACAAAAGACAATGGTTTTGGCAAAACGGTCATTTTCTCTCAGAAAGCGAGTGATGCGTTTGGCTACTGCCACAGTGCGTTCGTCAATAATAAGGTTCTTATCATAATCCTTGATGTTGTACTCACGATCATCAATTTCATAACCATAAATATCTCGCTGCCCCGCAACAGGACGCCAGCCCTCCAAGTCCTTGTCAAGGCCAACCCGAAGAACTTTATATGGAGCAAGAAATCCATCGTCAATGCCCTGCTTCAGGCTGTAGGTATATATTGCTTCACCGAAGTAGGAGATGTTAGAAACCTCTCTTGTCTCTTTCGGCGTGGCTGTCATACCGATTTGTGTTGCGCTGTGGAAATACTCAAGTATCTTGCGCCACCGGGAATCCTCCTTCGCACTCCCGCGATGGCACTCGTCAATCACGATTAGGTCAAAGAAATCTGGCTTAAATGCTCGGAAGGGTTCCTCGTTTTCATCGCCAGCCAGCTGCTGATAAAGGGAGAGATAAAGCTCATAAGAACTGTCCAGCTTTTTCCCCTCAATTTTTGTCATCACCTTCGCAAAGGGCTTGAAATCCTGCTGCATGGTCTGATCGACCAAAATGTTGCGATCCGCAAGAAACAGGATTTTCTTTTTCCTGCCAGACTTCCAAAGCCGGTGGATAATTTGGAATGCTGTATATGTTTTCCCTGTACCAGTCGCCATCACCAACAAAATGCGGTTCTGTCCCCGAGCAACCGCGTCAATTGTCCGATTGATGGCAATCCGCTGGTAGTAGCGTGGGGTTTTGTCTCCCGGTTGATAATAGTACGGCTCAGTGATTAGCTCTTCCTGCTCCGGAGTAATATGATCACCACCGATATAGCGTTGCCACAATTCCTCGGGGGATGGGAGCTGTTCTATGGTCAATTCACGCTCTGTGCCGGATTTCATATCATGTTCCAGAAAACCATCGCCATTGGAGCTGTACACAAACCGAATATCAAGGATTTCAGCATATTCGATACCTTGCTGCATTCCTGCCCCGAGGCTGTGGTTATTATCTTTCGCTTCCACGATTGCCAAAGGCAGATTGGGTTTATAGTACAGAAGGTAATCTGCTTTCTTCCGCTTGCCACGGGCGGTCACGTTTCCGCGAACGATCACCCGGCCATCCGTGAAACTGTATTCCATTTTGATTTGGCGCTGCCTGTCCCATCCAGCAGCTTCAATCGCCGGAGTAATGAACTGAAGCTTAATATCCTCCTCAGTCATTTCGCATTTTTTCATTAAGCCGCCCATATGGATACCTCCTCCACAAGACTTCTGATAATTAAAAATTATCGGAAGTTATTTTGAAAAAGCAGATTCTATGTACATATATCGTAATTATAGCATAAAACGGGCAATTAATTCAACAACTATTTCCTGTCGGCGGAATTGTGTATATGGCAGTATAGATTCTGCAATTTCGTTGCTTGTATTTTGTGATCCACTGTGGTACACTAAATCCGAACCGATAGGGAATTTTGAGAGAGGAGGATGCCTTGTGCGGACAATACAGGAAGTGAATAAGATCATTGAGGAGCTGTGCGTCAGTATGGCATCCCTATTCCCTCAAGATCAAATTGAAGCCATCCTGTTTGGTTCCTATGCCAGAGGCAACGCGGAGCCTGGGTCGGATATTGACGTGCTGATCCTTGTAGATGCGTCCCGCCAGGACATATCCGCGCGGAATTGGCAGGTGGGAGATATGGCTGCAGAGCTTTTGTTGAATTACGGAGTCGTAGTGTCCCCAATCGTAGAAAACCGGGATTACTTCAACAGGAATATAGGCATATTGCCGTTTTATCGCAATGTTGCCCGGGAAGGGGTGCGGATAAGTGCCTGATATCACGAGGATCGACCTATCCCGGTACCGTTTGCAGAAAGCGAAAGAGATGCTTGCCTCCGCTAAACGGGATATGGACGCGAATGACTACGCTTCCGCCAATAATCGAGCATACTACGCGATTTTTCACGCTATGAGGGCTGTGCTTGCTTTGGATGGGGAAGACTATAAAAAGCATTCGGCAGTCATTGCCCGTTTTACGCTGAATTACCTGAAGCCTGAAATACTGCCCAGAGAATACAGCAAGCTGATTTCCAATGCCTCACTAATCCGCAACCGCAGCGACTATGAGGATTTCTATATCTGTTCCATCGCGGATACGAATGCATTGTTTACCGGCGCGGAGTCTTTCTGTGCGGAAGTGGAAAAATACTTGGCTGGGCGCTATGGCGAAGAAACTTGACATCCCCTTTATGATTACGGCGTAGTAAAATTTTCCCTGTTTTCTCTCCGAAATCAGAAAGGGCCGCGCCAGTGATGGCGAGGCCCTTTTCTCGTTTGACCACATAACTGACCACAGACACGCCTGGAACACTCGGAAATATCGCAGCCAAACGGCACCACAAAGCAATCGAAACAGAACGGAAACAACTAAAAAGCACTGCAAACAAAGCAAAAAAGTTTCATCCCGGCGTTGACGTGCGGGAGGTCACAGGTTCGAGTCCTGTATCGTCCACCAAAGCAACATAATCCGAACTTGTTCCCCATCGGGGACGGGTTCGGGTTTGTTGTCTATTTGGACAATATCAGCACATAGGAAAGCAGCCCCTGTCGGTATGACGGGGGCCGTTCCTTGTTATGTATTCTCTTGCTGGCGCTTCCATTCCTCAAACACCGCCTGCCCTTCCGGGCTGGCGTAGAAAGCGCGGAGCGCCGGAAGCAGGACACGGGCCATTGCTTCTATCTCAAAGTCAGGTATGACCGTCTGTGTATCTTCCGTCTGCCTTGGCTCTGCCGGGGGCACTTGTTCCACCTCCTTTTTCTCGGTTTTCAAAGGTGCGGCCCTGCGGGGCCGTTATTGCTATAGGAGTGCTCTACCCTCCCCCTCTTGTCTCTATGGCCTGTTCGCCGCTGTCCTCCTGGGCGCGGTTCGTCCTTCTTCCGCTTCTGCTACCGCTGTAAAAACGGGTTTTCCATGTATTCGGCGGTGGTTTCCGCGGCGACTCCGCGTACCGCTTTGCTGTCCTCTGCTCCATGTGGTACTTTCGTCCCAGCTCCACATAGCTCAGCCCTTTTTGTCTGTCGCTTCGGATATCCAGCCACTGTGCTCCTTTCATTTCCTGACTCCCTTTCCGGGCTCTTTTCTGCCCTATCGGGAGTCTATCGTTTTTCTTCCTCCTCCACCACAAAATTACATTTTTTCCTCTGCGTTTTCTTTCATTTTATCACTAGCCTTGACAGCCTGCTCCAATGTTATCTCTTGATTCAAAAACCGCTGATAAAGGCCGCATATCCCGTCCACATCGCTGCTGAACGCAATTTGCTCCCCATGATCCAGCCATAAGATCTTTGTACACAGATTTTTCACCTGCTCAATGGAATGACTTACCAAAATTGTCGTTGCGCCACCGGAAATGATTTCCCTCATCTTTTGCTCACTTTTCTTGCGAAAAGCACCGTCACCGACACTCAGCACCTCGTCCAAAATAAGGGTATCGGGTTGGACAAGCGAGGCAATCGAGAAAGCCAGCCTACTTTTCATGCCAGAGGACAACTGCCTGAAGGGGCGATCCTGAAAATCCCGCAGCTCTGCAAAGTCAATAATTCGGTCGTAAGTTTCATCCATAAACCTTCTGGTATACCCGAGCATCGCCCCCCGAAGATATGCGTTTTCCCGCACGGTCAGGTCGCCATCAAAGCCGGAAGCCAGCTCCAGCAACGCCGCTACGCTGCCCTGCCGTTTTACATACCCCTCTGTCGGCTCCATGATACCGGCAACTGCCTTCAGCAAGGTGGATTTCCCTGCCCCATTGGCTCCGATGATTCCCAGCATCTCTCCCTTTTCTAATGTAAAGCTGATATTCCGATCTGCCCAAAATTCGGTGACCTGATACTCGCCCTTGAGCTTTTTCATTGCGTATTCTTTTAACCCGATATCTTTAAAGTCCCCCGTCATATATCGGATAGACACATCATGTACTTCCAGAATGCTCATGTTATCATCACACTGTCCTTTATTTTCCCTATGATCTTTGGTGCGGAGGAATATATCCCTTTCACAAACAGCATATATATGAATGTCACCAAAATGGTGACGCCCAAAAACTCAAACTTACGCTCCCAAAGAGCATTCTCATGCCCGTATGTACGCATGAAATATTCCAAAACTGACGCCTGTACAATATATATGCACAAAGAGAACTCTCCAAATTGATCCGTCATTTTATTCCCTTTAGCAAAAATTGAACTATAGCTTTTTTCAGAAAACGTGATTGCAATTGCTATACCGGCCGCAAGGCACAGGCAAAACAACCAAAGTCCACCCCCCCCCGCGCGAAAAGTTGTGTAAATACACCATACATAACAGAGTCCCTCTGCTATTGTCAAAAGGATTGCACCGAACCGCCTGAACTCCAGGGAAGCCAGCTTTTTATACAAAAAGTACGAACCTATTCCAAAGCACATGGCAATATATACGCGGATGTTCCCAACCGTTGTGAGTCCCTGAAATATATACTGGCTCCCCTGTCTATCATTGATGTACCAGCCACACATACACAGGACTGATGCCGGCATCCAAAAATACAGATACTTTTTCTCGTATATAGCCAGAAGCCCCAATATAAAGAATTCCATCAAAAACATACTGCTGACTGTCCAAATAACCTTATTTGCGGTTACTGAATTTTGATTGAAGCCGCCCATTGTTACAAGAAGCAGTTCCCAGATATCCCGCACCATTACATCAAAAAAAGCCTTGGCTGAGATAATATTGTAATTCGTCCAAACATAGCGTACCACAAAAACCATAATATACCCGATAAAGCTGTATCCAAAGAAACGCCAAAAGCGCTTGCCGGTGTGCGCTTTTAAATATATGAATCGCTGATCCATTTCCAACTCCGCAACTCTCTTTTGATCGTATTCTCTGAAAAAAAGGAAGCCGGCCAAAACGCAAAACACTTCCACTCCCATATATCCACCCAGAAAGTGTTTCTTCCCATTGCCGTAAAAATGGTAGCCCAAAATAATCATCGAAAATATGATGCGTACCATGTCAATCACTGCATTTCTCTGCCTGTCTCTGCCCAACGTCCGCACCCCTTTACAATTCATACTTTCTGCAAGCACCCCCATTTTTGGCCCCCTGCGGCTATACATAGTACAAAAATTTGGTGTTATACCTTTTATACATCCAGCAGCCAACCCCCAGTACGACGGCTACATCCGCAAGCATCAACAGATGGAACCAGACCGTCGGAATTGTGGCCTCAATGACAATTTTGCGGAAGTAGCGGATAAACAGGTACACCGGGTTGAGCAAAAATAAGTTGCGCACCATGGGCTCATAATTGTCAATGGTGTAGAAGATTGCGGACATATACATGAGGAGCATCGTAAACACAGACCACAGGTATTGGATATCCTTAAAAAACACGAACAGAGCGGACAGGATCAGCCCTATGCCGATGTTGAACAGCACCAGCAGGGCGATAGGGTAAAGGAGGCAGATAAACCTCCAGGTGAAGGTAATATTGTCCAAAACGCAAAACACAAAGAACACACATAAGGTAAGCCCAAAGTTGATTAGCGTTTGAACATTTTTGGAAAGCAGAAATAGATACTTTGGCACGTTGACCTTGGTAAAAATGCCCGCATTCCCAACAAGGGAAGTCATTCCCTGGCTGGTAGACTCATTGAAATATGAAAAGATCAGGTTGCCGCAAAACAGATAGGTCGTGTAGTGAGCGGTGGCACGGCCAAAGAACTGGGTGAATACAAGCCGCATGACGAGCAGCGTGAGCAGCGGAGACAAAATACTCCAGACCACGCCAAGAACTGTACGTTTATACTTCTTTTTAAAATCCCGGGAAACCAATTCCTCAAAGAGGAACTGGTAGCTAAGCAGTTTCTTGAGCGGGCCCCGATTCCCATATTTTTGCACGACGCGCTTCCATATGCTGAGAAACCAATACGCCGCCCCCAGCAACACCAACAGGGTGGCAAAAAAAGCTGCCACAGCAATCCCAGCCGCCCGCAGGGCCTGTCCCAAGCCCGATGCAGGGAGGGAGAAGCGGACAGCGCCGCCGCTGGCACTGTATGTATCAACTGTATAGCGCATCCCATCTGCCTCGACTACTGCAATTCCCTTCCACTCATTGCCCCAAAAGGAAATTTCGATCTTATCAGTTTGAAAAAATTCATAGGTAATGGCATCGGTAGTATTGGAGCCTGAACGTTTATCCCCAGGCTCAAACCACCTGTACTGCCCCTCATATAAAGTCCACTTGCCGGCAGAAGGGGTAAAGTCCTCCATCTCTTTCCCATTTACATTGATTTTCGCAATGGTCAGCTCATATCCCAACGCAGCCTCATTATTTTCTTTTGCGGGGATGATGGTAACAGACCGCTTCGGCGTAACCGCTGATGAAACGGAGAGGGCAAGGAGTGTTGAACACACGTATATAATGACAGCCATTATTTTTATCGGGAAACCGATATTCCCTTGCAATCTGCGGCGGCCAAGCAAAATAATAGCCGCTACTGATATGACTATTTCAATCAGGAAAACTAAATCTGTATTAATTGCGATCAATCCCTTCCGCGCCATATGTGACCCGCCGGATAATCCGGCGGGTCACATTCAGTAATGACATCTCAGTCCCACAGCGCCATATCCCGCTCAATAAAGCAGTTGTTCCACTCCAGGCAGATCGTTACCCTTTTCTTCCTCTCTGCGGACAGCTTACCGCTTATATTGAAGCTATGCGTTTCACCGTCTGCGGCCTTGCTGCTGCAATCAATAATCGAATAATCGCTGCCGTCATGATTGTACAGCCTGAGGTATATCCGCTCCATTCCCTCTGCCGCTTTCGGAACGCTGCCCAATACAGTCTGCACACCTGAAAATGTGAACTTATTCAGAATTGGAGTATATGTCTTCTGCGACAATTGAACCTGCATATCTGTCAGGTGCGTCCTATATGGATGCTGCAAAACCAGAGCGTTCAGCACATCCGCCCAATTGCTGTTGTAAAATCTCTCATGATATTGATCCACCATGACACGGGCATTTTCGGACATCTCCTCCACCTTCTTCGGGTGGGCCAGCATCCAGCATATTTTGTCCGCTAACATTTCAATATCATTCAACTTTACCAGCAGCCCGTTTTTACCATTTGCAATCCCATCTTGCGGCCCATATTTATAGTCATAGGACACTACCGGGCAGCCGTTTGCCAGCGACTCACACACCGAAAGGCTATGTCCTTCAAAGGAACTGCACGAAACTGAAAATGCCGCCTTTTGGTACTCTCCTTCCACATCGTTTGTAAACGGTTCTAAAATCACCCACCGGCCAAGGTCAAGCTCCTGGATCAGCCTCCGATATTCAGCTTCTGATGCCCCCCGTCCAAAAATATGCAGATGGGCATCTGGGTGCCGCTTACATACGATTTCAAACGCCCTAATCAGGTGGGAGATCTGCTTTTGATTCTCATCAAAGCGCCCAATGTATACGGCCCTGTTTAAATCCCGGGTTGAAAAGGGCCTGATTTCCTTCGGAATTCGGACGGTATTTGGCACGGTAAAAAGGACATCCCGTCCTCCCAGCCGCTTCCGAAAGTCCTCATTCGCTTGTTTTGTTAGCAAAACAAGCGCGTCCATGGTGGACGCGACCACCTTTTCAATATTATCCCTGATTCTCGGATTTATAACAGAGTTCCAATTTCGTTCTCCGCCAAAACCGACTCCATGGTTGACCCCGATCTTATATATTGTTTTCCCATCCCGCTCATGCATTTTTGAAAAACCCGGTTCAAAATCCAGGATAGGATCACAGAAAACAAAAATCTGCCCCGCGGCACATTCATTTACATACGATGAGAAAAAGCGCTGTCGAAACGGAGAGTAATCCTTGAATTCTTCCACCGTGTGGGCCGTCTCATCAAAACTCCTGATTGAAGTTATGTTCCATGTGTTATTTGTCCAGACACTTTCAAAGGCGGTGTGGCAAAAGCCGTTAGGCGCAAAATAGCGCTCCCTTCTGTGTTTCGTTCCCTTATCATCCACGTAGTCTGTGATAATCCTGCTGAGAGAATCTTCCCAATACACCTCCGCCACTGATTCCCCGGCCGGCGATGTATAACGGATCTCGCGCTTCCCCGGCGTCTGACTCGGGATTTCTCTGGCCAGCTCCACACCATCCTGCCAGTATACTTTCCCCTTATTTGTCAATTCAACGCACAGCGTATCTGATCTGGCCAGTATTCCGACCTCATGGTGAGTTCTGTTATCCGAGAGCCTCTCGCCCTCCCACGCTTCCCGGATCACAAAATTCTTTCTGCTGATCTCCGGATAGCCGTTTTGCTGATAGTGTTCTACGCCGTTGAGCTGTTCCATGCTCCGGGCAGCGCACAAGATTGTGACATCCCGCCCGGCTCTAATCAACGTGCAGGCGCGCTTCAACATCGCCCGCGTCATACCCCCGGCATTCATAATCAGGCCGCCCCAGCAGAAAATATAGTTGCCTTCAGAAAAAACAACGCTCATATAGCTGCCTCCCTATCTTCCTCATACCGCACCATCAAATCTTCCAGCAAGGCGCCTTCCTTCATTCCAGGCTCCTCCTCCATCAGCGCATGATATATCCGATCACATTGCCCATTGTCGTAATGAAGGTAGAAGTTATCCATTCGTCGCTGATAAACCGCTTCCGGGCGTCCATTGTTTTCAAATATTTTGCGAAGGGCATCTATCGCCTCGCCCACAGTCTGGACAAGCGGTCCAAACCCTTCTTCCAAGGGAATATCCACCTGACGGTAACTCATAAGTCCCGCCTTAAACTGCTCATAATCGGGGAAAAAATAGACGATCGCTCTTTTTAAATACACAAAGTCAAAGGTGAAGGAGGAATAATCTGATAAAAAGATAGAATATTCCTCAGCGTTCACATTCACCTCCGCAAGCCGGATGCGCGGATTAGAGAAAGAAAAGCACTCCCGGTAGCAGTTGAATATGGGATGCAGCTTCAAATCGAGCGTATAGTCGTACTTTTCCAGGAGCTTTGCCAACTCCCCGCTATCCAAAAAAGCCCGGAGCATTTGATAAAAATCTGAGGCCAAAAAGCGCTCATGCTGTGGGTTCCAATTTCCTGCCCCGTCAAAAGCAATAAGATACTGCCTCCAGGACGGCGCCATCAAGATCCGCTTTTCTTCCGCCGTCCGCGCTGTGTCGATATAGTCGTATCTTGGCATCCCTGCGGGGATAAGGCACGCTCTCCTGAAGTGATAGTTGCGGATCAGGTTGCTGATTTCATAGGATGTAGATACAACTTCCCTGTCAATCGCAAGCTTTTCCAGCGAATATTTATGGGGCTGATGCGCGTGCAGCACTCCATGCTGGAGATAGATGACCTCCGGCTCGTTGATATCGCGGTAATGCCCGTAGGTTTGGGCATCAAACGGGCAGTAATTATACGGTTCAATATATGCTGTGATGGCCTTCTCGCACTGGAGGTATAGGAATTTGTGGCGTTTCGTCCCAAACAGAACCACTTGCTTTGGTGGAATGCCTTCAAACGCATCAGACTCAGCAAAGGATTCATCGTGCGTCACATAATATCTGATGACACCATCGTCCTGCTTCAGATCGTGTATAAACTGATAGTACCCGTTATCCTTCCCCACACCTGTGCTGTCATAATACAGCCAGATACGCTTTCCCCTTTTGCAGTTCAACGAAGCCAGCTTCCTGACCAGCCAAAACTTTTTGTTGTTTTTCCAGTACCAGCGTTCAAGCCCAGGGTTGGAATAAGCTCCCTCTTGAACTCTTCTGACCGTAAACGTCAGTTTCTTCCTGACGCACTCTGTTCCATGCCGATGAAACCGCTGGTACTTGGCTCTCGTTTTGAAGCTGAGATCCGGCATAAAATAATATTTAACCCCGATCGGATTCCCATCCAGCTTCACCTTCAGCGTAACGCTCGTGTCTGTGATACTGCTGACCCGAAAACAGAATTGCCAAAAGACCCCCGTTTGGATTCTGCTTTTATAATGGCTTTGGGCAGAGGGTATGAGCTGGAGCGGCTGTTCAACGCTTACCCCGTCATTTGTGAACACGGCAAAAAGTTCGGGAACTGACGAGAAAAGAAAATATGGTGATTTCAGAAATCCCCACCACTCTACGTAATCCGCCTCAATCCTCACCCGGGTAAAAACGGCAGTCACGTTTTTTCCCATACAGAGTATGTGCTCCCCACGGCACAAAACAACCGCATTTTTGCCTGTGCACAGATGCAAATCGCTTCTGTCCTTGAGCGACAGCAAATAAAAGCGGTGATAGATATCAATATTGGGATGTCCAAGGATTAAGTCATCGTCTATGTGATTCAAAATCTCTCTGATTCTGTCCAGCGCCCGTTCGCGCCTTTGCGATTCGTAGTGGTATGGGAAAAACACATCCTGTACGATCTTCCATCCAAAATCGTTCAACACAATCGTTTGGATATACGAATCAACAGTTCCGTCTTTGGTATACTTCTCAAAGAAATATCTATAGAGCCCCATTGTGGGCTCAAATGTGTAGTATGGATTGACAAAAGTATCTGTTGTCCCGTTTCCATGCTTACGATAGTAGTATTTTGCATTACAGATGTAGCCGATTTTTCTCTCCCGTAAGATAATGTCCGTCACATATGCTTCGTCCTCGTGAAATGACAGATCCTGGTCGAATAAGATATTGTCTCTTCCTATGTTTTTTGTGGCGATATTCAGTGTGGGAAATCCGGCAAACGGGATTTCGTCCAGCGTGTAAACTTTCGTTTGATGGATAATCCTATCTCTGCTATGTTGCACTTCTATTCCATTTTCATGCCAAAACACTCGGGGGTAACTGACAACATCCACCTCATCATAGTGCTCGTCAAAAAAATCTGTCACGTTCTTCACCGTTTCCGAAGAGAGCGTATCGTCGCCGTCCAGATAAAACAGATACTTCCCTTTCGCATTCAAAATACCGGCGTTGCGCGCAGCGGAAACCCCCCGATTTTCCTGTGACATGACCTTAAAGTTTTCATGCTCCGCCGCAAAACGCTCACAAATCTTCCCGCTGCCATCAGTGGAACCGTCATTAATCATTAGCACTTCCATTTCCCCCTGGGAAATAGTCTGGGCCAGCAGGGAGTTTAAGCAGTCCTCCAAATACCGATCAACGTTGTAAACCGGGATAATTACCGTTACCTGATACTCAAAATTCATTTTGCAGCATTCCCATCGTTAGTTTGATTCCTGACCTGATGTCATATTGAGGCCTCCACCCCAGCGCTTTCAGCTTTTCCCCGCACATAACGGCCCGGGTAGCGGTAGAGTATCCGGCCCGCTCTGTTTCACTGGGCAGGTCGAACACCACCTTCCTCCCAGAGATATCCGCCACAAGGTTCGCCAAGTCCTTCAGCGTAATGTCCGATCCGCTGTCTGCCAGGTTATAAGCCTCTCCGCAGGCGCCGTCTGCCAGCACATATAGCAGTCCGAGAACCGCATCCGCGGCAAAGGCATAAGAGTAAAGCTGATTCCCCATGCTTTTCAGCACGATATCTTCCCTGGCCAGTCCTTTTTTAATAAACTGTGCGATGGCCTTGGTATCGCTCATCCGCATGGTTGGGCCATAGCAGCGGGGCAGACGGATGGCCGCCGCAGACACACCCTTCTCCCGGATGTACGCCTGACACAGCGCCTCGCTCACCCGCTTTGCCTCAGGATATCCGGCCCGCAGCGTATTGCAGTCCAGGTAACCACAATAGTTTTCTTCAAAGCAGTCCACATCACCGCGGTTTTCCCCGTAGACCTCTACGCTGGATAATAGCAGAAAGCGCGATCCTGGAATTCCCGCCGCCGTTTCCAGCATTTCCCGGGTTCCCAAAACATTGGCTAAGATTGTGTTAACCGGCTCACCGGCGTACTGTGCCGGATGAGTGGTGCTGGCGGCATGAATCAGGAATTCCGGCTTTTCCGCAAAATTATCCAGTGGCTGGGTGATTTCATGGGGAAAAAAGCAAAACTCTTTTTTCCCCATCCAGCGTGAGAATCGGTGCCCGGCCGTTTTCATGCTGCGGCCGGTGGCGAAAATGCGGCATCGCCGGGCGGGAGCGGATATCTCATTTCGCAGCATCAAAGCGTCCACCAGCAGGCTGCCGATCATGCCGCTGGCGCCCGAAATCAGAATTCCTTTCCCCTCCAGCCGTCCCCAATCTGGAAACGCACCGATCAAATCCTCCAGAAGTTCCCGGTATGCCTCCTGTTTCAACAAATCCATACCATCACCTATTTCAGCCAGTTGTCCCGTTCCATCTTCATGTATGCCTTGAAGAGTTCCAGATCGTCTTTTGTGGTCAGCTTGATATTTTTTTCAGAACCAGCCGCAAAAAACAACCGCTCCCCAAGCTCCACCATCAGGGTATTGGCATAGGTTCCTCCCTGAATGCCAATCTGCTCCGCAAACGCCTTCTCATAAGCCCAGATCAATTTCCCGTATGTATAGCCCTGAGGCGTCGACACACGACGCAGCGTTTCACGGGGAATATACCTTGTGGTGGACACTTCGTCATCCACCACAAATATCTGCTCATTATACGGCAGCGCGGTGACGGCATTGCCGTATTTTTTGCATTTGATGATAATATCTGAAAGGACAAATTCATCCACCATAGGACGGATTCCGTCATGGATGATAATGATATCATCCTCATTGCACTGTCCCCTCAATCCCAGCAGGCCGTTTCGGATAGACTCCTGAGCAGTATCCCCATTGGACACTACCCATTTGAGTTTCTCGATACCAAACTGCTTGGCGTAGGCCCAGAGCACATCATGCCAGCCATCAATGCACACCACCTCAATGGCGTCGATCTCCGGGTGCTTTTGAAAACTCTCCAGCGTATAAACGATAATCGGTTTGTCGTACACATTGATAAATTGTTTCGGGATGTCCTGGCCCATTCGGCTGCCGCTCCCGCCGGCAATGATCAACGCTATATTCATCGCGCCTGCATTCCTCTTCTCTTTCTCATAGCGGGCTGCCGTGCTTCCGCTCATAAAGCCAGCTCACCAGCCCTGCAAAGGCAAAGGACCACCATGTTGGATACGGGATCAATTTCAAAACAAGCCTCCCCGCCAAACCCACTTCGGCGGCCTCAGCCGCCCGCTTCATATGCGGCGCACAAAAGGCCGATACCTCCCGCAGTATTGGAAGGGCCGCCCGCCGCGCCTCTCTCGGGTTTCGGACATATCCACACCATAGCCCGACCGCCGATGCCGCGCACTGGGCCAACAGCAGATCCTCCAGTTCTGGCCAGTTCTCCCGCATCTCTCCATACCGTTTCTCTGCCGCCTTGTAATGATTCAGCCGATTCTCCAGTGAAATATTATGTACGATGCTCTCCGGCCTCTGTAAATAGTTGTATTTGGATTCCGGCAGGCACACCGTCTTTTCCGCACGCTCAAACAGGCGGTACATCACTGCCATGTCCTCGAAAGTCCCGCTCCCCGGAAAGACAATTCTTTCCCATAAGCCTGCACGAAACAGCTTATCACAGCAATAATTTTGCAGCGTGTCATTGTTCAGCAGCAGCGCCAGCGCATCCTCCCGGCTCATGAACAAATCCTCATCCCAGCCCCGTACAACTTTTCTGTCTGGATAAATTTCCGTCCGGCTGCACACTGCGATGTCAGCCCCATACTCCCTGGCTTTTCTCAGCATATAACTGTACATATCCGGCTCAATCCAGTCATCCGAGTCCACCCAGCCGATCCACTCTCCTGTAGCGGCCGTCAGACCAGCGTTCCGTGCGGAGGACACCCCGCCGTTTGCCTTATGTATCACCCGCACACGCTTATCCTGCGCAGCGTATTCATCGCAGATAGCGCCACAGCCATCGGGAGAGCCGTCGTCCACCAGGATGATCTCCAAGTTTTGATAGGTCTGGCCTACAATGCTGTCCAGACACTTTCGAAGATATGGTTCCACCTTGTACACCGGCACAATCACCGAGATTTTCGGTTCACTCATGACCGTCTGCCCCTAGATAGCATCTCCCCGGCTCTTACCATTTCAGCGCTTCAATCCCTTCAAGCGGTGATAACCCTCCACCACACCATAAAACACCGGCCATGGCGCGTATTTGGCCAACAGATATTTGCAATAGGTAAACTGATTTTCATAGCAGCCCCTCGGATGGGCTTCAAATGCCATGGCCGGCAGCCACTCTTGCTTTAGCTTGCGGAAATACTGACGCTGGGCCTCCAGTTCACCCATGTTGACTACGTTCCAGATGAGAAATTCCATCGCCCAATTGAGGTAGCTGCGCTCGTAGGTATCGTAGCAATTCCGCCGAGTCAATTCTTCCTTCAGCCGAACCGCCGCCATATAGGGAATTTCCGGCGCTATATGCCGGGAATTGGACACCGACCCACCGCGGTTTACCCGGTGATGGATCAAAACATCTGAAAGGACCGTCAGTCTGTCCGCCAAAGCCAGACTTTGGAATACAAATACCAGATCCTCCGAATTAGGAAATTCCGGGTATTGAAGCCCCGCCTTCCTCACGAACTCCGTTCGGCACAACTTGTCCCAGGGCCATCCGTAAGTAAACTGAAAGATATGCTCCGCAATATCCCTTGGCCCAAAGCTTTTCCCAGGCAAATATTGGATTTTAAGCGTCCATTCTGAGGGTAGTTCCCGGCCTGTTTCCGTGTCAAACTCCACCGCCCGGCAGATGGTCACATCCGCCCCGGTTTTCACCGCAAGAGTCACCATCTTTTCCAAAAAATTCGGCTCAAACCAATCATCAGAATCCAAAAAGATCAGATATTCTCCATCGGCCTGCTCCATGCCTGTGTTCCGTGCTGCTCCGGGGCCGCCGTTTTCCTGCGTTATAACCCGGACCCGGCTGTCTCGTGCGGCGTATTCCGCCAAAATGCGGGGGCTTTCATCGGTGGATCCATCGTCTACACAGATGATCTCAAGGTTCTTTAGCGTTTGTCCAACTACGCTGTCCAAGCACTTTCTCAGATGCCGCTCAATATTATAGACTGGGATCACCACCGATACCTGGGCCAAGCTTCTTCACCCTTTCAAGCTCTTGATCCAACTGCGCCGAACGCTCCCTGCTTATCCAGCAGCTGAGGGTCCGGCTTCCGCTCAACCCGATACGGCTGCTTAGTTTTTATATCTGGATACAGGTATCGGCAGTAATGGAAAAAGCCACAGTAATCCGCCTGAATGTTTTTCCAAGCCCAGTACTGGGCTGTCAGCTCACAGTAGCAACGCTTTTTAACAGAAATGTTGTCTCCTGTGTCGTCATGAAAAATCCAGAAAAACGCCCTTCCGCAAGGGCTGTCTCCACTTGAATCGGCACTGACAAGGGATTCTCCGGCACCGCCGCAGGCTGGTGACAGCAGTCAAGCAGTTTAATATCCGCCGGCATCTCACCGCTCCACCCACCCAACCGTCAGCTGTTCTTCCTCCAGCAGCCTTTCCTGGGCCTGCTCCACCAGCAGCGCCACGTTGCGCTCAATCCCCTCCCGGGTGGCCAGGTACAGCTTGCGCAGACAGCGGGGGTTCCCTTTTTCCTCCGGCACCTGGGCCGTATGACACAGCTGGCGGATGGTTGCCGTGACATTATTGCGGGAGATGAGATTCCCCGTCCGGGTGATAAAAATGGACCCGGTTCGGATCCCCCGCCGTCTCGCGTAATCCAGCAGCTCCCGGCAGACAGAGCTTGGAAAACGGATGATCTCCTTGGAGCATCGGTGGCGAATGCTCACCATCCCGGCCTGGGCCGCTTCTACCGTGAGACAGGGCAGCTCCTGAACCGGAAGATCCGAATTGCCGAACACTTTTACCAGCAGATAGGCCTGCTCACGGCCCAAGATCCGGGCGGCGCCCAGCAGCCGCAGGTACTCGCTCCGGGTCAATTCCGGCGTGGATTGGTCGGGGCTCCCCAGCTTCTCCGTCACCTGGAATTCCCGTGCGCCCATGTACTCCAAGTAGCCGTTGGCCGCAACCACGGGCTGGTTAATCGTTTCGGAGGCAAGCCCCTCCTCGGCGAGCTGCTTACGCCAGTTCAGCAACGTATCCCGGCGGATTGCCTTGCCGTCCTCCGGCAGCGCCTGATACAATCGATCCAGCTTTTTTCGATAGGTGTTCAGCGTACCCTGCACCCGGCCCTTCGCCCGCAGATGCTCCAAAAAACCGTCGATCCCTTCCGGGGTGATCGGAACCTCTTTCGTGTTCAAATCATGTTTCATACTGTTCATTTTGCCGCTCATAGTCCACTTCCCAGTTCCATTTGCTCGCTGTCCGGCCACGCATTCCGCATGTTCATCACGAAATAGGCCAATCGCCTGTAAAACAGCAAAAAGCACGGAATTCCCCCCACAAAAAAAGCCGCCGTGCAGTGGCACTGCGGCAAAATGAGCGTAATAAAAAAGCTGGTTTTCCCAAATCAGCGTGCTTTTTGTGCTCTTTTTAAAATTTGGGGTGTTGCAAATTCCGAAGACCCGTGATATAATGCTTTCATCCTCAAGATTTAGCTTATTTTTTTGCCCATTCCGAGGTTGCTTTTTATGGATCTACGTGCAAAAGGCCTATTTTGTGATACTCCAGCTACAAGATGAGCCCCAGCCGGTTCATGCGGCTGACATACTCAATGCCTGTGGAAACGAGGTAAATTCGGGTGGTTTCAATGCTGGAATGGCCCAGCACATCCGCAAGCTGCACCACGTCCCGGCAGGATTTGTAGAACGTCCTGGCAAACAGATGGCGCAGGTTGTGGGGGAACACCTTGGAGGGCGCTACCCCCGCCCTTTTGCAGATGGCTTTCATCTCCGCCCAAATCTGACGTCTGGTCAACCCTTTCCCGGTTCTGGTGAGGAATATCTCACCAGAACCGGTTTTCTGCTTCTTGGCGTACTTCAGCAGCTTCCGGCACAGCTTGCCAGGGATCAGGATGGTACGTATTTTCCCCTTCAGCGCAATCTCCGCCCGCCCCGCCCTGGCGGCTTCCACCGTGATATACCGAACCTCCGACACCCGGATGCCGGTGGCGCAGATGGTTTCCATCAGCAAGGCCAGACGTTCCTTTCCCTGGGCACGGGCGGTTTCGATCAGGCGAACGTACTCCTCTTTGGTCAGCTCTCTGTCCCGGCTGCGGAAGATCCGGCGCTGTATGCGCATGGTTTTGACCCGCAGATCCTCCCAGCGCTGGAAACGGAAAAACCGGTTGACGGCAATGAGCATGGAGTTGATCGTGGATGGGGCATACCCCATCCCAATCAAATGCCCCTTCCATGCGATGGCAGTTTCCTTGTCCAGCGCTCTCCCATCCAGCCACGCGGCGAAGGCCCGCACGTCCCGCAGGTACTTTTCAATGGTCCCGGGTTCCCGCTCCTCTGCACGCAGATACCCTTCAAACGCCGTGAGCTGCTTCCCGATAATATGCTTTCCCATAAAAGCGCCTCCCCAAATCGTGTTACTTCATTTTACACGACTTCGTTTTTTCGGCAAGAAAACATTCCTCGCAACATCAAAACGGGCTTCGCCGGTTGACGGCGAGGCCCGTTTTCGTTTGACCACAGACAGAAAAAATCTGCCCCCGGTTGGGGGCAGGAGAAAGCCTCTATGATTACACCGTGGTAGTTTTTCCCTAATAACGTGGTTTTGGCCCAGACGTGTTTGGTCATGGCGGGGCATCCATCAGGAACCAGCTCCACCCGTTTCTGTATGGTAATAATCCCTTAGAATCGAAAATAAATAAATGGATTAAAGCCTGAACTCACTACATAAAGAATCGTGACAAAGAACACCGCAGCGAGCGCTGTATCACGGGCTGTCTGTGCGAAACTCCTGCTCGTCTCACCGAGACGGCTGTTAATCCATTTGCCTGCGGGCAGACAGAATATCAGCGACAGCGCAAAGAAAAATACTTTCTCACGATCAAGATGAGACAGTGAATAAAGTGCCCCCTCCAAGGGATTTCCTGCCATTGAACGCAGATATACCGCCGCCTGGCCCAGGGTATCCGCACGGAAAAACACCCAGCCTATCAGTACCACCAGCATGGTGTAAATATGCCCCAACCATTTGGGCATTCGGAAACGATTCCCAAGCACACGCTCCAATATCAGAAATGCGCCGTGCCACAGGCCCCATACCACAAAGTTCCAGCTCGCACCGTGCCATAATCCGGTCATTGAAAAGACGATAAGCAGGTTGCGGTAAGTCTTTTCACGCGAACAGTGACTTCCGCCAAGTGGGATATACAAATAGTCGCGGAACCACGAGGAAAGCGAAATGTGCCATCGCCGCCAGAATTCCTTCACGCTGCTGGAAATGTACGGATAGTTAAAGTTTTCCAAGAAATCGAACCCGAACAGTTTACCCAGACCGATGGCCATGTCTGAATAGCCGCTAAAGTCAAAATAAATCTGCAGCGCATACGCCACCGCGCCCATCCATGCCAGTAGCGCAGGTGGATCACTTTGAATAAATGCCGCATCGGCAATTGCCGCCATCTGGTTGGACAGCAGTACCTTCTTGGATAACCCGATCATAAAGCGAACCGCCCCTGTATAGATCCCGCCCAGCGTCACGTTGCGCTCATCAATTTGGGCGGCCACGTCGCTGTACCTTACGATCGGTCCTGCAATCAGTTGGGGGAACAGAGAAATATACAGTGCCAATTTGGCCAGGCTTTTCTGCGGCGGAACGGTTCCCCTGTATACGTCAATCACATATGACATGATCTGGAAGGTAAAAAACGAAATTCCTATGGGCAACGCGATCTGATTGAGTGAAACGGTCTGTCCTCCTATCAGGCTCAGCACTGCGTTGACGGTCTCCATAAGGAAGTTAAAATATTTGAAATACCCCAGTATTCCAAGATTAAAAATAACCGTAGCGCACAATAGATATCTATTGTGGTCTCTTGCTAGCAAGAGACCACAAATGTAGTTAATAACGATCAATGTGAACATCAGGAGCACATACTTCGGCTCGCCCCAGGAGTAAAAAAACAGTGAGGCCAGCAAAAGCCAGTAGTTTTTTGCTTTCTTTCCGCACAGATAATAGCCAATAAGAACAACGGGGAGGAACCAGAACAAGAACAAGGTGGAACTGAAGACCATTAATCTATTCCCTTCTTTCCCATCTCTGCCGTCCACGGAGACAACGCGCAGGAATACACGCGCAAAGCAAGATCTCTGCCATCCGTAGATTCTGGGTTAATTTCCCGTGCCTGAAAATAGCACGGTGCAATGATCTCTATGCAGTACTGCCCATCTGTAGCGGCAATATCCGTTACGTCAAACCACAGTGTTTCATTGCGCGCTTTCCCTACGGGGAAAGCGCCTGCCTTTTCTCCGTTGATATAAACCAGATACTCCCATTGACTAATATCCTCGTCGTAGGCCATTTGTAAATGTTTAGCAGGAATAAAACAGTCCAAAACCACACTTTGACAGTCAAATTTCCCATTTGTAGACAGATTTATGGTTCCGCTCTTTGTCATCCAGTAGTAATCTTCCGATGGATCTGCCTGCTTCATCTTGAAGAAGCCTCGAACCACATAATTATAGTTCACAGAATGGTAACTTCGGCTAAATATGCTTGTGCCCTCTCGAGGCTCCGCTTCAGACTCTAAAAATTTAAGAAGCGTATCAATTTCCAATAGAAAGCTGTTTCTGTACCTGTTATAGTTGTTATACTCAAGAACTATAATCTCGCTTTCCGCAAAATCATTGCGCATCATTTCTTGATCTGCCGCGTTCCATTTCGACACATTGAAGTTTGTGTCAATATACCAACTGGCATTTTGACAGTGATATACTCTGTTTCCTATCCCTGCTCGATTGAGATAGAACTGAATATCGCGGTTGTAGCTTTTTCCCATTAGAAAAATGTCCGGCATATCATGATATTCATCATATGCTATTTCATATTGCGGATAATAATAAAGCAAATCTGAAGCCGAATAGTAAAATAGGTTTGAGATTCGCTCTATATCCCAATCCAAGTTTGCTGTTATTTTCTCATTACCCACCCTTCCGTTATCCATAGCCGTAACAGGCACTGCAGAGGTAGAATATCCATTGAATTGAATATTTTTAACTTGATAACCCATGCCGCGGATCTGGTCGCAAAGACTTTGTGTGATCCAAAATGCGGTTGGCTTGCTGAAATGTGTTCCCCCGTTATAAAAAGCGGGAATCCCTTCGTCACTGAGCCGTTTCGCCGTTTCTACGCCGTCTACCAAAGGGACTTGGTTGGCATAGGCCCAGTCAGCCAGATAATCGCTCAAATATTTGCCGCCTTGCTCTTTAGAAGCTGCCCTCCATTTATATCTCAATGGGATTTCATCACTATAAAGATCCAATTTACTTGGATTGAGCAAAATGATCAAGTCCTTGTCAACTGCGGCCAGTTTTTCCTTTAACGTATCCAAACGTGTGAACAGTTCGGACACAGATTCATCATCAACAACGTCCGCGCCCTCCATTTTTAGATACCCGCTTATGTATTGCAATTCAGTTAGGGAACCGCTGTCCATTTTTATAAAATCTTCTGTTAACAAACCAAACAGCGAGAATCTAAGTTGAGTATATGTTTTTACAAACAAGGGATAATTTCCGCAATTCGTCTTTTGGTATTGCTCATAATCCTCTTGATATTCCCCTGTCCAAAAATTTGACAGGGAAAACTTTGGCTTTGTGCCGATGGAAACGTTATAAAGCTTCAGGTCATACTCCAACCCGGTCAGTTTGGTGATCCCCGGGAATAGTATGACTGCAAAAAATATACCGTTCAACAGGGCTCTGGCGACTGTATTCCATCCCTTCATTCAATTAACGCCTCCACCATATCATACCCGATGTAAATGAATTTTACGGAATAATTCACGGCAAAATGGTCACAGCATGGTTTTACCCTCGCCGCCGGGCACATCGTCAATAACCAAACAGCATCTAAGCGGTTTCGTTTAATTTATCTCGTTAAAAACCGTTCTCCTTGATTGATTCGCTTTCTCCAATAATTCAGCAGATCTTGCATAGTCGTCTCAAAGGGGATTTGAGGTTCCCAGCCTGTGTGCGCCTTAAATTTTCGGCAATCCGGCACTTGGAGGTCCGCATCTATCGGGCGCAACCGCTCAGTATCCACCTCCACTTTGATTTCGTCCTTTTTACTTGAGTAAGAAATCAATGTATTCAGAGTATCACCCACCTCACAGGTATATGAACCTCCAATATTATAGTATTCTCCCGGAATGGGATCCTTTGTAACCAGCATATAATATGCACGCACAGCATCACGTACATCAGCATAGGTGCGCAAGGATTTAAGATTTCCGACTTTGACTTTAGGCTCAATCAATCCTGCTTCTATCATCGCTATCTGTTTTGCAAAGGTTGATTCATGGAACACATCACCTCGCCGAGGCCCGGTATGCGTAAACATTCTCGTCGTCATGACTGTCATTCCGTATGCCTCAGCATAATAGCGGCCGAGTAAATCGGTTCCGACCTTAGAGATTGCGTATGGAGATGCCGGATGAAACGGACATTCCTCGTGAATTCCGATTTCCGGTTTCTTCTCTGCGGGAATTCTACCAAACACTTCAGAAGATGCGCAAACATGTACTATCGGCTTATATGCTGTATCGCTCTCCATGGCAGCACGGATTGCCTCTAAGAGACGGCAGGTACCCAGAATGTTGGTATTAAGCGTCTCAATAGGAGCGGTGAAGCTGGTTAAAGGATAGCTCTGTGCTGCCAGATGAAAGACATAATCTGGCTTACCCTTGTTAATAACGGTCATTAAAGAGACTTCATCATTTAAATCGGCATAGTCAAAAAAGACTCTATCTTTTCTGTTCACACGGTCCAAAAGATGGCTGACATTATCCAACGGGCTTCTCCAACGACACACCCCATAAATATCCCAGTCCGTGTTTGCAAGTAAAAAATCTGCCAGATGTGAACCAACCATCCCTGTTATTCCAGTAATCAATGCTTTTTTCATGGTTTCAATTCCTCCAATACTTTTTGAATTTTTTCTGTAAAGGTATTATCTGGGAAAATATTAAATTCTTTGAGATATAAGCTTCTCATTTGTGTAATTCGAGGACGATTTTGAAAAAACACCTCGTCAGGATAAGAAATTGTATAGTGCAAAGAGCCGTTCAGACAGTGATTAATTTCATCCGCGATTCGTACACGACTCACAAGTTCTTTCCCTGCTGCATTCAGAGCAAACGGTTTATATTTCTCCCAATTATTTATAAGCCAGCTTACCGCAGAAGCCACATCGTCTATAGTAACGCAATTACGGTAGAACGGATGAAATATTACCGCTGTCTCTCCAGTTTTAATACAACTCAAGCAGTAAGAGACATATTTGTCCTCGGCAGATACCACATAAGATAACCGCAATGCCTTAAAACGCATTTCCTTCTTGAAGGTGTCCTCCACCGTTTTCTTCATACGCCCATAAGGGGTCATTGCCGCAGTTTCCGACAGCTCATCGTAAATTGTGCCGGGTACGTCTCCAAATACCGCATCGCTGGAACAAAACAGAACGCGGCAGCCTCGTTTTATTGCTTGACGGATAAAATATTCTGTTCCAACCACATTGACGCTCCAAGACAAGTCAAATTCAGCCGCACATTTGTCTGGGCTGGAAATTGCCGATGTTAAAATAACATAATCAATCTCATCCAGAACCTCGTAGTTGAACTTCTCTGCTTCAAGCAAGTCCAAGTGTTGGTCCGAGTCAGGCGATCGGCCCAATCTTAAAATTAGCTCAATTTCAGCGTCTCGTTGAAAAAAGTTTTGCAAATACCTTCCAATATAGCCCGAGTGTCCTGCAATTGCGATTTTCATAATTCGATTTCTCCTCCAAAAAACCGCTTTTCCAGCATCAGGCACAGGCAATGATATATCGGTAAATGGAGCTCCTGCACCATATAGGTCTCTGTTTGTGGGACTTGGATGCAGGCATCCGCAAAGGAAGAAAGTCTACTTTCTCTTGCCCCTGTCAGTCCGACCACCTTCATTCCCTTTGCTCTTGCAGTAACAGCGGCAAACAGGATGTTTTTACTGTTTCCAGACGTGGAAATTGCGAGAAGCGTGTCCCCGGTTTTTCCATAGCCATTTACTTGTTGCGCAAAACATAGCAATGGCTCACAATCGTTCATGTATGCTGTAGTTAATGCCGGGTTTCCATCCAACGCAATCGTTGGAAGAGTACCCTGTAAGTGTTTTGCCAAAATTCTGCCAAGCTCATGATCAACATTCAAGAGGGACTCTATGTATTTACTATCAAGATTTCGCGGCAGCTTAAAGCCTTTCATCAGCTCTCCAACAATATGCTCAGCATCCGCGGCAGAACCACCGTTTCCAGCTACCAGCAGCATGCCCCCAGAGAGGTAGCTCTCCTCAATTAAGCGATATGCCATCGTGATGCTCTCTCTGCACAGACCTAATTCCGGATAGCGGAATATCAGTTTATCCAGAGCATAGTTTCTAAATTGTGCTTCAGCCACCAAAAATCCCTTCCTTTAATATTTGATCAATCGCATTTTCCAATGTGGGTGCTGTCAATGTCTGCCCATAGCAGCCAGTTCCATCCCCTATAAATGTGGTCTGGCAGCCAGCGGCCTTTCCGCTTTCCACATCAGCTTGTCCATCTCCCACCATCCATGATGTCTGAAGGTCAATATTAAAGTCATCTGCCGCCTTCAAAAGCATTCCCGGTTCTGGTTTCCGGCACTCGCAGGGAATCTTTAGTTCCGGGATCTCTCCCTCAAATCCCCTGTGGGGATGGTGCGGACAAAAGTATAAGCCATCCAAATAGGCTCCTTCCAATCCGAGGAGGGTTTCCATTTTGTTGTGGATTTCCCGAAGCTGGGCAAATGTCACTTCGCCCCTGGCAACCACGGGCTGATTGGTTATCACAATTGCCAAATATCCTGATGCATTGATCTTTTTTATTGCATCGGCAACTCCGGGTAACAGCTCAAAATTCGCAATGTCTCTTAAAAAGCCCACATAACGGTTGATTGTTCCATCCCGGTCCAAAAAGATGGCCTTCTGCTTTCTTCGGAGGTTTTTCATCTTGATTTTCCCGCTGCGAATATCCTGGCAGACTGCCTGATAACGGTCTGGAGTTCCCATATCCTTTACATATTCGGGACTGTCATACGCAAACATTCTACCTGTTCCCGACAGCGGTTTTAATATTTGACGATCCAAATCAATTTTTGGTCTGTCAATTCCTTTTTCAAAAATTTTTGGCGAAAGCACATGGAGACCCGCATTGACGCGGTTTTGATAATAGGTCGGGCGGCGATCCTCTTTTGTTAGCCATTGCTGCACAATATGCCCTTCATTGGCAATAATAAGCCCGCTGTCGTAAGGATGGCTATTGGGATGGGTAAACAAAGTGGCTGTTGCTCCGTTTTTTCGGTGAAAAGCCACAAAGCGGTCAAAATCCACGTCGAAAACCAAGTCGCCGTTAAGCAGCAGAAAGTCCTCGGTTAATTTATCTTGTAAGTGAAACAGTGCCCCGGCGTTTCCAAGCGGGCGTTCCTCTACAAAATACTCAATATTCACCCCGAAGCGTTTCCCAGTAGCAGGAGATAGCCCACTCCCATCTTTGAAATAGTCTGTGATAAGGTTACTTAGATGGCTAACTGTGATGATAATGTCCTTATAGCCCTGCTCACGCAGGCACTCAATTTCACGCTCCAGCACTGGAATACCGTCAAGACAAATCATCGGTTTGGGAATATCCTGTGCGACAGAAGATATCCTGCTCCCCGTTCCCCCGGCCATAATAACTGTTTTCATGACATTTCCTGCTCCTTGGGGATATATTCTTCCGGTGTATAGTGGACCACCTGCGTCCCACTGTTTTCAAACTGAAATGGGATTTGTAAAAGCCCGTCCATTGCCTTTCTAACGGCCTGCTGATGCTCTGGACGCACATAAAACAAAAGAAAACCTCCTCCACCGGCACCCAACAATTTTCCCCCCACGGCGCCGGCTTCTCTCCCCCGGCTATACAGCTTATCAATATCATCTGTGCTGACAGCCGATCCAATTTTTCGCTTCAGCTGCCACGTGTGATGCAAAAGCCGGCCGAATTCGTCCAAATCAGCTTCCTTATTAGTCAATATCTTTTCCGCTTCCCCGACCAAATCATACATTTGACTAAGCCATGTGACTTTTTCATTTTGCTTTTCTGCATTGGCCTTTTGAATATCGGAAGAAAATCGAGTAAACCCGGTAAAAAACAGCATTAGGTTTTGGTTTAGCTGTGCCTTGCGCTCAGGTGAAATAATGACCGGCATTACCTCGTACCCATCTTTACTGAAATTGATCCGATTCAATCCTCCAAAGGCTGCCGCAATTTGATCTTGCCAGCCCCCGGCTTCTTGACACAGCTCACGCTCTAAATAAATTGCGTTATTCGCCAAGTGCTGCTTACTGACATATTTTCCTTTCAGCGCATAAAAGGCATTCAGCATTCCTACTGCAAAGGAGCTGCTTGTCCCCAAACCGGATCTGGCGGGTAAGTCTGAATCATATGTAAGGCGCAGTTCATGCATATCCAACATTTTCATGGCATTCCGAATGGCCGGGTGCTGGATCTCATCCACACAACGAACTCGCTCCGACTTTGAATACGTCAAATCTGTAGAGTAGTCAAAAAAGCGTGGCAGATGGCGAACGGTCACATAACAATATTTGTCAAATGTTGTGGAAAGAACAGCTCCTCTATTTTCTCTGAAAAAGCTCTCCATATCCGTGCCGCCGCCAAAAAAAGACATTCGGAATGGGGTCTTGGTAATAATCAATGTAAAATCTCCCCTAATTGCTAAAAATCAGCAAAATATTTATTACAAATATATAGTAATCATTTTCAACGGCAATCCAGAAATTTTTGGTATTGATTACACACAGCTTCCACATTGTCACTAAACGTTTTTTGCGCTCCTCTGTGGAGCCAGAGAATCTTATTGCACATACTTCTCACCTGCTGAATGGAGTGGCTGACCAGGATTGTTGTTGCCCCGCCTTGGATGATCTCCCGCATCTTGGCTTCGCTCTTCCTGCGGAAAGCGCCGTCGCCCACGCTGAGCACCTCGTCCAAAATCAGGATATCCGGCTGCACCAGGCTGGCGATGGAAAAGGCCAGCCTACTTTTCATGCCGCTGGACAACTGCTTGAAGGGCCGGTCCTGGAAATCCTGAAGCTCAGCGAACTCAATGATCTTGCCGTACATCTCGTCCATGAACCTTCTGGTATACCCCAACATAGCCCCCCGGAGGTAGGTATTCTCCCGCACTGTAAGATCTCCATCAAAACCACTGGCCAGCTCTAAAAGAGCGGCAACATTGCCCTTCCGGCTTACCCAGCCCTTAGTGGGTACCATGATGCCGGAGATGGCCTTCAGCAGGGTGGACTTGCCTGCCCCGTTGGTGCCAATGATGCCCAGCATATCCCCCTTCTCCAAGGTGAAGGAGATATTCCTGTCCGCCCAGAACTCGTTGACGTGGTAGTCGCCCTTGATCTTCCGCATCACGTATTCTTTCAGGCCGATGTCTTTGAAGTCTCCCGTCATGTAGCGGATGGAGACGTCATGTACTTCCAACGTGCTCATACTCCACCTCCTACACGTAGTACAAGAACTTCGCATTGTACTTTTTATAGGCCCAGCAGCCCAGGCCCAGTACGATGCCCACGTCGGCCAGTATCAGCAGATGGAACCAGATTGTGGGGATGGTGGCCTCAATGACAATCTTTCGGAAATAGCGGATAAACAAGTACACCGGGTTCAAAAGGAACAAATCTTGCGCCATGGGGGAATAGCGATCAATGGTGTAAAAAATGGCAGACATATACATCAGCAGTTGGGTAAACACCGACCACAGGTACTGAATATCCCGGAAGAAGACAAACATGGCAGAGAGGATAAGCCCTACCCCGATGTTAAACAGGACCAACATACAAATGGGGTAGAGCAAGCAGATGAACTTCCAGGTGAATGGAATGCTGTCGATCACGCAGAACACAAAAAACACGCCCAGCGTCAAGCCAAAGTTAATGAGAGTCTGGACATTTTTGGAAAAGAGGAACAGGTACTTTGGCACATTGATCTTAGAGAATATCTTGGCGTTGCCCATGAGGGAAGTCATACCCTGGCTGGTGGACTCGTTGAAGTAGGAAAATACTAAGTTGCCGCAAAACAGATACGTGGTGTAATGGGGGGTATGGCGGCCAAAAAACTGTGTAAAAACCAGCCGCATGACCAACAGAGCCAGCAATGGAGAAAGTACGCTCCAGGCCATCCCCAGAACCGTACGCTTATATTTCTTTTTGAAGTCCCGTTTGACCAGTTCTTCAAAAAGAAATCTATAGCTTTGAATTTTTAATATATCCATACAATTTAATGCCGCCTTTTGCTTTCTGCACCAACATTTTGATGTAAATAAATTCTGTTTTGCAATAGAGACACAGGGCACAGAACGCACCTCAAGCTATTCGATTCCTTTTATGGCCTCTAATACTCGTTTGCAATTATTTTTATCATGGTATTTAAAAAACTCGTCAACCCGCTGACGGTATATGGGTTTCATAACGCAACCTTCCTCGACATAATGGATAATCATATCAATCGTTTCTTCCAAGGAATATACCACTTCGCCAAAGCCGTCCCTTTCAAAATCGAAATAACTGGAGCTGCGGTGACCGCCTTTGCCGTAAAACTCTTCCAGATCAAACTGACAATATATGATCGGCTTTTTCAGGTTTGCAAAGTCAAACGCAAGAGAAGAATAGTCTGTAACGAGCAAGTTGCTTTTTGCGTAAATGCTTCGATGCACCACCTCAGTTCCCCAAACCTTTACAAGATCACTGCTTGGGAACAAGTTTGCATACGGAAACATTGTTGGGTGTGGTACAAAATGCAATTCAAAGCCATGCTTTTTGAGCGAATCCAACAAGCGTTCTGATGTTATTAAGTTCACATAAAACTTGTAATAATCGCTGCTTTTAAATCCCTTTTTTAAAAGAAACTTGCTTTTCTCACGAATCATCCCGTTGGTCAAATAGCTTCGCCATGTAGGCATAATTGCCACGACCTTATGGTGTTTGCTGTCATCGTATAACCTGTCATATCTGCAAAGCCCTGTTAATGCAATTTGCTCCTTTGCATAACCATAATTATTATCGTTAACTATAGATTGGTACTCCGGGACCCCAGTGCAGACCATCATTTTCATGTTTTTCTTATATTTGGACAGGCTGTGTGCTAAGGCATCTTTTTTTACTCCGTGATCCAGAAATATATATTTTACATTTTGCAGCAAGTCCCGATACGGATCGTTATAGTTGTAAAATGGATTATAGATTTCTTCATGGATATACCCTGAAATTGTATAATCCGACAGCAATAATAACAGCTTATGCTTATAAGACAAATATGAAACTACATGATATTTTTTCTTCAACCTTTTGTAATCTTCGGAGTGCTTTCCAATCATGAAATAGCGCCGGACTTTGTCATCGGGAAGTGTCATAATATAATCCAAAAGGCACTCTGCATTATCATCTGCCCGATCTGCTTTATCCATAAAAATCCAAATAGGACGCCGTTTTAATATTTTTAAAAGGTGATAACTAATTCGCGCGAGTATCGCTTTTTTCCCACCCTTAAGATTTCCCCGCGCAAGTTCATAAAGAAAGTGCAGCTCATCCCACAGAGTCGCCTTTCTATAGGTCATATAAAGGGCATTGCCTTGTCTCTTCAATACCCAATTGTTACATGCGTAATATGCATAGTCCAGTTTTTCTGATAACGGAGCAAATTTTCCGAAGCGCACACTATTTATACATTTAAGCTCATCATCCACACCAATATAAAAATCAATTCTTATTGACGAATCCGCAGCCTCAATGGGTATCTCAGTTTGAAATTCCAAAACTTTTGAGACAACTGCTCCTAAAAGCTTTCCTTTTTCTACGCGATCTACTACTTTCGCCGCGTATCTGTGCTCTCCAACAACGGCAAATATCTCAGGCACATTCTCACCGGAGAATATGTTCCACTTGATATTACCTTCTATTGCTATCGAATTACTCTTTATGGTGATAAAATCTATACATATTGCTGTTTTCCCATATGCAGCTTGAACGCGATGCTCACCATATTTCTGGTATAGCAAATACTCAATTCCCGCCCTTGAACACTTCGACTTCAATATCAAACTGTCATCAATCTCAAAAAGCAATTTTCTGAGTTTTTCCAATGTGTCATCATTAAGCTCCACCTCATTCTTTATCAAAGCGTGTAGAACGAATGCTAAATCATTCTTACTCATCTGATAACTGAAATTGGCAGGATCACCGTATTTCATCTGGAACATATATATTTTAGCATATTCGCCCAAATTGCTTTTTTCCAAAACCGAATCTGGAATGTCTCTCAGCAATTCTTTTAAATATGTATTTCCGCTTGTCTCTTTGACGTTCTCATGATCTGCTCTGTTCATACAATGGGGACTCCCTTCCTGTCGTTTCCAAATCTGGCTTATCCAGAAAACGCTCCTCCATATTTATAGTGACCGCCCATGCTTTTTTTTGTAAAGCCTACCTACACACCAAGCCAAGGCAAAAGACCACCAGCTGACATGGGGAATCAGCATCAAAGCTATTTTTCCTGCCAATCCAACGCCAATACATTTTCCCGCCCGATTTACATGTGCCGCACAGAATTTTGCAATCTCTTCCAACCGCAGTCTAGCACCATTCCGCACCCACCGGGGGTTCTTGTAATAGCCGCACCAGATTCCTATGGCCGAGGCCGCACACTGCGCCAGGAGCAAATCCTCCAGTTCCGGCCAGCGGCCTTTCATGTCCTCATACCGCCCTTTTGCAGCCCAGTAGTGGTTCAGCCGATTTTCCAGCGTAGTATCCGATACAATACTCCCCGATCTCTGAAAATAGTTGTATTTTGCGTCTGGCAGACATACCACCTTTTCTGCCCGTTCAAATAACCGATACATTACTGCAATATCTTCAAAAGTCTTTCCCTCTGGAAACGCGATTCCTTGAAACAATTCTTGCCGCCACAGCTTGTCCCAAAGAAAATTCTGCATCAGGTCATTTTGCAGCAGCAACTTCAGCCCCTCCAGCCGGTCCAAGCACATTGTCTCTCCCCAGCCTCGGAGCTTCTTCTTCCCCTTGCATACTTCGTATCTACCGCACACCGCAATATCTGCACCAAATTTATCCGCGCCTTTCAGCAGATACTCAAACATATCTGCTTCAATCCAATCATCGCTATCGACCCAGCCGATATATTCGCCAGTAGCTGCGGCTAGCCCCGCATTCCGTGCAGAGGATACCCCTCCGTTTTCCTTGTGAATCACCTGAATTCTCTCGTCTCTAGCCACATATTCATCGCAGATGGCCCCGCAGTTATCCGGCGAGCCATCCTCCACCAGGATGATCTCTAAATTCTGATAAGTCTGATTCACGATGCTGTCCAGGCATTGGCGCAGATAAGGCTCTACCTTGTAGACCGGAACGATAACTGAAACTTTGGGGTTGTCCACAGGCATCACCTCACCCACAGGTTTCTGATTTCTTTTGCCACCACCGCAACATCAAATCCAGTGGCGGATACTGCGTCGGCAGAGGCAGCCCGATTCCCGGGATTCTTCATGTTTTGTACTGCCGCTGCCCAGGACCCTGCCCCAGCAGAACGGGACAGCTTCCTGGCCCACTCTGTTATCATTGTCTCCGAGGGAACACCGTCCGAGCAGATCACGGGCAGACCTGCCGCCTGGGCCTCTACTGCCGCAATGCCCAGCCCCTCAAACCGGCTGGGAAAGGCAAACACATCCATGGCCCAATAGAGCTGCTCCACCCGGTCGGTGGTGCCATAGAAAATCACGCAGTTCTCTATCCCCAGCGCCCGGGCTTTTGCCTCTAACTCCCCTCGAGCCTCGCCTTCTCCGACAAGGAGAAGGGCGCTTGCATGGCATTGTTGCTGAACTTCTTTGAATACATCCAGCAGGAAAGCCTGATTTTTCTGCCAGCACAGCCGCCCTACATTGCCGACAACCAGCTTCCCCTCCAGCTTCAGCTCAGTCCGAACCTCTTCCCGGCCTGCCGGGTCAAAGCGGAACCGCTCCACATTGATCCCATTGGGGATAAAAGCCCATTCCGAAGTTTCTCCGAATAGGAACCGGGCCGCTGGAGCAGAGCAGGCCCAACGGTGGGTCATCACATTTCCATAGGCCCTTTTGGCCCAGTTGTGAATGGCGAGCTTCAGAATCCTGGTAGAGCTGTCCCGCAATTCAGTGTTGTGGCTGTGCGCAATGCGTATCGGAACTCCAGCTTCCTGTGCCAATTTCAGGTATTGCAGTGAAAGAGCTTGATACGCGTTGAGGTGCACCACATCATAATGTCGTTCTGCAAGCAGGGCAGAAAATAACCGCGCATTTTGGGGGGAACGTAAAGTCCCGAATAACTCCTGAAAGCGGACCCCTGCATTCTTCAATGCCTCCGTAAATACACTGTCCCCGATTTGCGCAGCCACAATGTCTATTTCCAGCTCAGAGCGGTCCATGGCCAGCAGAGTGTTGCACAGGAAGGATTCGATCCCGCCAGATTCCCAAGCCTCGCATAAAATACAGACTCGTTTCATTCCTCCCACCCCACGCTCAACTGCTCCAGTTCCAGCTGCCGTTCCATGGCCTGCTCTACCAGCAGGGCTACATTCGCTTCAATGGTAGCCAATGTGTTTTGATAGAGCCGCCGAAGGCAGCGGGGATTCCCCTTCTCCTCTGATACTTGGGCCGCCCGGCAGAGCTGACGGACGATAGTGCACACATATGTCCGATCAAGAGCCTTGCCCTCCTTTGTCACAAAAAGCGGTCCTGCAAGCCGGCCCTCCCGGTTGGCGAAGCTGAGAAGCTCATCCCGCAAATACTTGGGAACCCGCACCAAGGTCTTGATCCCCCTCTGGCTTATGGTGAGCTGGCCCTCCCTCACGGCCTCCACCGTCACCTTGTGCAATTCCTGCACATTCAGCGGCATGTTGGCAAAGAGCTTTACCAACAGGTAAGCCCGCTCCTTGTCCGTGATCTTGGCTGCCTGAAGCAAGCGGAGGTATTCTGTCCGGGTCAGCTCCGGCTGTGGGGCAACTTCGACTTCCACTTTCTCTGCCGCCTGAAGTTCCCGACGTCCGATAAACTTCAAAAAGGTGTTGCTGGCGGAAAGAAACCCATTGACTGTATTGGCGGCATACCCCTCCTCCAGCAGTTGGTTCCGCCAGTGGTCCATAAAGCCCAACTGGATGGTCTTATCCTCCGGCAAATCAGCATAAAGTCTTTCTAACTTTTGCCGGTAGCTCTGAAGAGTCCCCTCAGAGTGCCCCTGCGCTTGATAGAACTTCAGGTATTTTTCTATATCCTCCGGATAAATCGTAATGCCTGGGAGAGGCAGCGCCGTTTCGTGCCGAAGCACGGAGCTTTTTTGAATGGGCCTGTGCCGTTTGACCTGCCCCATATAGCGCTCCTCCCCGCTTACCCGTCGTATGTTTTTGGCTTATAAAGCGTGGGTTGCAGGCCACATTTCCTGTTGCATAATTTCAGGATATGTGATAAAATTACTTACCATAGGCAAGAGCAAGGCTTACTGTTTATGAAAAACAGCTTTGCCTTGCTCAAAACCATGGCTTATTTTGTGTGGCCTGCAACCCACGCTTTGTTAGCCAACCCTACTCCTTACACCACCGCTGGAAGGTTCCATGGGCCACACCCAGCCTCTTCGCCGCCGCCCTGCCGCTGATTTCGCCCCGCCGCCAGGCGGCCATCACATCCTCGTAGTCCTCGCCCCGGTCTTTGAATCTCCGCCCGAAGTGGACGCCCTTGGCTTTAGCCGCCGCAATCCCTTCCGCCTGCCGCTGGCGGTTGAACTCCCGCTCTGTCTGCGCCACATAGGACAGCAGCTGGAGAACAATGTCGGCGATCAGCACGCCTGTGAGATCCCGGCCCTGGCGGGTGTCCAGCAGAGGCATATCCAGCACCACGATGGCCACTCGCTTTTCCCTCGTCAGCAGCCGCCACTGTTCCAGGATTTCATCATAGTTCCGCCCCAGCCGGTCAATGCTCTTGATGACAAGGGTATCACCGGCTTTTAGTTTGCGTACCAACCGCCGGTATCCGGGGCGGTCAAAATCCTTACCCGATTGCTTGTCCAAGATAACTTTGTCATTTTTAACACCGAATTCCCGCATGGCGATAATCTGTCGATCCTCATTCTGCTCCTTCGTCGAAACTCGGATGTATCCATATGTGTCCATAATGCTCCTCCTTTTTGTAATAGCTTCATTTTAGGGGAGCTATGGCTGTGTACAATATGAATTTAGTTCAGAGAAAGTGAACGCGGCTGCTTTCCGCAACGGGAAGCAGCCGCGTTCGTAATAATTCTGGTGGATGATTTTACTCTGCCGTTTCAAAACACCCGCCTCCTTCAAGCAACGTAACATGTCATACTTTGAGGCGGAATCCGAGAGAAATAATCCGGGAGAAAGCCTCGTCGCTTGGGCATATTGGCAATTTTCAATGAAGCCCTAATCCATTCCGCTGTCTCCCGGAGCTTTTTCTTTAAGGCAACGCCGCACAATTCGGCGAGAGCACTTCCCCCCTCTCAGCTATGATCCGTCAGCTCTTTCACTTTTTTCAGTGCCGCGGCTATCGTCTCGGCCATCGTGTAGTCCCGGTGTTCTCCCATGCGCCCGCCAAACACAAAATTGGGGTGTTGCGCTTTTGCAAGTTCCAAATACTGTTTATGAAGCGCCCTGTTTCGCTCGTCCTCCACAGGATGATACCGTCCCCGGCCGGGAATCCATTCCTCCCCATACTCCCGAGTAATCACCGTCTTTTTACCCACCGCTCCCGTGAAATGCCTGTGCTCAATGATGCGGCAGGGCGGCTCTTCATCTGGGCAGTTCTTGATTGCCTGCCCCTGATAGTCCGGCTCGTTCCGAACCTCCTCCTCAAAGCGCAGGCCATGGTATTCCAACCAGCCCAGGCTGTATTCAAAAAACTGGTCGATGGGGCCCGTATAAAGGACACAGTCCCCAATCCCCTGGATGTCATCGCCAGTGATAAAATGTAAAAAACCGCCGAGGAAAAAATGTAGTTTTGTGGCGGAGGTGAAGGGAAAAAGATAGACTCCCAATCAGGGCGAGAAAGAGCCCGGAAAGGGAGTCAGAAAATGAAAGGAGCACAGTGGATGGATATCCGAAGCGACAGACAAAAAGGGCTGAGCTATGTGGAGCTGGGCCGGAAGTACCACATGGACCCGCGGACGGCAAAGCGGTACGCGGAGTCGCCGCAGAA
>Ga0209694_1000914_pt1 | contig 37999 bp, 43 predicted proteins | sample GluameincwithD2O_FD_187499 | JGI IMG/M metagenome (GOLD analysis project Ga0209694, IMG submission 187499) | Mouse cecum microbial communities from Vienna, Austria - Glucosamine amended microcosms incubated with D2O (SPAdes) (version 2) | ecosystem: Host-associated > Mammals > Digestive system >... | reverse complement strand
GTTTCTGGCCCGTTCAAGGACATGTGGATCAAGTAATGTGTTACAGATAATATCGACTAAGATTTGAATTAAATTCATACGATGCAGCCCCCTTAAAAAAGTAATATAAACAAGGGCTGCGCCGCATTTTTTGGAGCTTATGTCAATAGTAAATATGCTGGTTTTTATGGGCGAATTTTGTGCAATATTTTAATCGTATTAGTGGTTATAAATAAAGAAAGGCACAGGGAATCCCGTGCCAATTAAAAGAAACACTATATGTTGTAGTTGCTTGAGTTAGGTTGTTAACATTGATTCTCCAACTGCTGAGGAACATCAATGAACGGCTGGGGATTACTATCTTGCTTGTTACTCATGAGATGGAGGTTATACGGTCTATCTGCCACAGGGTAGCTGTCATGGAGGATGGCAGGATTGCTGATTGTGGTGAGGTTTCAGAGATTTTCCTGAACCAGCCGGATTCCTTGAAACGCCTTCTGGGCGATGAATCAGAGGTACTGCCGGAGGACGGGGTAAACTTGAGAATCATTTTTAAAGAGACGCCGGAAAACAGATCCCTGATTCCAGATATCACAACGGCGACGATGGCGAAGTTTTCCGTTCTTTATTCACGTCTTGAAAAATTTCGGGATGAAGTAATCTGTACGGCAATGCTCAATGTCGGACAGAGGGATTTTTATAAGATTGAAAGCTACCTGGACAGTCTGCAGGTGAAATGGGAGGTGGTAGAACATGAATGATCCGGTAATGGTGATTAAGAAGGTGATGTTTCCTGCTTTGTGGGAAAGTCTCTACATGACATTCTGGGGGACTGTATTTTCCTGTATCCTGGGATTTGGATTTGCAGTGGTGTTGGTGATTACGGCAGAAGACGGATTGACGCCGCATAAATACTTCTACCGCTTGCTGAATATAGCCGTCAACATCCTGCGTTCGTTTCCTTTTCTCATACTGGCAGTGACCATTCTGCCCATTACCAGGGCTGTGATGGGAACGACCATTGGGAAAAACGCGGCGTTATTTCCGCTGGTTATCGTAGCCTGCCCTTTTGTGGCAAGGGTATTTGAAGGGAATCTCAAGGCGGTCACACCGGGAATGATCGAGGCTGCCAAGGCATTTGGCGCCTCTAACTGGTATATTATCTTCAATGTAATGCTGAAGGAAGCGATTCCGTCTATGTGTATCAGCGTTACATTGGTTGTGATCTCCATTCTGGGAAGCTCGTCCATGGCCGGCGCCCTGGGAGCCGGAGGTCTTGGAAATGTAGCGCTGATCTATGGCTATCAGAGTTTTAACGATATCATTATGTATGGCACTGTTTTGATTCTGGTCATACTGGTGCAATCCATTCAGTCAATCGGTAATTTACTGTACAGCAAATTAAAATAACTGTATTGGTAAAAATATAAAAAAGCAAAGGAGAAAGATATGAAGAAGAAACTGATCGCACTTTTAAGTGTAACAACTCTGGTTTTTAGCATGACTGCATGTGGTTCTGGTGAAAAGAAAGCCGAAGACGGAGAGACAAAGGAAGAAACAAAAGAAGAGACAAAAGAGGCAGCTCTAATTCGTCTCGCGGCAGGTGATCCGATGAAAGAAGAACTCATCAATGCCATTAAGGAGGACTTTGAGGCAAAGGGATATACTCTTGAGGTTTCTGTGATCGAAGACCCGATCGTATCTAATAACGCAATTGAAGAAGGAAGCATAGAGGCAAATTTTATTCAGCACCAGGCATATATGGATAACTTTAATGAAGAAAATAACGGAGACCTGGTACCGGTAGGCGATTCCATCTATTATACCTGCTTCGGTCTGTATTCCAATAAGCTTAAGAGTGTTGATGAAATCAGTGAAGGTATGAAGATTGGTATCCCAAGGGATCCTACGAATCGTTCAAGGGCGCTTCGTTTTCTGGAGGCAGAAGGATTGATTACATTGAAGGACGGCTTTGAGGAATTTTCACAGTTAGAAATTGAAGAAAACAAATTTAATTTAGAATTAGCGGAGGTGGATTCCGAATCCATTCCTACGATTCTGGACGATTTAGACGCAGGCGTTTGCTATCCGATCGCGATGCAGGAGGCTGATTTAGATCCGGAAGGCGCCCTTGCATATGACCCAACGGAGGTAGGAAAAGAATATGGAATCCTTATCGCTGTAAAAGGAGAAAATAAAGACGCACAGTGGGCTAAGGATCTTCAGGAATCTATGGGCGGAGAGGCTGCCGGCGCCGTGATCGAAGATCATTTGGGAAGTGCTGCAGTACACTGCTCAAAATATTAGGATCATTTAAAACGGACGGCAATGCAAAAACTTGTTCTAGCAAAATACCTAAAAATGATAGCAATAAGGAGATTGACGCGCTATAAAAAAGAAAGTATGCTTAATTCATCAAAATAGAACAGGAGTGAAAAGATGAGTGAGCAGACAACAGGAAGAGTTACGATCCCTACGGATGTAGATGTAGTTCCGGAGACTCTGGAACTTATGAGGCGATGGGGAGCCGACGCCGTCAGGGACTGTGACGGCACCGAATATCCGGAGGCGTTGCGTAATGTGGATGCAAAGGTATATACCACTTATTACACTACGAGGAAGGATAATGCGTGGGCGAAGGCAAATCCGGACGAGATCCAGCAGATGTACATTATGACTCCTTTTTATAATGCGCCGGGGGATACATTGAGAATTCCTCTGATGAACCACTTATATCCGGATATGCTGGAGGTGAATTGCCGCGATGATATTAAGAGATGGTGGGAGGTCGTCGACCGTACGACAGGCGAGACAGTGCCTGTAGAAGACTGGAGTTACGACGGGGAGACACAGGATGTCGTGCTTCTTCATACAAAGGAATTCCATGATTATACGGTGAGCTTTCTTGCTTATATTATGTGGGATCCGGTCCACATGTACAACGCGGTGACCAACGACTGGAAGGATGTTGAAAAGCAGATCACCTTTGACGTGCGCCAACCCAAGACAAGAGAATATTCTCTGAAGCGTCTGAGAAAATATATTGAGGATAACCCTCACGTGGATGTGATCCGCTATACTACTTTTTTCCATCAGTTCACATTGATCTTTGACGAGCTTGCGCGGGAGAAATATGTGGACTGGTACGGTTACTCTGCTTCGGTGAGTCCTTATATACTGGAACAGTTTGAAAAAGAGGCAGGATACAAGTTCCGTCCGGAGTTCATCATCGACCAGGGCTATATGAACAATACCTACCGTATTCCTTCGAAGGAATTCAGAGATTTCATGGCATTTCAGAGAAGAGAGGTGGCGAAGCTTGCCAAAGAGCTGGTAGACATCACGCACGAGTGCGGCAAGGAAGCCATGATGTTCCTGGGGGATCATTGGATCGGCATGGAACCTTTCATGGATGAATTCAAGGAAATCGGGCTTGACGCGGTCGTTGGAAGCGTTGGAAACGGCGCGACGCTCCGGCTTCTGAGTGATATTGAGGGTGTGCGTTATATTGAAGGACGTTTTCTGCCGTACTTCTTTCCGGATACGTTCCATGAGGGCGGGGATCCGGTAAAGGAAGCGAAAGTAAACTGGGTGACGGCAAGAAGAGCGATCTTGCGGAAGCCGATCGACAGGATCGGATACGGCGGTTATCTGAAACTTGCAATGCAGTTCCCGGAATTCGTGGATTATGTGGAAAGCGTGTGCGGGGAATTCAGGGTCTTGTATGAGAATATCAAGGGAACGACGCCTTATTGTGTGAAGAAGGTGGGCGTGCTCAACAGTTGGGGAAAGATGCGCGCATGGGGGAATCATATGGTGCATCACGCGATCTATCATCAGCAGAATTATTCCTATGCAGGGATTATCGAGGCGTTAAGCGGAGCTCCGTTTGATGTGAAATATATTTCTTTCGAGGACATTAAGGAGGATCCCAAGTTGCTAGAGAGCCTGGATGTGATCCTGAATATCGGGGATGCTTATACGGCGTACACCGGAGGGGAGAACTGGAGAGATGAAGAGATCCTGACAGCGATAAAGCGGTTTGTATACCGGGGAGGCGGTTTCATCGGCGTAGGAGAGCCGGCGGCATACCAGTGGCAGGGAAGATTCTTCCAGCTCTCGGGCATTCTCGGCGTAGAGGAAGAGAGAGGCTTTACCCTTAATGTGGACAAATACAACTGGGATGAGCAAGAGCACTTTATCACGGCAGACTGCCGGGAAGAGATAGATTTTGGAGAGGGCAAGAAGAATATCTATGCGCTTGACGGTACGGCTGTGATCAAGAAAAAGGATGGAAGCGTACAGCTTGCGGCGAATGGCTTCGGAGAAGGAAGAGGAGTCTACATAAGCGGGCTTCCCTACAGTTTCGTGAACAGCAGGCTTCTGTACAGGGCGATCCTGTGGGCGTCCGGTTCAGAGGGAGAATTACACCAGTGGTTCAGCAGCAACTACAATGTTGAAGTGCATGCGTACATAAAGAACGGGAAATATTGTGTGGTGAACAATACGTATGAACCTCAGAGCACGACGGTGTACAGAGGCGACAAAAGCAGCTTTCAGGCAGATCTTGCCGCGAATGAGATTATCTGGTATGAGATGTAGGAGATAGAAGAGGGCATCGCTTGATCATCAAAAGAGATGATCAAGCGATGCCCTTGCATCGGTCAGTTTTTTTCACATAGTTTCCGGTATTGAAGAGGCGTCATCTCCAGTTCCTTGCGGAAGACCTGTGAAAAATAGGACTGGGAGGAGAAACCGATCGACTGTGCGATCTTTGAAACCGAGTAATTGGTGGTCTGCAGCAGGTGCTTAGCTTCGGAGATCCGAATGTTGATCAGATAATTAATGGGAGAAACTCCTTTATATTTTTTGAATGCATGGACGATATAGTATTTATTCATGTATGTAAGCCGGCTTAAGGTATCCAGAGAGATGTCTTCAGAGAAATGCTCGTCCAGATATTGTTCGATGAATCTGCATTCTCTTGAAGTCCTGTCTGAAGATGCGACGGTAAACTCGGATTTCGTGTTTCGCAGGATCAGGAGCACAAGGGTCTCCAGAAGGTTCGTACATATCTCGCGGTAGCCGCTGCTCTTTTGGTGTAATTCCCGGATGATGGATTTCATGTAAAATAGCATATCGGTCCGATGGTTTTTGAAGTTGTAGATGCCGTAGTTGGCGTCCTGATCCTTTTCGGTCTGAAAGGAAAGCCCGTCGATTCCCAGAACGATGTATTCAAACGATGTCTTTGCGTCGCTGAGTTCGGTGTGCAGTACATTCGGATTGATGATGATAAAATCATCGTTCTTTACAAAACGGACATCGTCCTCCACCAGAAATTTCCCTTGTCCGTCTACAATGTAAAAGAGCTCGGTGAAGGGGTGGGTATGCATCATGCTCTGCCACTGTGCGTCACAGCGTGAGCGGGTGACGTACAGCAGCTGGACGTTGATACCGTCCAGGATCGTGGCGCTGGTTTCGGCGGAATCTAAATTATATCTTTGATAGGGCATAGGTATCTCCTTTAATAAATAATAAATGAATGTCACTTTGCAAAAAAATTATATTTTTTTGTCGAAAATCTACAAATTGTTATTCATATTATAATTGAAAATGAAAAAAATGACAATAATTTTTGAGAAAATATAGAAAATTAGCAATATAGAGCAATATATATATAAAATATAACAAGATATGTATAGGAATGCGTGAAAAGATACGCTATTATTATTGCAACAACAAATTTTATAGTGTTTTAAGGAGGTAAAGGTATGAAAAAGAAAATGATCAGTGCATTGTTGTGTGCGGCGATGGTTAGCACGATGCTTGCCGGCTGCGGCGGAAGCGGCGGCGGTTCAGATGACGGCGGCAAGACAGACGATGGCGGCAGTAAGGAAGGAGACAAGCTTGTTTATTGGTCTATGTGGGAAGCTACGGAGCCGCAGGGACAGGCGATCCAGGCAGCGATCGACGCATACACGGAAGAGAGCGGAGTAGAGGTTGACGTCCAGTTCAAGGGACGTACCGGTATCCGTGAAGGCCTTCAGGCAGCTCTTGATGCAGGGACAGAGATTGACATGTTTGATGAGGATATCGACCGTGTCAATGATACATGGGGAAAGTATCTGATGGATCTAGAAGAGATGGCTAAGACAGGGAATTATGAAGAGACAGCAAATGCCGGGCTGATCGCGGCTTGCAGAGAAAAAGCCGGCGGAACATTGAAGAGTATTCCTTATCAGCCGAACGTATTTGCCTTCTTCTATAACCAGGATCTGTTTGACAAGGCAGAGATCACAGCGCCGCCTGCGACATGGGAAGAGCTTCTTGACGTATGTAAAAAGCTGAAAGATAAAGGAATTACGCCTATGACGATGGACGATGCCTATGCGACGTCTGTGATCGGATATCATCTTGCCAGATACGTCGGAGAGGCGGGAGTAAGAGAAGTTGTTACAGAAGGTAAATGGGATGATCCGGCTGTTGTACAGATGGCTAAGGATATCGAAGAATTAGCTTCTTCAGGATACTTCTCAGAGAATGTTGGTACTAACGTATGGCCGGCAGGACAGAATCAGGAACTGGCGACAGGACAGGTTGCTATGTATTTGAATGGTTCCTGGCTTCCGAACGAAGTAAAGGATATCGCGGGAGAGAATTTCAAGTGGGGATGTTTTGCATATCCGGCGCTTCCGGAAGTTGAGACAGAGCTTACAGCAGAAGGCGTTGGGGCTACAGGTGTAGAGACGAACAATTTCGGCGCGCAGGTATTTGCGATCAACAAAGATTCCAAGAAGGCTCAGGAAGCTTTTGATCTGATCACCAAGATCACAAAGGGAGAATTCGATGCTAAGCTTGCAGAAGATTCCATCGGTATCCCTGCAGATTCTACGAACGGCGAGTGGCCTGCACTTGTATCCTGTGCAAAGCCTGTTATGGAAGGTTCTACGGCAAGATTTACATGGGCGGCTGGTTCTGAGGCAAATGAGAATGTAACTCCGATCATGAAGGAGAACTTCATTAAGCTGATGGCCGGTACGGTTACTGCAGATGAGTTTGTAGAAGAGATGACAAAAGCCGGCAACTAATGCGGCGGTCTCGCTGACGGGTGGTAATATTGCCAGTCAGAATAAGAATATGTCGTATACTGGAATATGGTGGCATCGTATGTAACGCTGCCGCCATATTTTTATAGCGGTGAAAGGAGTCGCGCAAATGAAGAAAAATAAAGGAATGATTGTTACATTTTTGACTCCGGCAGTACTTTTCTTTGCGGTTATATTTGTTTATCCGATCGTAAGGACGCTGCTTATGAGTTTCTTTAATATTGAAGGGGTAACAGACAGTTTTGATCAGTGGTCTTTTGCCGGGATCAGCAATTATACGTCTCTTATGCAGACGGCGCTTTTTAAGACGGCGATGATGAATCTGCTGAAGATCTGGCTGATCGGCGGAATTATTGTTATGAGTATTTCGTTATTGTTATCGGTTATTTTGACAAGTGGGATCCGTTTGAAGAAATTTTTCCGGGCGATCATCTATCTGCCCAATATTATCAGTGCGGTTGCGTTGGCAACGATGTGGCTGCAGTATGTATACAGCAGCCAGTTCGGGTTGCTGAAGACAGTTTTTACTAAACTTCATCTCACGAAGTTAGCGGCAATTCCCTGGACTGACGGCGACCATAAGTTTATGTCTCTTTTGATCGCGTATTGTTTTGGTATGGTAGGATACCATATGCTTATCTGGGTCAGCGGAATTGAAAGGATCAGTCCGGAATTCTATGAAGCGGCAACAATTGACGGGGCGAATAAGCCTCAGCAGTTTAGATATATGACGCTCCCTCTGTTAAAGGGTGTATTTAAGACCAACATCACGATGTGGAGCGTTACCTCCGTTGGTTTCTTTGTATGGTCACAGCTTTTCTCAACAGTTACCGCCGAGCAGTCTACCATTGTTCCGGTTCAGTATATGTATCTGAAGATGTTTGGCGCAGGAAATACGGTAACGGCAAGAGACGCGGGACTTTCGGCGTCAATAGGCGTTATGCTTTGTCTCTGCGTGGTTATTGTATTTACAGTCTGCAACAAGTTGTTGAAAGACGATGATCTAGAATTTTAAGGAGGTAGAGGCTATGGCAAAAGAAAAAAAAGTCCGTGAAAAATGGAACTGGAAAAAAGAAGCGAAGCTTCTTCCGGGGTATATCATACTTATTCTCTGGGTAGTGTTCACCTTTGTGCTGCTTGGATGGGTTTTTGCTGCAGGCTTGTCTACGACGCCGGATATATTTCAGGGAAATACATTAAAGTTCCCGACGGGGCTGCACTTTGAAAACTATGTGAAAGCATGGACCACATCGAATGTGTCAATGTTCTTCACCAATTCGCTGTTGTATTCCGTGGTCTCCTGTATCGCGCTCATTTTGATCTGCGCGCCGGCTGCGTATGTATTGTCGAGATTTACTTTTCTGGGAAATAAGATCATACAGACGAGCTTCGTATCAGCGATGGGAACTCCGATCATCATGGTGATCCTTCCGCTTTTTGGTATTGTGGCGTCTACGGGAGTCCTCAATAATGTGATGCTCAATAAGGCGGTGCTGATCTTTCTCTATATCGGGATCAATGTGCCGTATACGACGATCTTCCTGCTGACCTTCTTCAGTAACCTGTCGAGGACTTATGAGGAAGCAGCCGCGATCGACGGCTGTCCGCCGCAGAAGACATTCTGGAAGATCATGTTCCCGATGGCACAGTCCGGTATTGTTACGGTTACGATCTTTAACTTCATTAATATCTGGAACGAGTATTTCCTGTCACTGATCTTCGCAAATTCGGATCAGATGAAGCCGGTTGCCGTCGGACTCTTCGGAATGATCAATTCCATGAAGTATACAGGGGACTGGGCGGGAATGTTCGCTGCCGTTACGATCGTATTCCTTCCGACCTTTATTCTGTATATCTTCCTGTCTGAGAAGATCATCGGAGGTGTTACCGGAGGTATTAAGGGTTAGCGTGTGTTTGAAAATTCATTTATAAAAGTTAAATAACGATAAGGAGTTCCGGAATATTTATGAGTTAAATATCAGTTGGAACTCCTTATGTTTTATTCTAGGCTGTAAAGCAAGGAGGAGATTATTATGAAACCAACTCTGATATTTCGAAAAGAAATGTTTTCTGTCAGTACACTTAGAATTTTCAGTGGAAATGCCGGCGTTTCGTTGCTATAATATATAGGAAAATAATTTGCGGGAGGTAGTAGTATGTCAAATATTTATACAGCTGTCGATCAGTTGATCGGCAGGACGCCGCTTCTGGAACTGACTCATATTGAGGAGGCATATGGGCTGAAAGCAAGAATCCTTGCGAAGCTTGAGTACTTGAACCCGGCAGGTTCCGTGAAAGACCGTGTGGCAAAGGAGATGATAGAGGAAGCTGAGAGATCGGGCAGATTAAGGTCGGGCTCCGTCATCATCGAACCGACTTCCGGTAATACCGGTATCGGTCTTTCCGCCGTTGCCGCCGCGAGAGGATACAGGATCATCATTGTGATGCCGGATACGATGTCTATGGAGCGCCGCCAGCTTATGAAAGCCTATGGCGCCGAACTGGTATTGACCAGGGGGGCAGATGGCATGAAAGGCGCGATCGCCAAAGCAGAGGAATTAGCAGATGAGATTCCCGGCAGTTTCATTCCGGGACAGTTCGTGAATCCGGCAAATGCGAAGGCGCACCGGGAGAGTACCGGTCCTGAGATTTATGAAGATACGGACGGGAAGGTGGATCTCTTTGTCGCAGGTGTGGGAACGGGCGGAACCATAACAGGCGTCGGCGAATACTTAAGATCAAAGAATCCTGCCGTCAGAGTTGTTGCCGTGGAGCCTGCTTCTTCCGCCGTGCTCTCTGCCGGTACGGCAGGTTCCCATAAGATCCAGGGGATTGGCGCAGGTTTCATTCCGGAAGTCCTGAATACGGCGGTTTATGACGAGGTCATTCCTGTCTCCGATGAAGATGCGTTTGCGGCGGGAAGGCTCGTTGGCAGAAAGGAAGGCGTTCTTGTAGGCATCTCTTCCGGCGCGGCGGTTTTTGCTGCGATCGGGCTGGCGAAGCGTTCGGAAAATGAAGGAAAGACCATCGTTGTACTTCTGCCGGATACAGGAGACAGATATCTGTCCACGCCTTTGTTTGCAGAATAAGGCGGAAGCGCTTATTTTGCCTTCAGCAGGATCGATACTTTAAAGATCTGGTCCTGATATTCAAATTTGGATATTCCATTATATTGCTCAATGATATTGAGGACGGAGGAGATCCCGATTCCCTTGCGTCCTTTTTTCTTGGAAGATATGAAGAGGTCTCCGGACCTTAGGATCTCTCCTTCATAGCTGTTTTCGATAATGATAGCCAGAAGAAATTTGGTAGCCGCTGATAACTTCACATGGATAAACCTGTCTTGGGAATTCATCCGCATGCAGGCTTCGACAGCATTTTCCAGAAGATTGGAAATGATGGCGCATAGATCCATATCAGGAAGGATCAATTCTTTCGGAAGCGATATGGATACGCTGAAAGCAGAGCCGGTGTTTTCTGAAAGCTCCTTATAATATCCGATCAGGGAATTTAAGGCAAGATTATCGCAGAAAATGTCTGCGGGGGGAGTCAGGGAGGAGCGATAGTCCCTTATGTATTCGTTTAATCCCTGGATATTCTCTGTCTTAATATAGTTATCTATGACCAGAAGGTGGTGGCGCATATCGTGGCGCTGCCGGCTTGTCTGTTGGATCTGGCGCTGGAGGACTTCTGCCTGTTTGCGCTGAGAGTCTGAGACAGTCTCAGAGATATGCAGCTTCTCGGAAAGATTCGCATTTTCGCTGATGACAATGACCATATGCATGATCAGGACGTAGGTGGCGAAGGTGAGGATCACCCAGAGCGGAGGGATGAAGTAAAAGAATCTGTCCGGCACAGAATCCTGGGAAGAGATATTCTTAGAAAACAGTAGGTTATAGATAAGGTTATTGCAGATCGGGATGATCCATACCTGATTCCAGATGGAAAAGGAAGCAGTGTAGTCCAGGGCAGGGCGCAGGAAGTTTCGGAAAAAACGGTATATGAGAGGAAAGGTAATAACGGTCAAGATGATCCGGATCACGGATGAATCAAAGGTATTGAAGGAGGGAAGACGGTCTCTCAACAGGAAAAAAACATACATGGAAAGGAGCGTGACCTGTTCCGCATAGCATTTTGCGACAGCGACGATAAAGATACCGTGGCCGAAACGATATCCGGTTGCCATGTCGAAGATGACCGCACCGAGAATGATGGTGGACAGACCGATGGTGAGGTATTTAAGCGGGAAGGAGGCGTAGCTTGCATATGTGCCGGAACCGTAGAAGGTGATCGCAAGATATGCAAGGATCGCTCTGGCGATGTGCAGGAAGACAGGGGGGCGCAGGCGGTTTCTGAATGTGAGGAGCAGAAGGGCGAAACAGGGAAGGATAAAGAAAAGAGTATTGATGATATGTGCGGCTGTCATGATATCGTACCTCCATTTACGTAATCAAAAATATAGTTGGCATATGCCTGGATGATCTCTCTTTTCTGGGATTTGGAAATGAGCAGGCGTTCTCCGTTTTTCAGGATGAAATCATTGCCTTCCCAGGTATCTATATAGTCCATATTGACCATGCAGTTTCGGTAACACCACAAAAACTGTCTGTATGGAGACAGCATCGGAGAAAAAGCGGCGAAGAACATGTAAGAGCGGACGACCTTTGACGGGGTATGCACCTGTATATAATGGTTGTGGTAATCCACATACATGATATCAGAGATAAGGATCCGCGTCATCAGGTATCCTTCTTTCAGCTCTATATAATGTATAAATTTATTGACGGTATTTTCATAACGGTCCAGGGCGTCTTCGAACTGCGCGTAAGTATAGGGTTTCAAAAGATAATCCAGGGCGTGCAGGCGGAATGCCTTGACGGCATGTTCTTTGCTGGAGGTTGAAAAGATGATCTGGCACTTGGGACTGATCCTCTTGAGCTTCTTCGCGATCAGTATACCATTGGAATCCTGCATGAAAATATCAAGAAAAACAAGGTCGTAGTGTTCTTTGTCCAGGATATTTTCAAAATCTTTCTCATGAGAAAATTGTTTTACCGATGCGTGGATCTTGTGTTCATTGCAGTAGCGGCAGACATATTCTGATAAAAGTGCAAGGTCTTGTGGACAGTCATCTATAAGTGCGATCGTCATAACATCCTCCATAGTATCATGATCAAGGGACTGGAAAATCTTTTGTCCGCTTAGGTGTCAGCGCATTCATATTACCATATTGATGGGGTTAATAAAATTAAAAAATTAGTAATATTTTATGAAATACAGTAAAAGATTTGCTTTGTTCAGCGATCGGATGTATAAAGAAATGGGATAGAGTGGTATGTTATATTGACAGTTTCGGAAAGTATGGTTTTTGGGGAAACCAGATATACCGGGAAGGAGAGGTTTTTCCTGGTTGCATATTTAGAAAAATATCCGAGAAAAAGTTGGATGAAAGCTTTGGAACAGGTATGTTTCAGGGCTTTTTTCTTATCTGCAAAAAAATGAACCTTACACAAAGTCATGACGAATATAGGGTGAACAGGCAGAGGAGGTGAAACAGTGGATGCAAAAGAAGTAGAAAAATGCATTGATGAGTTCGGTACGGATATATATAGATTTTGCCTGAAACTCTGCGGGGACAGGGCGGATGCCGAAGATTTGTATCAACAGACTTTCTTAAAAGCGTTAGAAACAGAATGGACGCTTGACTGGGAGAGCAACCCGAAAGCACTGTTTTTTTCTTTGGCACATAATCTTTGGAGAAGCGCCAGGAGAAAACAAGCGCGCCGAAATACGATCGCTCCATGCAGCATTTTTGATGAGGAAACAGAAACGGTACATTCTGAAGAAAATATTGAAGAAGGTTATCTTCAGAAAGAATTGGCTGCAGAAGTCCGCCGGATCATCCAAAACCTTCCGGAAAAATTCCAGGTACCGCTGATATTATTTTATCTTTCCGATTGTTCCATAGAGCAGATCGCGGCTATTTTGAAGAAACCGCCCGGTACTGTGAAAAGCCGATTGTTCAAGGGAAGAAGTTTAATAAAAAAAAGATTGGAGGATGTTGGTTATGAGAGATGATCGTTTGAATGCGGAAATAGAAGAAGTAATCCGGGCTTCTATGAAAATGGATGATGTTCCGGCTCCGGAACTGAATCATAAACTCAAAGCGGCTCTGTATCAACAAGAAGCCGTCCTGCGAAGAGAACCTGCCGCGCATAAGTTATCGCTTTGGTATTTACCGATGGTTTTGAATCTGATCATGTTTTCTTTGTTGGCTCTTTTGGCTTTGCTTATGATCGAAAATATTTATTTGTCTTATTTTGCCGTTGGCCTCTGCGTTTATGTCGGTATGGCTGGTATATTGCTTACCATAGTAGGCGTAAAAAGAGCAAACATAAAAGAGGACATTACAATCCGTATTGAGAAAAGGGGTGTATTGGCATGAATAATGCAAAAAAGAAAAGGGATCTGCTTTATATGGGTATCTTGATCATTTTATTGTTGATATTTTTACGATTTGGATTATATTTTCTAAAAAGCGATGGTTTCAGCGGGCTCTCTATGCTGCTTCCCCTTCTGCTTCTTGGCATTTGCCTTTTTGCATTGTGTACCGCCGCTCTTTTTGCGGCATGGGTGTATCAGGACTGTAAAAGGCGGAGCGACGACCCGGTATTGTGGACGATCGTGGTTTTTGCAGCCACGCCTTTTATCGGACTGCTGATCTATTTTCTGCGCCGTTCGGAGATACAAACGGTCTGCAGGGCTTGCGGACAGCAAATTTCTGAAAAGGCAAACTATTGTGAAAAATGCGGAACACATATCGAAAAGGAGGATAATCGTGTTATGGAAAAACATGGAACACATCACTTGAACTTTATTATTGCCGGTATTGTGAGTATGGTACTTATGACGGTATGCCTTGCCGGTTTTATCGTCAGTGCAGCTACTGGAAACGGGATCAACACAAATGTTGCTTCTGACGACCGAGTATGGAACTTGGGTACGATCAGCATGAATTATAACGCTTATCGGGATGATGTATGGAAGCTGGATTTTAAAAGCGCCAGTGAGGGATTTGTGAAAGAACAGAATATGACGATTGAAGATGCAGGCGCCCAATTACTCTGTGCTGATATTTCATGCGGCACAGTACCGGACAATGCAACGCTTGTCTTGTGGCTGGTACAGAAAGATACGGTAAGGTCTATTGATGTTACAAATCTTTCCGAGCCGCTGGAATATCCCCTGGATGAATTTGAGAATGGAAAGATTCATGTCAGATTGCAGATCAACGGGGTAGAAAATACTGTTTCAGAAATCTGTATTCGATAATTAGCGAAAAGAATACTTACGGCAAACAGGAACTATGATGTCCTGCCGGACGCATAGTTCCGTTTATTTTGTTTATTTAATTTAATTTAGCATATACATAAGTATCCTTCCAGAGTGCTTTTCCTGTTTCGTCTTTCCAGAAATATACATTTTTCCTAAAATGAGCTTCACGCTGGAATCCTAATGCTTCAAGTAACCGCCATGAACGCGTGTTACGCGGATCGCATTCGGCATAGATCCTGTGACAGCCAGCGGAAAATGCCTGTTGAATTAATGCCTGACAGCTTTCGAACGCATAACCCTGTCCCCAGAAACTCCGGTTAAACACATAGCCTGTTTCCAGTGCGTCAAAGTCACGCTTCCCCATATACACATTACCGATCATTTTGTGAGAACTTTTCAATTCGACAGCGATCATTTCGTCTGTTCCAATGCGCCACTCAAGGTTTTCCTTTGCCTCATCAAAGGTCAGGGGCTTGTGCGGTTCATATTCTACAACCTCCGGATCAGATAAATATTCAAATAAGTCCGGCAGATCCTCTTCTTTGTACCTTCTTAAAATTAACCGTCTGGTTTCTGCTATGATCATTTTGTCGTTCATTTCTGTTATTCTCCTTCCTGTTTTCTTACGGTCAGGGCATTTTCAACGGCTTTCTTTATGATAGTGGTTGAATTTCTTTTTGTCAATCATATTGTGAAGAAATCATAAACTGATCAATGACAAATAGGGGTGATTGCGATATAATAAAAACGGCATTGATATCTATAGAGGGACGAAAGAGTACAGCATCGGAATCTGGAGGGAATTGAATATGGAAAAAGATAAAAGAAAATTAACAGATAAAGAATTGAAACGTAAAGATCACTTTGAAAAATTAAACGTTGAAATGCAGCAAAAAGGATATCAAATAAAGAATATGGTCATTGATATCCGGCAGGCAAATTATCAGGGGCCTTTGAGTATGCTGCCATTTATGGTCTTGGCGTTGGGGGCGTATTATTATGTGAACGGTTTTGATTTAGATGGAATCTCTATCGGAGCTGTCGTGGCGGCATATGCGCTCATGTTGGTCCTGATCATTCTGCATGAGTTAATACATGGGATCACCTGGGGGATTTTTGCAAAGGATCATTTTCATTCGATTGACTTTGGATTCATTCGGAGCAGTTTTACTCCATACTGCACGTGCTCAGAACCGATGAAAAAGTGGCAGTATCTGTTAGGAGCGGCTATGCCGACATTAGTTTTAGGATGTGCAGTTGCAGCGGCTGCGGTGATGACAGATCGATTATTGCTGTTTTTCGTGGCAGAGATCATGCTGCTGTCAGGCGGCGGAGATTTTCTGATTATACTGAAAATCTTGTTATACCGCACGGATAAGAAAGAAAGCGTGTATTGCGATCATCCTTATGAATGTGGCTTTGTTGTTTTTGAAAAATAAAAGGAGAGACGGAATGCCGGAAATTGTATTTGAATCTATTTATAGGGAGATCTTCCCTTTTTGGGAGAAGATTTCGGATGCGGACAGGGAGTATATCTGTCGGAACTCTTACGGTATTACATATCCGAAGGGAAAGAATATCCATGACGGCAGTGAATGTTGTGTGATCAGCGGTCCCGCTTTTGCGGCAGTCTCTGAACGGAACCCGGATGTCCGGATATTTGCGTTGGAAACCGCAGTCAGCCGATTCTCTGATGTAATGTGGGTCATGCAGCAGATTTTGTTCATGAGTATGGATAGGAGGCTGGCAATTTTCCTTTCTGATGAGGCAGTGAGGACGGGTTCGGATACGATCATACTGACACACGGGCAGATTGCCCGATATATGGGATCTGCCCGTGAAGTTGTATCCAGAATGCTGAAATATTTTGCCAGTGAAGGGATCGTGAAAGTTTCCAGAGGCGGTGTCACGATCCTTGATAAGAAACGCCTTCGTAAGTTAACCCTTTAGCATGGCGAGAATATCATCTTTTGACTTTGCGCCTGCGGACTGATGGACGACTTCCCCATTTTTGATTACAACCAGGGTGGGGATACTTAACACGCGGAATCTTTGTGCCAGTTCCCGTTCAGTATCCACATTGATTTTGCCTACCAGATACTGGGGGTTTTCTTCCGCGATCTCATCCACGATGGGAGATACCATGCGGCAGGGGCCGCACCAGTCTGCGTAAAAATCTAAAAGTACGGGTTTATCACTGTTTTTAACAGAATCAAAGTTGCTTTTGTTTACAATAAGTATGGACATAATCATTACCTTCCTTTCTTTTGTCTGATGACAGTATAACATTTTTGTATTATTGTTTCTGTGATGCAGTCACATTTTTGGCTTTGCATATCAGTTGTGTCATGGTGCCCATAGGGCAGTACACGCACCAGGAGCGCGGCTTGAAGAGGATCATGGTAAGGAATCCAAGTACGGTGGAGGTCAGCATGACGCTGTAGAAACCGAAAGCAAACTGTGCCACACCGTCAGAGAACAAGGTTCCATGATATGCCCAGTGCCATGGCAGTCGGAAAGTCCACAGCAGCGTTACCGCGGCGCCAAGGCTTTTTACTCCTGTGAAGACTAGCCAGGTATTCCACAGCATAAGGAAGAACATTATAAAGAAGAAGATCAAAAATCCGTAGTGGAAATATTTCGACTTCATCCATTTGGGGATATCCTTTTTCCTGGAAAGTCCAAACCTGCCGCCGATCAGGGAAAATAACTGTCCTCTGCCGCAGTATTTGTTGCAGTAAGCCTTGTTGCCTTTTAAAATCGAGATAAAGAGCGGGATAAAAAAGCAGAGAAGTCCCAGCCAGGCAAAAAGGATATTGAAGAATCCCAAGATCAGATAGGTAAGAGAAGCGATCCAAAGATAGTCATACCATTTCTTTTTTCTGTTCATTGTTCTGTCACCTCCAGTGAGATAATGCTTGCAGGACATTCTTTTGCACATTTTCCGCATCCCACGCACAATTCTTCATTAATTCTTGCGTAGATGCCCTGGGGAACCGAGATTGCGTTTCTTGGACAAACTTTTATGCAGCATCCACATGCAACGCATTCCCGGATACTGACAACTGCTTTTCTTCTTGCCATGATAAAGCTCCTTTTTGTTTTTTGTCTATTATACAGGGAGAAGAAGAATTATTCGGTGACGAAGTCACACAAATGGCTGATGATCATATTTAGAGTAGATAACCTATTCCGTTCCATATTTCGAATCCTGATCCCCGCGATACAAAGTGAAATGCGCCCCATGTCACAGCCAAGATCATACCGCCAAAAGGATAGGAACTTTCTTTTCTCAATAAGGTTTCAATCGCTTTTTGTCCATATAGGATGATCAGAATAACAAGCATCACTTCGAATATATAGTATAAATATTGTGCACAGAATTGGTATGCATTCTTTCCTTGAACTTCGCCTTTTTCAAAGAGAGCTTTTCTTCTTTACTTTCCTTTGAGGGAAAGCCAAAATACTTTTGTGCAGTATAGACAATGCTATGTTGAGCGAAATCAGGTATTCTGTATGTAAAGCATCTTTTTTAGATCCGAGTGGATTCTTTTAAGAATATGTGGTAAGATAAAAACAAGGAGAAGATATGCGAATGAAAGTGGAAAATATACTTGCAAAAAACATTGCTGCGGCCGGAGACCGGGCAGATTATGACGCGGCCTGTAAACGATTGCTTGCGAATAAGGTTATCCTTGCATGGATCATGAAAAGCTGTGTGGAGGAATTTCGGGATTTTACAGTGGATGAGATTGCTGAGCATTATATAGAAGGCAGTCCGCAGATTGCCCAGACGGCAGTGAATCCGGATGAAGTGACCGATTCCCAAGGAGAGCAGATTGAAGGCAGTAAAACGGAAGACAGTACGATCAAAGAAGGAACGGTTACCTATGATATCCGTTTTTATGCAGTGGTCCCACGGACAGCAGAAACTATAAAATTGATCCTAAATGTGGAAGCACAAAGTGACTTTTACCCGGGTTACCCAATTATCAAGAGAGGGCTTTATTATTGCAGCCGGATGATTTCGTCCCAATACGGAGTGGAATTTACGAATGGGCATTATGAGAAGATCCGGAAAGCTATAAGTATTTGGATTTGTGCAGATCCGCCGAAGTATCGTAAAAACACGATTACAAGATATGCGGTCCAGGAAGAAAATGTAGTGGGGGATATAGCAGAAAAAAGAGAGAACTATGATTTAATAACAGCAGTGCTCGTATGCCTTGGAAATGAGGGAGATGATAAGTATACAGGGATATTAAGGCTTTTGGAGGTGTTACTTTCATCAGAGAGGAAACCAGATGAGAAGAAGAGGATCCTACAGGACGATTTCAATATTAAAATGACAAGAGAATTAGAAAGCGAGGTGCTCTTGATGTGTAATTTGAGTAAAGGGATAGAAGAAAAAGGAATCAAAGAAGGAATCAAAGAAGGAATCAAAGAAGGAATCAAAGAAGGAATTCTATCATCTATTCAGAATCTGATGGAAAGTATGGGCTGGAGTGCGGAGCAGGCGATGGCGGCGCTTAAGATTCCGGAATCTGAACGGGTTCAGTATGTTCATGGATTAAAGAAATAATACCGATTACGGTATAATAGCGGTTGAAATTTGTATTTGAGGTGGCAATGATGTTACATATAGCGGTATGTGATGACAATACAGAGATACTTTCTAGAGTGAAGGAACTTGCAAAGGTATTTTTCAGGACACATTGTGTAGAGTGCAAAATTCAGGCGTACCAATCCAGTGAGAATCTGTTGTATGATTTACAGGACGGGGTTTATTATGATCTACTTCTTCTGGATATTGAAATGCCGGGGATTGACGGGATGGATCTGGCAAGGGTGATCCAGGATACGATGTCTGCCGCAAGGATCATTTTTATCACGTTTCATTTGGAGTATGCGATCACAGCTTACGAATTTTCTGTGTTCCGATATATTCCCAAGATGGTCATAGATGACAAACTGCCGTCTGCATTGGAGGATTATTATAAGTTGTACCGTCTGGAAAGGAATGAATTTTATACGGTTGAGATTAAAAATCATGTGGAGCAGTTACCGTACAGAGAAATACTGTATATTTTAAAAGACGGCAAATATGCCGTATTTCATTTGTCAGGAGGAAAAACGCAGGCGGTACGAAAGACGCTGGCATCGGTCTTTGAGGAAATCGGATGATTAGTGTATTCCGATCGGTAAAGCGAACCTTTCCGATTTCAAGACAACGATGCTTCGTTTTTGGAGGAAGCAGATATGATCGGGATTCAGGTATGTGCAGAATGGCTGGCAACATTCATTGAATCGGTATTTTATTTTTCAATTATCCGTGTGTTAGCGCCAGAGCAGTACAAAAAGAAGAAGCAGACGGTCATGTTTCTGGCAGTTGCATCCATTATTACTACGGGTGTGATCTTGCTGAATTATTTAAACTTTCTTTCAGTCTTATAACGATCATTTATGCTGTTTTCGCATTTTCATTTGGCGCCTGCATCCTGTTCCGGGGTAATTATCTCAGTTTTGTTTTTGTAGCCGTGGTTTATATTACAGGTTTGAATCTTGTGGAAGGTTCCGTATTGAGATTAACGGAAGATGTTTCCGGTATGCCTGTTTCAGCGTGGATGCAGGCTGGCTTCAGTACCATTCGTATATATTTGATCATCCTGTTTAAGCTGGCGGACAGCTTTGCTATGTTGGCGGTACATTTTATATTAAAAAGAGCAGGATTGCAATTGGGAGAGGTCAGGATCGCTCTGGCGGGAGCTATATTGGGATTTGTCAGTGCAACCTATTGGCTGTCAGTGAATGTTGGCATGGATTTCAGGGCGGATCTGCTCCAAACGATTTTGGCGTTGGCATTTGTATTTATCATCTGTTCGGCTTACTTCTATTATCGTCTGTGTCAGATACGCCGGGAGCGGGAAAATACCGCTTTGCAGAATCAGCTGCTGGCAAAAAATTACCAGGCTGCGAAAGAATCCTATGAGTCCAACGCCCGTCTGTATCATGATATGGAGAACCATTTTTCCATGATCAAAAGTTATCTGGCAGACGGCAAGATTGAAGAAGCGAAAGAGTATCTTGACAAGCTTGGCAAAGACAGGGGCGCTTATCCGGTAGAACGATTTACAGGCATTGAGGCTGTGGATTATATTTTGAGCCAGAAGGCAGAGCTTGCAAGGAAGCGGAATGTAGAAACAAGCATCCATGCGGAATATCCGAAAGACTGCAAGATAGATCCGGTTGATCTATGCACGATCCTGACGAATCTGTTAGATAATGCTGTGGAAGCGTGTGAAAAGCTGTTGGAAGCGTCGGCAAAGAGAATGCTTGTGACAATCCGGCGTATTAACCGGTTCATTATTATAGAGATTGCAAATAGCTGTATGGAAGAACCGGTGATCAGTAAGGGAATTTTTATGTCATCAAAAACAGACAGAAGGCGTCATGGATGGGGGATGAAGAATGTAAAATCAGCAGTAGAAAAATATCACGGAACGATGGAATACGAGTATAGCGAGCATATATTTACCGTAAGCGTCATGCTCTTTTATCAATAGATTTCGAGGGCAGTTACCCGCTGTTTTGAGGACAGTTGCGGCAGCTGTCTTTTTTTGTGCTAGATTATACATATAGCAAAGGAGGCGGACAAATGTGGAAATTGATTCTTGCAATTCTAATTTTGATTGCACTGGCTGTCTTCGCCGTGCTGATTTATTTTAAACAGAAATAGGAAACACTGTATGAAAGAAAATATTATTCTGGATGTCCGGCATCTGCAAAAGAGGTATAAGAAATATCCTGTATTGAAGGACGTATCGTTTCAAATTAAGCAGGGACATATCCTCGGGCTGATCGGAAAGAACGGCGCGGGGAAGACAACGCTGATGAAGTCTGTTCTCGGGCTGAACACGAATTACCAGGGGGAAATTATCTTTCATGGTAAAAAGCTGACGCCCTCTGATGAAACGATGAAAGCGAAAATAGGTTCCTTGGTGGATGTGAGTTTTTATGATGATATGACGGCATATCAGAATGAGGCTGCTGCGGATCGGAAAGCGTTCGACTGTAGTTCTCGGAAAGTATCTGGCAACTGTCATAGCGTCTGTGGTTTCTATTCTAGCCACGCTTGTCACATGTATTGTCTCTTACTATCTGTTTGCTGCCTCTTCGGCGATGGGTACAGGAACTTTTGCCTCTACGATGGAGGGACTTTCTTCGTTGGCTGTTTGTGGGATGATCGGATTGCAGATCTTGATGTATCTGTTATTGATCGGTGTTGCTTTTTTCGTCGGACTGTTTGCGAATCCATTTATTACGTTTGTTTTAACGATGGTGGTAATGAGTTGGATCTGTGTGCTTCATATTTATCTTGACAGCGTTTATTATTGTAATGACTTTGGCGGTTTTTCAGAGACAGGATGTAAAATGAGAATTTATATTTATGAAAAATTTTATGTGTGCATAAATGACAGGCAGTCAAGTTACGCCCGGATATCTCCAGGACAATTTGGTCTGGCATGTCCGGGGAAGTGGAGAAAGATGTAAAGCCGCTTTCTGCTATAACGGCATCAGTGCGGACAGGAAAGCATCCTTTAAGACTGCCGGGGTAAATGCGAAGCTGAAGACGGTGTATGTCTGATCCGTATTCTGTTAAATCATTCCATGTACTTCCTGGAAACGGAATGGCTGTCAGATCTATTCCGTTTGCATCCAAAAGATGGATGGAGGAATAGAGGGCGAGAGAAGCGATTAGAAAAAGAAATATTTGAATTCTTCCTCCATCTTTAGCTATTGACGTTTAAATCTGATAGGAGTGCTGGTCTTAGATTTTACGAGTTGATAGTATTCGTTTAAACGGATATAATAGATGCAGACGAAAACATGGAGGATGGAGATGGATTTTTACGAAATGTTAGGAGAGAGGGATCTGAATCAGCGAAATATGGCGATGACGGTTCTGGAAGGGGAATATCTGGGTGAAAAAGCACTGTTTGCAGATGATAAACCAGTGTGGACTTCTGAAAAAAGGGATTTTTTCAGATACATATGCAGGCGTTTGAAAAGCCGGAATATAAGGAAGCGCAGATAAGCCCGCAGGGGATCGCCCGCATTGACGGGGGAAAGGTATTCTGTGAATTGTTAGGGAGCGAGAAGAAATTCGTGATCTGCGGCGGAGGCCATGTGTCGATCCCGGTTATACAGATGGGGCTTATGCTCGGCTTCCACATCACGGTGTTAGAAGACCGGTCGAAGTTTGCGGATTATGCCAGACGTGCCGGAGCACATGAAATCATCTGTGATTCCTTTGAAGAGGGGCTTGAAGTCCCATGCCTATATCGGGATGATCGGAAGCAGGCTGCGTGTGAAAAAGGTGAAAGAAGCAGTTATTGAAAATGGATGTGACCCGGAAATTGTAGATCAAATCTATACGCCGATCGGTCTGGATATCGGAGCGGAGACGCCGGAAGAGATCGCGGTTGCGATTCTGGCGGAGATTATAGAAGTGAAGAATAGAAAAGGGCGCCGGCTGGGGTATCCGAAAGAAATAGTACATGCGATCCTGGACAGAGATACCATAAAGGAGCGGAAGGTTCTGGCAACCATTATTGACAGGAAGGGTTCGGCGCCCCGCGGGATCGGAACAAAGATGCTGGTGCTTCCGGATGGTGTCTGTGTGGGAACGATCGGGGGGCGGATGTGTGGAAGCGGATATCCTGCGGAGGGCATTATTGATGATCCGGAATGAGGAGACAAAACCGCAGATCTGTCATATTGATATGACCGGGATAGATGCGGAAGATGAGTAGGAAGCTCAATCTACTTATCGGTACAGAGATATTCGATATATTCTACAGCCATATCCATCCGCGGAGAATTCTTGATCACGCCAAGATACACGTCGCCGTCAAAACCGGCTCTTTTAAAAAGCCCTTTCTGGGATACAAGAAGTCCCATAGGGAATTCATCTGTCACAGCCTGATAAGGCTGTGAATCGTCAAGCATTATTTCGTTGGCGTTATCCTCCAATATGACAATGTTATCTGTAATATATGGTTTATATTCTGCCATGGTCTTGGGATCTAACTCCCGAAGCAGTTCTTCTATATTGCATAGATACCCGTTTTGTGAAAATGCATCGAAGGCTTCCTTATTCATAAGCACGACATCTAACTTCTCATCATCTATGGAAGCAACTGTTTTTATACGGGAAGCATAGGTATACTCATGGTTGGGATCATCAGGGGCATCAGTGAGATATAATCCGGTATATAATCTCAACTCTTTTTTAGAAGAATCGGCATCCAGGAAATCCAGGAATCCATAACTCAATTCATCGGCAAACGGTTCGCTTGCTGAAACATTCACAAGACCGGCATAAAGCAAGGTTTCTTTTCTGGTAAAATGTCCATATACCGTATAACTGATAATGTATAAGAAGATCAGGCAGATGATTGCCGGCAGTTTATAATAATCCCAGATGTACTGTATTTTTTGTTTTCCGTGAAGATGGTCCAGGCATGTGTTCATATTTTTCACTCTTCCTCGCAGTCTGTATTACTGCAGGTCAGGTACTGTGCCTGCATGGTCTTCGGTCTTTTCCTGACAGAGATTCAGGATATTGGACAGCAGACAGGAGCAAAGCAGTGCGCATAAGCCCTCCCCGAAAATAACTGCCGGGGTGAAGATGCGGACTACGATCAGCAGCATAACGAAGTAAATAACTGCCATCAATGCCGTACAGAACAGGAAACGGACGCCGATAAACAATGCGTTTTTGAACATAGCGCCGATCGTGTTGTCGAATCTTGCAAGTAGAGGGAAAATGTACATCAGGATAATGGCATAGGCGGCCGCCGCGACGCAGAAGACTGCCGTGCAGAGTGTCCAGAATACATTTTCGAACCGCATGTGATACAGGACGTATCCGTCGATGCCAAGGATAATCCCAAAAGCAAGCAGAATCAGCCATATTACAGTTCCTTGTCTGAGATTCTCTTTAAAAGAGTGAAAGAAAGCCTTCGTAATACTGCCTTCTTCGTTTTTTGATATTTTCAGCGTGACGTAAAAAAGTGCGGTGGTAGACGCGCCGATCGTTATGACCGGAATACAGCAGATGAACCACAGGATGTTCAGATAGACGCTGTATACGATCTTGTTGATGAATTGCAGTACCGGACCGTCAAGATTAAATAAATGATTCATAATATCCTCCTCGTATTGTTGATAGTAAGCGCCGGGAATCCTGTGATCGGATTAGTTTTCTGTAGATTCCCGATAGATCAGGCTGGTTTCTGTATGCACAGTGCGGTAATTCAGAGAGGGTTCATTGATCCGGGTCATCAATAGATTCACCGCGGAGAACCCCATGATCTGGCTGTGTATGTGAATGGTGGTAAAAGCGGGCGTAACGATCTTAGACTCAGGCGAATCATCAAAACCACACAGCCATACGTCGTCTGGAACAGAATAGCCGGATTTTTTCAATGCCTGAAGAACATCCAGGGCGACAAAGTCATTGGCGCATAAGAATACTTCGGGCAAATGGGGAATTTTCCGGAAGCATTCTGCCAGATATTCCTGATAATCTTCAGAAGACAGTTTGTGCATACCTTCTTTATTTCCGGCGATGCAGTATTCGTCCGGACAGGAAAGCCCCGCAAGATACATGGTATTCCGGTATGCCATATACCGTTCAAAGAAGGATTGGCAATGCATATAATCCCCGATGAATCCAATCTTCGTTTTTCCGCGCCGTGCCATCTCTCCTATAAATAAATAGATCCCGGATTGATTATCCATACACAGCAGGTCTGCTTCCAAGGGATTTTTTAAGCAGGTCACCGGCGCGTCTACAAATAAGATAGGAAGTCCCAGACCGCAGAGCATCTGATCGTATTCATAATGAAACATCTCGATACAGATAATGCCGGCAGTCCGCTCCTGAGAAAAGGAGGCGGGAAGCTTCATATTATCCAGTTCTTCGGTAAGCAGCCTGTGCATGGTGAGGCTGTAGCCCAATACGGCAAGCTCTTTCTGGAATTTATCCAGCATGACGACCGCAAAATGGTTCCCTCCCACGAAATTGGTGAGAAATACTGCAATCTCCGTCTTCTCTTTTGGTGCGGGAATGGAGAGGACGGAGCTTCCTGGTTTGGCGGCTGTCACATAAGAAAACTGCTTGTAGCCCATCTCCATAGCTTTTTTCAATACTTTATCCCTGGTGGCGTCGGCGAGGACGCCGGTGTTGTTGATCGCTTTTGAGACAGTGTTGCGGGAAATGCCAAGCTCGTCGGCAATGTCCTGGATTGTAACTCTGGTACTCATAAACTCCTCCTTTCTATATATGAGTGATCTGCACACTCAATAAAATTCGTTTGAAAAGCTATATCTAGGTTCTGTATCTATTATAATGCACAAACCAAAATGTGTCAAATGTAAAAATTCATAATTTTTAAAATAATTTATAACTTCAGAATGCAAAATAATATTGTCCGGAGTGCTGTATGAAAATTAAAATGTAAAAATAAAAGTATACAAACTGTAAAAAAATATTGACTAAATGTAAAATGAGTGATATAAATATATTGTACAAATCTCATGTGAATGTAAAATAAAAATTTTACAAATGCACAAATGAGTAAAGAAAGGAGAATCAGAAAAGACATGAGAGAAAACAAGTGTAGAAGATGGAGGGATTTGACAGAAAGGAGGATGTTATGACAATGAATTCAAAAACTGTTTCAAATGTAAAGCAGGGAGGCAAAGGCACGGGACTTCACAATTCCCTGGTGTATATCAGGCAGCATTGGCAGCTTTACGTGATCTTCATGATGCCGGCATTGTTACTTACACTGATTTTCAAGTATGCGCCTATGAGCGGTATCCTGATCGCGTTCCAGGATTACAATCCATTTAAGGGAGTTTCCGGAAGCGAGTGGGTAGGGCTTAAGCATTTTACAAGGTTCTTATCATCCCCGGATTTCATGAGATATCTGGTCAATACATTGAAGCTTAGCGTATACAGCCTGCTGTGGGGCTTCCCGGTTCCGATCATACTGGCGTTACTGCTGAACCGGATCCAGAGTGCGGGGATCAAGAAGAAGATACAGCTGGTGCTTTATCTTCCCAACTTCGTATCTGTCATCGTACTCTGCGGTATTGTGAGGATCTTCCTCTCTGTGACTGGTCCTGTGAATCTGTTGATGGGAACGGATATTAATTTCATGACTATGCCGGAGGCATTCCGTTCGATCTATATCATCAGCGGTATCTGGCAGGGCGCCGGATGGGCGTCCATCATGTATACGGCATCCCTTTCTAACGCAAGCCAGGAACTCCGCGAGGCGGCGGTCATGGACGGCGCGAATATCTTACAGCAGATCAGGGCGGTGGAATGGCCGGCGATCAAAGATATGGTTGTGATCCAGTTCATCCTACAGGCAGGAAATATCATGAGCATCGGTTTTGAGAAGGCATATGCCCTGCAGACGGACCTGAACCTTCCGGCGTCAGAGATCATCGCCACCTATGTGTACAGAAAAGGTCTGATCGACGGGGATTACAGCTTTTCAACCGCGGTAGGTCTGTTTAACACGGTCATCAATGTCATCCTTCTGCTCGTCGTGAATAAGATCGTGGCGAAGATGAATGACGGACAGGGAATCTAGGAGGTGCGCATAAGATGAATAAGAAAAAAATCACAAGATATTCGGGACAGGATAAGGCGCTTTTGACGATCGGATACATACTGCTGGGATTATTCGTGATTGCAATTATCGTGCCGATGGTTTATATTATTGTCGCATCCTTCATGGATCCCATTACGCTGCAGAATAAGGGGATTACCTTTGATTTCAGCAAATGGACGGCGACGGCGTATGAACGTGTCATGACAAACAGCCAGATCTGGATCGGATTTAAAAATGCGGTCATATATTCTGTAGTGTTTACGGTCGTGTCTGTAGTTGTAACGCTTCTGGCGGCTTATCCGTTGTCGAGGGCGGATTTCAGAGGAAAAGGGTTCTTCAATGTCATTTTCATAATTACCATGTTCTTTGGGGGCGGCTTGATTCCTACATATTTGGTAGTCAGTAATCTGGGGCTTGTGGACAGTATGTGGGCAGTCATTCTTCCGGGAGCCTTCAGTGTGTGGAATATGACCATCGCAAGAACCTATTACAGGGGAATCCCGCAGGAACTTCGCGAGGCGGCGGATGTAGACGGGGCAAGCGAGCTTACCTTTTTCTTCAAGATCCTGCTTCCTGTCTGTACTCCTGTCATCGCCGTGCTTGTACTGTGGCAGTTTGTCGCCATGTGGAACAGCTATTTTGACGCTATGATCTACCTGAATGACTCCGCTAAGCAGCCGTTGCAGCTAGTATTACGTTCTATATTGATACAGAACCAGCCGGAGTCCGGTATGATCGCGGATATGCAGAGCACGGCGGCGCGGGCGCAGCTTGCAGAGCTTCTGAAATACGCAACCATTATTATTTCCAGCTTACCGCTTCTGGTCATGTATCCGTTCTTCCAGAAATATTTTGACAGCGGAATCATGGCAGGCGCCGTAAAAGGATAAGCGGAATTGCTTGCTTGAATGGTTGCAGACGGTTATAATAAGAAGGAGGCAGACGATGAGAAATAGATTGAGTGACAGATTGGGAAATGGATTCGGATATAAGTCCGGACGCAGGTATGGAAAGCGAACCGCGGCTTTAGCGCTTGCAATGTGCATGTCGGTTTCCCTTGCAGGATGCGGAGGCAAGGTAAAGATTAATGACGGTACGTTCCGGCCGGTGGATGAGGCGGAGTTGGAATTTCCGCTTAAGGAAAAGACGACTCTGACGGGTATGATCAGTTATCCGGCAAATACGGAATCAGAGCCGAATAACCGGACGATTTTTAAGCGTCTGCAGGAGCAGACCAACGTGGAGATTGACTGGACGGCGATACAGTCCGATCAGTGGCCGGATAAGATCTCCTTGAACATGTCGGATCCTAATAAGCTGACGGACTTTATCTTTTCGGCGGATTTTACAGACAGCAATCTGTTGAAATATGCGGATTATGGAGCGATTATCCCGGTGGAGGAATATATTGACGCCTATATGCCGAATCTGAAAGCGGCTTTTGACAAATATCCGGAATACCGGACGATGTGTACGGATGTAAACGGGCATATCTGGGCTTTGCCGTGGATCGAGCAGCTTGGTTCCGGCAAGACGGCAATACAGAGCGTCGGGAACATGAGCTTTATCAATAAGAAATGGCTGGATTTTCTGGATCTTGAGATTCCGGAGACGGTGGATGAATTCGAAGAGGTATTGATTGCATTTCGGGATAATGCGTCAGAGCTTCAAAAGGAATTCGGGATTGAAGGGAGCATTATTCCCATGTCCTGTATGGTGAATAGTGGTAACGAGGATATGGGGATCCTGATCAATGGTTTCGGTGAAGGATACGGGGATGTTGATAAGGATAAGAATAATGGCAGGCATATTGTGGTGACGGATGATCAGGAAGTGATCTGCTGCGCCACGCAGGAAGGCTATAAAGAAGGAATCGAGTGGCTGCATAAGCTGTACGAGGAAGATCTGATCGATCCGGAAGCGTTTACACAGGAATGGTCTACCTATGTATCGAAGGGTAAGTCCGGGCGTTACGGCGTATGTTTTAGCTGGGATGTAGGGAACATCGACAACTTGAAGGACTGGGTTCCGCTTCCGGTCCTGACGGCAGATACGCGGAACCTGACGCCTGAGAACGGCTCATTCACCAGCGGATTCAACCGGGGGCGTTGCGTGGTAACCTCTGTGGCAGAGAATCCGGCGCTGGTATGCGCATGGCTGGATCAGATGTATGCGCCGCTGCAGTCTCCGCAGAACAACTGGGGAACATATGGTGAGGACGATGATTTTGATATCTTCGAGATGGGCAAGAATGCCGACGGTGAGGATATGTTAAAGCATGCGCCGTTAGGCGACGCGTCCCCGGTAGAGGTAAGAGAGGCGGAAGCAGTAGGAGGCCCGCTTGCCATCCTGGATGAATATTATGACGTGTATGTGACCTGTCCGGACGACGCGCAGTACCGTCTGGACTGGATCAAGGAGTACTATACGCCTGATATGAATAAGGAGTATGTATATCCGAATATTTTCATGAGCCGAGAGGATACGGAGAAGTTCTCGAACTTGCAGGCAGATATCCATAAGGAGATCAAGGCGAAGAAGGCGGATTGGATCATGAATGGCTTTACGGATAAGGATTGGGAAAAATATCTGGATAAGCTCGAGGCATATGGACTCAGTGAATATCTGGAGTTATTCCAAAAGTATCTGGATTCGTATAATGCAAGTATGGCAGGAAATAATAAGTAACCTGAATTGTAATCAGGATTGGAGAAATAATTAAGAGAGGAAGAAAGAGTTATGACAAGTCAGACATTACGTGAAGCAAGAAAATATGAAGAGGCTTCCGAGAAATTGATCGGTAAAGAGGAGCGTCCCGATTTCCACCTGACTCCACGTACAGGCTGGATGAATGACCCCAATGGCTTTTCGTATTATAAAGGCAGGTATCATTTGTTTTATCAGTATTATCCTTATGAATCGAAGTGGGGCCCTATGCATTGGGGACATGCGGTAAGCAGCGACTTACTCCATTGGGAATATCTTCCTTGCGCCCTTGCGCCGGACGAGGCGTATGACAGGGACGGCTGTTTTTCCGGAAGCGCGGCGGTACTGCCGGACGGGAGGCAGCTGCTGATGTATACCGGCGTGTTAAAGGAGCATCAGGAACGCGATATCTACCGGGAAGTGCAGACACAGTGCATGGCTGTGGGCGACGGGATCGACTATGAGAAATATGAACAGAATCCTGTGCTGGATCAGCGGGATATACCAGAGGGCAGCAGCCGTTTTGATTTCCGTGATCCTAAGATGTGGATGAAAGCCGACGGGACCTATGCCTGTGTCGTAGGGAATCGTCCGGCGGATGGAAGCGGGCAGATTCTGTTGTATGAGAGCGCCGACGGATTTCAGTGGAAGTTTAAAAGCATACTTGTCTCCAATCATGACCGTTTCGGGAAGATGTGGGAGTGTCCGGATTTCTTTGAGCTGGACGGAAAGTGGGTATTGCTTACAAGTCCGCAGGATATGCTCCCGGAAGGGTTCGAATATCACAATGGAAATGGGACGCTCTGCCTGATCGGTGATTATGATGAAGAGAACGGCAGTTTTAAGGAAATGCAGAATCAGTCTGTTGATTATGGGATTGATTTTTATGCGCCGCAGACTGTAGCGGCGCCGGACGGACGCCGGATTATGATCGGATGGATGCAGAACTGGGATGCATGTGGGATCCGTTCACCGGAAGAGCCGTGGTTTGGCCAGATGAGCCTGCCAAGGGAATTGTCTCTAAAAGACGGCAGGTTATACCAGAGGCCGGTCAGAGAGTTTGACGCCCTGCGGCGTAATAAGATAGAATATACGGATGTAGCGGTTTCAGGAGTGGTGAAGCTTGACGGGATCAAGGGAAGAAAGGTAGATATGGAGCTGACAGTCCGTCCGGAAGGCGGGCAGGAGCTGTATCAGAAATTTGCCGTTCGTTTTGCCCAGGATGATACATATTATACTTCCCTTAGCTTCCGCCCCAGGGAGTCGATCCTTAAGGTAGACCGGAAGTTCTCCGGTTCCAGAAGGGCAATCATCCATCAGCGGCGCAGCCTGGTAAATACTGCGGACGGCGAATTGAAGCTAAGGATCATACTGGATCGTTTCAGCGTAGAAGTCTTCGTAAATGACGGAGAGCAGGTGATGTCGGCTGCTATGTATACCAGACAGGAGGCGGATGGGATATCATTTTTTGCCGATGGAACTGCCAATATAGATGTTGTGAAGTATGAGCTTGAATAGATATTTCCGTTGGGCCTTGTATCGTTTCTCTATATAACAGTGTCGCCTTGCTGTACCCGGAGGCTTTTGCGATATCATCCATACAATTAAACTTATAGTTTAGTCGTATGGATGATTTTTCTTTTTGTCAATCGTATTGTGAAGAAATTATAAAATCTCCAATGACAAATAGGTTTGATTACGATATAATAAAAACGGCATTGACATCTATAGAGGGACGAAAGAGTACAGTATCGAAGTCTGGAGGGAATTGGATATGGAAAAAGAAAATTAACAGATAAAGAATTGAAACGTAAAGATCACTTTGAAAAACTAAACGCTGAAATGCAGAAAAAAGGATATCAAATGAAGAATATGATCATTGATATCCGGCAGGCGAATTATCAGGGACCTTTGAGTATGCTGCCATTTATGCTTTTGGCGTTGGGGGCGTATTATTATGTGAACGGTTTTGATTTAGATGGGATCTCTATCGGAGCTGTCGTGGCGGCATATGTGCTCATGCTGGTCCTGATCATTCTGCATGAGTTAATACATGGGATCACCTGGGGGATTTTTGCAAAGGATCATTTTCATTCGATTGACTTTGGATTCATTCGGAGCAGTTTTACCCCATACTGTACATGCTCAGAACCGATGAAAAAGTGGCAGTATCTGTTAGGGGCGGCTATGCCGACATTGGTTTTAGGATGCGCAGTTGCAGCGGCTGCGGTGATGACAGATCGATTATTGCTGTTTTTCGTGGCAGAGATCATGCTGCTGTCAGGCGGCGGAGATTTCCTGATCATACTGAAAATCTTGTTATACCGCACGGATAAGAAAGTGTGTATTGCGATCATCCTTATGAATGTGGCTTTGTTGTTTTTGAGAAATAGAATTGAATGACACTTTTTTGTAAAAATGCTTTTATATGCAGGTACATTATTGATGTTTTTTAACTGGATTTTGTGTATTCTAACCGTTTTCGCCGTCATCATGTACCATTTGCAGATTGTCAATGTGGAGGAGGATTTTCTGCTTGCCGCATTTGGAAATGAGTATCTGCAATATAAGAAAAAAGTCTGCCGTTATATTGGCAGGAAACGATAATTTCCGGTTGTGTATTGATATCTGTGCGTGTTACAATGGTTTCAACACGAGGGAGGAATATCATGGAAACACTGGAAACCGCACTGGATGAAAATGGCAATCAGGTTGTTATTCTGCCGGACATTATTTTTTCTGGCAAACAGAATATAGACTGGAATGAGGTGGAGAAGTATCTGGAGCGTTTTGTCGGGAAATTGGTGGAAATAGCGAAGACCGGCGACATTATTTATTTGGGAAAAGACTTCCCGGATGAATATTCCGGTTCAAAATATACAAGGAAAATGAAAGGCGGCAGGGCGAAGGCGAAAGCCAATGCGGCACAGGGCATCCGTGAAATGGTGGGGATTGCAACGGATAAAAGGTTCCGAGAGAATCGGAAAGAGAAACATTCTGGTGATGCCTCTAACGGCTGGTATTACTACACGACACGGTTTGCCATGCCGATATATAATAATGATGTGAAAACGGAAAACTATAGTATTTATTCCGGCTGTCTGGTGGTAAACTGTACGGGGAAAGGGAAGATGTACCTGTATGATCTGGTGGACATAAAAAAAGAAGCGAGTAACCCACTCAGGACTAACAGGTAGCCAGTGGTACAAAACCGCCTCTCTTTGATTAAAAGAATACCATTGGGCAAAAAATTTGTCAATCCTTTTTTCCCTAGAGTTTCCGCAGATTTATCCACAAAACCCTAATTCCATCAACCCTAGCAATATTCTTGAATGTATTTGGATTAAGCAAACTAAAACATTCTTCTTTTTACAAATAAAGAGAGAACTGGCTAAAATATAAAACCAATTCTCTGTGCAAAGAAAGTCATGTCACCATAATTCTATTGAATCTTCCGCATCTACCCACATCTGCATACTGCCATCAAGATATAGCGTTGCATATTCAAGAGGATTGTCTATTGCTAAAGCATTTAAGGCACATTAAGAGCATGGTGTTGTTTTCAATCCTTCTTCCGCTTTTCTACAGTCTATCCGTAAAACATATCCGTCAAAAGTGATTACGTCAATGCAGTTATGGAGCATATTATAAGCTGCACAAATAAATCTCATATCTTATCAGTCCTTTTTTGTCGGTGTTTTGGAGAAATTTTTGCTCTTATACTGCCACAGACAGGACGGAGTATCCATTTTGTTTACGTACATTCCACCTGTTACTCAATCATAATTTCCTTGACAGAAATCTTCTTGATCTTTTCGGAGTATACATACATCAGGACTTCATAAATTGTGATAAAACAAACAAGAGAAATAAGCATAACAGGAAAGTCAAATTTATATTCAGGTACGCTCTCAAAATCCTTAAATACAATATCCACCATAAGCCGCAACAATCCATACTGATATACTGTTCCAATTACAAAACCGATATAGGACATTGGTCTGTATCCTCCTAAAATCGCCCGGCAGCATTCTTTCTGTGAATAACCGAATACCCTCATCATAGCAATCGTTTTTGTATTTCCGTTTATCACTGTAGTTATGGCAAGAAACAGAGTTGTAAACGCTAATACAAGTCCGATGACCAGCATCATCACACCCATCATTTCACTTGATAAATCTTTCATATTAAACGACATTTGTGTCATAGCTGAAAAACAAAACGAAGCGAAAATAATGAAAAATACAAGTGCTTTTTTTGATTTCAAGGTGTTCCTTTTCAAATCCTCCACAAACGACAATTCTCTGTTTTTTTCGATTCTGCGGCGTGGTGTTTTAGAAGCAGTCTGTAGATGATCTTTCAAAAGCAGCAACACAGGCTTTTTTAATTTGTACCAGGCGTAACAAACCGAAAGAGACGAAAAACACATAGTCGGCAATACCACGAAATAAAACAAAATGCTTGGATGAAAATTTATAGTTATCTCGGGAAGCAGTTTATCTTCATTTTGCAGAGCGTAAAACCATGGCATTATGAGAAATGCTCCTGCATATCCGATTGCGGTTCCGATAAAAGTACTGATCCCGAATACCCAAAAGCTTTTTGCAATTTTAAGATTTGAATATCCCAATGCCTTTAATATCCCAAGTTCCTTCTTATGCGTGTCAATATAGTGCTTAATATAAAACAACAGCATAACAACCGCGGTTAAAAGCATACATCCGCCGCTTACAAGGCATACGACTTTTACGGTAGAAACCTGCGCATTATAAAAAATCATTGACAATTCAGATGTTATTTCACTCTCAATTAACCGGACATCAAAATAAAAATTCACAAACATTGTACATATAAGAACGGCACAACAGGCGATAATGGAAATGCCGATGAGTTTTGAAGCATTTTTTATTCCAACAAGCATACCATCACCATCCAATCTCATAAGCGGTCTTTTTCGTTTCATTTGTATAGATTTCAGATATTGTTCCGCTGTTCATTTTTATAACGGTGTCAGCCATTTCCGCAATATTCAGATTGTGTGTTACCAATATGATCGTAAAATCATATTCCTTTTGAAGTTTACAGATATGATCAAGAACCTGCCGCCCTGTTTGTTCGTCTAATGCGCCTGTCGGTTCATCAAGAAATAAAACTTTCGGTCTCTTTGCCAAAGCTCTCGCGATCGATACTCTTTGCTGTTCGCCGCCTGAAAGCTCGCTGGGATATTTATGTATTTTTTCTCCAAGTCCAACTGCCTCAATGACGGTTTTATAGTCTTTGTTATCTGCTAAGTCAGCGCCCATTTTCACATTTTGATCGACGTTCATATTGGGCAGCAGATAGTATTGCTGAAAGATAAATCCGACATTTTCCTTACGAAATGAAGTGACTTCATTATCAGAAAGCGCTGTAATATCCGTTCCGTCATAAAACACTTTCCCGCTGTCAGGGCGTTCAAGACCTGAAAATACATTCAAAAAAGTTGATTTGCCCGAACCTGACGCACCGAGAATAACCACAAAATCATTATCCTCAATATCCAGACTGATGCCCTTTAATACTTGGAATCGGCTTTCTCCATTTCCGTATGATTTTATGATATCTTCCGCTTTAATCATTATTTTCTTCCTCCATTATCTTTTTCAAAATGCTTATGCATACCTCAGTAATCATTGTACTGATCTCTTCGTCTGTAAAACGGCACATCTTTGTGGCGCAAAGGGATGCAATTCCGTGTGTATAGATCCAAAGATGATGATATAGCTTTTTCGCAGATGACTTGCAGATCTTGTAATCGTCTTGAATCGACAACAGAATTTGCTCATAACTTTCATCGATCAGAGGAAGCACACCTGATAAGTCGGGAATTTGCTTTTGCTCCGTCATAAAGAGGAGCTGAAAAAGCTTTGGCTCATTAACAGAGAAAAGAATATATTGCGAACCTACGCCTTTGAAAGGGTGCGCCGCTGTCAGACCTTTATTGACGTATTCTTTATACAAAGTTTTAGCAGCCTCGATCATAGCCTGCTGAACTTCTTCCATATTTTTGAATACAGTAAAAATCGGTCTTGCAGAGCTGGCGAGGTATGTTCCCAATGCTCTGGAAGTTAAAGCTTCATATCCGTCTGTCCTGACAATATTTAATGCGGCTTCAATAATTTCTGCTCTTGTAAATTTTGCTTTCGGCGGCATACTTTATTTCTCCTTTTTAAATCGATTGTTTTAAATCATTTGATTTAATTATAATCAAAGCCGGCCTAAAAGTCAATGGGGCAGTAAAGATTACTTCAAGCGGCCTTATTGTCTGCTTATGCTGACACACGGGCAGATTGCCCGATATATGGGATTTGCCCGTGTGGTTGTATCCAGAATGCTGAAATATAATCCAGTTTAACGCTTTTGTGTAGTATAAACAATGCTATGTTGAGCGAAATCAGGTTTTAGTATGTAAAGCATACTTTTTATATCCGGGTGGTTTCTTTTAAGAATATGTGGTAAGATAAAAAACAATGAGGACGATTTCAATATTAAAATGACAAGAGAATTAGAAAGCGAGGTGCTCTTGATGTGTAATTTGAGTAAAGGGATAGAAGAAAGAGGAATCAAAGAAGGAATTCTATCATCTATTCAGAATCTGATGGAAAGCATGGGCTGGAGTGCGGAGCAGGCGATGGCGGCGCTTAAGATCCCGGAATCTGAACAGGTTCAGTATGTTCATGGATTAAAGAAATAATTAGTAATGGTATAAGAAGGGAGAGACGGAATGGCGGAAATTGCGTTTGGATCTATTTATAGGGAAATCTTCCCCTTCTGGGAGAAGATTTCGGATGCGGACAGGGAGTATATCTGCCGGAATTCTTACGGTATTACGTATCCGAAGGGCAGGAATATCCATGACGGCAGTGAATGTTCCGGCGTGATCCTTGTTCGTTCGGGAAGTCTTCGGCTTTATATTATGTCAGAAGAAGGTAAGGATATCACGCTTTACCGCTTGCAGAAAGGCGATCTGTGTATGCTGTCTGCGTCTTGCGTACTGTCTGCCGTTACGTTTGAGGTATTTGTAGACGCGGAGGAGGACAGCGAGTGCTGTGTGATCAGCGGTCCCGCTTTTGCGGCAGTCTCAGAACGGAACCCGGATGTCCGGATATTTGCATTGGAAACCGCAGTCGGCCGATTCTCTGATGTAATGTGGGTGATGCAGCAGATTATGTTCATGAGTATGGATAAACGGCTGGCAATTTTCCTTTCTGATGAGGCTGTGAGAACGGGTTCGGATACGATTGCATTGACACACGGACAGATTGCCCGATATATGGGATCTGCCCGTGAAGTTGTATCCAGAATGCTGAAATATTTTGCCAGTGAAGGGATTGTGAAAGTTTCCAGAGGCGGTGTCACGATCCTTGATAAGAAACGTCTTCGTAAGTTAACCCTTAATTGACATTTTGAAGGTCAGCCGGAAATTGATCCAGCAGCAGGGATGGTCTGCGGTCAATATCCGTTCTGTTGCGGCGGCCTGCGGGGTATCGGTAGGATCTATTTATAATTATTTTGATTCTAAAGCCGCATTGGTGAGTGCCGCGGTGGAAAGTGTCTGGTGCGAGATTTTTCATCCGCCAAAGGACGGCGCTGTGTTTCAGGACACGCAGACCTGCATTATCTGGATGTATGGGCAGATAGAACAAGGCTGCAAACAGTATCCCGGATTTTTTACTCTGCATTCCCTTGGCTTTATGCGCGAGGACAAAGATGATGGGAGACAGAAGATGCAGCAGACCTGGCGGCATATCCTGGATAAGTTGAACGCTGTCTTGAAGCAGGATGCCAGGATTCGGGACGATGCCTTTACGGAGCAATTTACTGCGGAAAGATTTGCTGATGTGCTGTTTTCCCTGATGCTGTCCGCTCTGCTTCGGCAGGACTATGATCCGACAGCCTCGCTGGAGATTATTCGCAGAACCCTTTATTAAGATTCTCACGGTTTAGTGGGAATTTTATATCCGATAAAGTGAACAGTGTTCGAGTAGTCTCGGAAAGTAACTGTATAGAGAAAAAAAATAGCGGATTCTGTGTATCAGATTTGGAGAAAAAGCGGACAGAGAAACAGCGTGCCTGATATTGTGGCGGAGTTTATCAATAGAGGGCATGACTTTAAGACCTCCCTTATGGCAGGTTTTT
>Ga0209694_1000913_pt1 | contig 38019 bp, 53 predicted proteins | sample GluameincwithD2O_FD_187499 | JGI IMG/M metagenome (GOLD analysis project Ga0209694, IMG submission 187499) | Mouse cecum microbial communities from Vienna, Austria - Glucosamine amended microcosms incubated with D2O (SPAdes) (version 2) | ecosystem: Host-associated > Mammals > Digestive system >... | reverse complement strand
AGCTGGCGGACCGGACCCGGGCCCTGGAGACGCTGTGCGGACTGCTGGAGGACGGCGGGGGCGCGGGGGCCGAGGAGCTTTACCGGGCCCTGGAGAACGCCGCCGGGCAGCTGGGAGAGGCGGACTGTGGCGGGTAAGGAACTGCGCTTTTCCCCCAAGCAGATACGGCTTTTGACCTGGTGGCGGGACCCGAGGTGGGAGGCCGTGATCTGCGACGGGGCGGTGCGGAGCGGAAAGACCTTCGCCATGGGGCTGGGCTTCTTCCTGTGGGCCCAGGCGGAGTTCGACGGGCGGCAGTTCGGCCTTTGCGGGAAGACCATCGTGTCTTTGCGGCGCAATCTGCTGGCGGAGCTGGTCCCCTGCCTGAAACGGCTGGGAATGGAGGTCCGGGAGCGGCGGGGGGAAAACCTGCTGGCCGTGCGCTTCCGGGGGCACGAGAACCGCTTTTTGCTCTTCGGCGGGCGGGACGAGTCCAGCGCGGCGCTGATTCAGGGCAGCACCCTGGCGGGGGTGCTGCTGGACGAGGCGGCGCTGATGCCCCGGTCCTTCGTGGAACAGGCGGCGGCCCGGTGCAGCGTGCCGGGAAGCCGGCTGTGGTTCAACTGCAATCCGGAGGGGCCGGACCACTGGTTTTACCGGGAGTGGATTTTGAAGGCGGAGGAGCGGCGGGCTTTGCGGCTGCGCTTTGCCATGGAGGACAACCCCGCGCTGACGGAACGTATCCGGGCGCGCTACCGGAGAAATTACTCCGGGGCCTTCTACCGGCGGTTCGTGCTGGGAGAGTGGACCGCGGCGGAGGGGCGGGTCTATGACTTCTTTGACCCGGAACGGGATGCGGCGGCCCGGCCGGAGGGAGACTTCTCCGCCTGGAGAATCTCGGCGGACTATGGGACGGTGAACCCCGCGTCCTTCGGGCTGTGGGGCCGGAAGGACGGCGTGTGGTACCGGGTGGAGGAATTTTACTACGACTCCCGCAAGGCGGGACGGCAAAGAACCGACGCGGAGTACGCCGGGGACCTGGAGCGCCTGGCGGGGGGGCGGGAGATTCAGCGGGTGATCGTGGACCCCTCCGCCGCCAGCTTCATGGAGACCTTGCGGCGGCGGGGGTTCCGGGTGGTCCGGGCGGACAACGGCGTGACGGACGGACTGCGGGTGACGGCGGATTTGCTGCGGCAGGGGCGGATTGCCATCTGCCAAAACTGCCGGGACTGCCTGCGGGAAATCGCCTCCTACCGCTGGGAGGAGGGGGGAGAGCGGGACGCGCCCCGGAAACGGGACGACCACGCCATGGACGACATGCGCTATTTCGCCATGGACCTGGCGGAGGACCGGGGCGGCGCGGACTTCGCGGCGCTGACGGTGGAGCGGGGCTCCGGCGGCATTTGGGGAAGGAGACGAGAGCTGTGAAACGGGGAAAAAAGCGGATGACGGAGACGGCGGCGCGGCCGGCGGCGGTGCAGCTGCGCCGGTGGGAACGCCACCCCTTCGGCGCGCTGGGAGAGTACGTGCCGCTGGGAAACGGGGAGACGCGGCTCTACCGGGCGGTGCGGGAGGCCGTGCCGGTGGTGGACGCGGCCATTTACAAGCTGATTCGCATGACGGGGGGACTGACGGTCTCTTGCGAGGACCCGGGGGCGGAGCGGGAGCTGGGGGAATTCCTCCGCACCGTGCCGGCGGGGCGGGGACAGTTTGGGCTGAACGCGTTTTTGGACTGCTATCTGGACTCGCTGCTGACCTGCGGCAGGGCGGTGGGGGAGATCGTGCCGGGCATGGGGAACCGGGACATTGCGGCCCTTTTGTGCGGCCGGGTGGAGGACATCGAAATCCGGGAGGGGACGAGCCCCCTGGACTTCGCCGTCTGGGGCCCCGGCCGGGACGGACGGATGGAGAGGCTGCCCTATCAGGACCTGATTCTCTTCACGCCGCTGAACCCGGAGGCGGAACACCCTTACGGCGTGTCCCTCCTGCGGTCCCTGCCCTTCCTGGCGGACATCCTGATGAAAATCTACAACACCATCGGGGTCAACTGGGAGCGCTGCGGCAACGTGCGCTTCGCCGTCACCTGCCCGGGAGGCGAGGGGGCCGGACAGCGGGGACAGATGCTGGCGGAGGAGTGGTCCCGGGCCATGCGGGAGACCCGGGGCGGCAGCGTGCGGGACTTCGTGGCCGCCGGGGACGTGAACATCCGGGTCATCGGCGCCGACGCGCCGGTGCTGGACAGCCAGGCGCCGGTGCGCCAGATTCTGGAGCAGCTGGTGGCCAAGACCGGCATCCCGCCCTTCATGCTGGGACTGAACTGGAGCTCCACCGAGCGGATGAGCGCCCAGCAGGCGGACATGCTGACCACCGAGATCACCGCCCTGCGGCGGACCCTGACGCCGGCGGCGGAGCGCATCTGCCGGCTGTGGCTGCGGATGCACGGGTTTGCCTGCGGCTTTCGGGTGGTCTGGGACGACATCAACCTCCAGGACCAGGTGGAGGAAGCGAGGGCGGAGCTCTACCGGGAGCAGGCCCGGCGGCTGAAAACCGATGCCGCCGGCGGCGGAGACGAGACGAAAGGAGACGGATATGGATATGGAGGACTGGAAGGGTGTGGAGGCCGCGGCGGAGGACCTGGCGCTGATTAACCGGCTTTCCAAGACGGAGCTGGGGGCGGAGCAGGTCTACGTCTTCACGGTGCGGCTGTGCGACAACGAGGTGGACCGGGACTTCGAGCGCTTTGACAGCGAGGCTTTGGAGCGGCTGGGAGAGCTGCTGGTGGGCAGGAGCGGCCTCTTTGACCACCAGTGGAGCGCCCGGGGACAGGCCGCCCGGCTCTATAAGACCGAGGTGGTCCGGGAGCCGGCGGCGCGGACGGAGGCCGGAGACGAGTACCGCTGGCTGAAGGGCTGGGCCTATCTCCTGCGGACGGAGCGGAACGCGGACCTCATCGCCGAGATCGAGGGGGGCATCAAAAAGGAGGTCAGCGTGGGCTGCGGCGCGGGAAGGAGCGTGTGCTCCATCTGCGGCGCGGAGGACGGCGGCTGCGGGCACGTGCGGGGACAGGTTTACGACGGGAAGCTGTGCTTTCGGGAGCTGCGGGACGTGACGGACGCCTATGAGTGGTCCTTCGTGGCGGTGCCCGCCCAGAGGCGGGCGGGCGTCCTCAAGCGCTTTGGACAGGAGCGGGAGGGGGAGCGGACGCTGCGCAAGGAGGCGGAGCTGGGACGCAAGTACCTCAAGGAGCTGCGGCGGGAGGTGGTCCGGCTGGCCATGCTGGCGGAGGACGGGACGGACGGCGCCGTCTTCGCCCGGGCGGCGGAGCGGCTGGAGGAGCCGGAGCTGCTGGAGCTGCGGCGGGCCTTTGAGACCCGGGCGGCCAAGCGCTTCCCCGCGCCGGTGCAGCTGCGGCCCCGGGACGGCGGAGAGGCGGAGGACGCGGCGGCGTTCCGGGTGTGAGAAGACGGGAAACGGAATTGATGAAGGAGGAGAGACGTATGAGCTATCATTTTGAGAACGTGCGGCTGGAAAAGGGTATGTACGGCAGAAGCGGCACCAGCTTCACCCGGACGCTGGAGGAGCTGGACCCCGGCGAGCGCTATCGCGGGACGCCCCTGGAGGGGCTGGACGCCTTCCAACGGCAGCTTAAGCGCTTTGACATCCACGTCAAGGGGGCGGACAGCGACCCGGTGGAGAAGTTCTTCCACACCACGGAATCCTCGGTGCTGTTTCCGGAGTTTGTGTCCCGGGTGGTGCGGCAGGGACTGGAGGAGGAGGGCATCCTCCCCCACATCACGGCCACGGTGACCCGGTTTGACGGCATGGATTACCGCTCCATTGCCTCCGTACCCACGGAGGAGGAGAAAACCCTCCTCCGGGTGGAGGAGGGCGGGGTGATCCCCGAGACCTCCGTGCGGACCCAGGAGAATCTGGTGAAGCTCCACAAGCGGGGGAGAATGCTGGTGGCGTCCTATGAGGCCATCCGCTTCCAGAGGCTGGACCTCTTCTCCGTGACGCTGCGGCAGATCGGCGCGTACATCGGGCGGATGCACTTGCAGGACGCCATCCAGGTCCTGACGGAGGGAGACGGCAACGAGAACCCGGCGGAGTGCGTGACGGCGGGGAGCGGACTGACCTATGACGCGCTGCTGGACTTCTGGAGCCGGTTCGACCCCTATGCCATGAACACGCTGCTGGTGGGCGGCGACACCATGCTGAAGCTGCTGAAGCTCCGGGAGTTCCAAAACCCCATGACGGGACTGAACTTCCAGGGAACGGGCACCCTGTCCACCCCGCTGGGGGCCAAGCTGCTGCGGACCTCCGCTATGCCGGCGGGCACCCTCATCGGCCTGGACCGGAACTACGCCCTGGAGCAGATCGTCGGCGGCGAGGTGACAGTGGAGTACGACAAGCTCATCGACCGGCAGCTGGAGCGGGCGGCCATCACCTCCATCTCCGGCTTCGCCAAGCTGTTTACCGGCGCGTCCAAGGTGCTGAAGCTGGGCACGGAAAGCGCCTGAGGAGGTGAGGCTGTGGAGGAGCGGATTTTGAAGCTGGCTATGGCCGCCGCAGGGGCCGGAGAGGCGGAGCGGACGCTGCTGGAGCCCCTCTGCGCCGCCGCCATGGCCCTTTGGCGGGGCCGCCTCCGGGAGGGGACGGCAGAGGAGGACTGCGGCGAGGCTTTCCTTTGCGCCGCCGCCCTCACCGCCGCGGCGGGCCTGACGGCGGGCGGGGAGGGCGTGGAGTCCTTCTCCGCCGGGGATGTGTCCGTAAAGCTCCGGAGCGGTGGAGCGGAGAGCCGGGCGGAGCGCCTGCACCGGACGGCGGCGGAGCTGATGGAGCCCTTCGTCCGGGCGGGGGACCTTTGGGTGCGGGAGGTTTTGGGATGACGCGCTGGGTGGAGGAAATCCTCCGGCGGTACGGGCAGGAGGTCACGGTGGAGCGCGGGGGAGAGACGAAGACCGTCCGGGCCTTTTTGCAGCCGGTGAGAGCGGGGGACGAGGCTGCGGGAGAACCGGGGGCCGCCGGCTGGCTGGACGGGCGGCGGTGGCTCTATCTGGGGCAAAGGGCGGTGGAAGCCGGGGACACGGTGCTTTGGAAGGGACGGCGCTTCCGTGTCCGGGGCGGACGGCCCCACTACATCGGCGCGGGATTGAGCCACTGGCGGGCCGTGCTGGAACGGGCGAGGGAGACGGAATGAGGGAACTGAGACAGATGCGGGACGCGGTGATCCGCGCCCTGGAGGCCGGAGGACTGGCGGCGGAGGCCGCCTTCCCCGCCAAGTGGACGGCGGAGCGGAAGACGCCCCTGGCCTCCGTGGCGGTGGACACCGCCGGGGAGCGGGCCGTGGGGCTGTGCGGATACCTGGGGGAGGCCCGGGACCCGGCGGGCGGCGTCCGGGAGGTCTACGGCAAGCGGCTGGAGGGCGTGATCTCCGTGGACGTCCGGGCGGAGCGGGCCGCAGACTGCCAGCGGGGCTGCGAGACGGCGGCGGCGGTGCTGCTGGGGGGGCTGCCGGAGGGCATACGGCCGGGAGAGCTCCGGTGGGAGGGTCTGGCCTGGGAGCGGGAGACGGAGCTCTTCCTGCGGCGGGGCAGGCTTCGGTGCGAGGCGCTGTTTCTGGCGGAGAGCGAGGACGGGGGAGCGGTTTTCCTGGATTTTGTGTTGAAAGGGGTTTTGCGTGATGAACGGCATTCATGAGCGGCCGGGGGTGTACTCGGTCTACGACGCGTCCACCGTGGCGCCGGCGGGCGGGGCCGTCAAGGCCATCGGCGTGGCGGCCCGGGCGGCCGGGGGCGCCGTGGACAAGCCGGTGACGGTGACGGGTTATGCCGCCGGGGCGGCGGCCTTCGGCGAGGACGAGACGCCGGGGATGAGCACCATCCTGCGGCTGCTGTTCGCGGGGGGCGCGTCCGTGGTGACGGCGGTCCGGGTGGCGGACGAGGGCGCGGCGGAGGACTACCGGCGGGCCTTCGAGACGCTGGGGAAGGAGGATGTGCAGATCCTGGTCTGCGACAGCGGCGAGGAGGAGGTCCACCGGGCCCTCCGGGCGGCGGTGGAGGAGGCCTCCGCCCTGCGGCATGAGCGAATCGCGGTGGCGGGCTGCTCCGGGGCGGACCCGGAGGAGCTGGTGCGCCGGGCGGGGGAGCTGAACTGTGAGCGGGTGGTGCTGGTGGGTCCCGACGTGCTGGACAGCGGGGGCCGGGCGCTGCCCGGCGTCTTCGGCGCGGCGGCCGCGGCGGCCCTGGCGGCGGCGGGCGGGGACCCGGCGGTCCCCCTCAACGGCGGGACGCTGCGGGGCCTGGGAGGCGTGAGCCAGGATTATGGCGAGGGGGACATCGACCGGCTGGTCCGGGGCGGCGTGACGCCGCTGGAGTGCGCGGGCGGCGTGGTGTCCCCGGTGCGGGGCGTCACCACCCGGACGAAGACCGGCGGCGTTTCCGACGCCACGTGGCGGGAGCTGACCACCATTTTGATCGTGGACGACGTGATTCCGGCGGTGCGCGCCGCCCTGCGCGGCAAGTTCGCCCGCAGCAAGAACAACGCCCGGAACCGGGCGGCCATCCGGTCCCAGGTCATCGTGGAGCTGGAGAAAAAGCTGGCGGCGGAGGTCATCGACGGCTATGACGGCGTGACGGTGACGGCCTCGGAGGAGGACCCCACGGTGTGCCTGGTGGAGTTCAGCTTTTCCGTGGCCCACGGGCTGAACCAGGTGCGGCTGACCGTCCATGTGGAGATTTGAGAGAGGGGAGCGTGAGAGGCGATGAAGGGATTTCCCACCAGCGCGGACATCTATCTGGAGATGGACGGGAGAAAGGTGGCGGTGGTGCAGAGCTACACCGCCAAGGCCAGTAAAACCTCCCAGAGCGTGGAGGCCTTCGGCGAGAGCGAGCCGGTGGCCACCATCGAGGGACAAAGACGCTATACCCTGGAGCTGACCCGGCTCTATGCCACGGACAGCGCGGCCAGCGACGGGATCAACTTCTATGACCTGGCGGACTTCTCCCTGGTGATCTGCAAGCCGGACCGGAGAATCATCTACAGCGGCTGCCAGTGGAGCGGCATCCAGGAGGAGGGGCAGCTGAACGCCATGGTGGCGGAAAAGGTCACGGTGGTGGCGGCCAAGCGCATCGAGACCACAGCATGAGAAAGATGGACGAGCTGCGGCCCCTGACGGCGGGACGGCTGCTGGCGCTGTGGCGGGAGTGCCGGGAGACGGAGGACCCCCTGGAGCGGGTTCTCCGGTGCAACGGACGGATTCTGGCGGAGTGCTGCTTCTTCCGGGGGGAGCGGGTCTACGGCGGCGGCATGGAGGCCCTGGAGGACCTGACGGGCCTGGAGATGGAGCGGCTGCTGCGGCGTCTGGCGGAGGGGGGCGGCCCTTGGGGCCGCCCCTTGGAGGAGCGGGCCGGGGCGGTGAATCCCGCTTTCGACCCGGAGCGGTTTGAGGCCATGGGGAGGACGTGAGGTGTATGGATTATCCGGCGTGGGAGCTGGAGCGGCAGCGGAGGGCGCTGGCGGCGCTGCTTTCGGGCGGCGGGGAGAGGGAGGAGGACCGCCGGGAGAGGCGGAGGAGGGACGGCGGGGCGGACGCCCGGCGGCAAGGCGGAGAGACCGGGGACGGCGGGACGGAATCCGGCGGGGAGACCGGAGACGCCTCCGTTCCGGGGGCCTGGGAAGCGGTCCGGAAGGCTAGCCGGGACCGCGCTTCCGGGTCCGGGGAAGCGGCGCGGCCCTGGAGCGTCTGGGAGCGGATTCAAGATGCGGAGAGCGGCGGGGCTCCGGCGGAATGGGGCCGGAGCGGCGAGGACGCCGGGGAAATGGCGGCGGACAGGGGGAGAGCCGCCGGGCCGGAGGCGGAGGAGTCCCCCGGCGGAAGGAAAGGCCGGAGGGCCCCGGAGAAGGGACGGAGGGAGGCGCCTGGGGACAGGAGTTTTGAGGCGGCCGAGGCGGCGGAGTTTGCGGACCGGGGCGGCGGGGAGGCGTTCCCCGGCTGGGGGAACGGGGGAGACTGGAAGGTCCCCGGTAAGCGGACAGACTGGGGCGGCGCGGCAGCGGGGCGGACGGCGCGCCGCCGGGGCGGCGGTTTGACCGGGACGGCGGACGGGACCGGCTTCTGGGGCGGCGGTGTTCCGGGAGGAGGGGCCGGGGCTGCTGGTCCATCCGGTGTGGCAGACGGAGCGGGCCTACTTCGCGTCGCTGGAGGCGGCGGAGGAGCCCAGGCCGGACTTCGTGCGCTACCGCTTCGAGTTCTGGGAGGACGGGGGCGGCTATGACGGCGGGCTTCGGGAGATTCCCGCCGGGGAGAGCTCCGGCGGACAGGGGACGGCGGCGGACGGCGGCGGGACGGAACGGAGAGTCCACACCGTGACGAAGGGGGAGACCCTCTGGGGCATCGCCCGGCGCTATGGCGTGGCGCTGGCGGCGCTGCTGCGGGCCAATCCCCAGATCAAAAACCCCAACCTCATTTACCCGGGAGAGGCGGTGAAGATTCCTTGAAAGGACGGATTTACACGGCGGACCACAAAATCTATGAGCTGCCGCCCCTTTTGAGCTGGCGGATCACCCACACGGGGACGGTGCCCTGCGACAGCTTTTCCGTCACCTTTGTCTACCGTAAGGAGATGGCCCCGGCGCTGCGGCTGGCGGCGGGCTTCGCCGCGGAGGAACAGGGACAGGTGATGCTCCGGGCCGTGGTGGACGAGTACACGGTGAACCTGGACGACGGCGGGCTCACCGCCACCGTCACCGGCCGGGGCTACGCCGCCCGCCTGCTGGACAACGAGTCCCGGCCCGTTACCTATCAGGAGGCCACGCTGGAGGAGATTCTCCGCTGTCACGTTCAGCCCTACGGCGTGACCTGCGGCGCGGCGGCGGAGGTCCGGGCGAACTCTGTCTACACCGTGGCGGCGGGGTGCAGCCAGTGGAAGGCGGTGGAGGACTTCTGCCGGACCTATGGGCGCTTCTCCCCCCGGTTCGGCCGGGAGGGGGAGCTGCTGGCGGTTCCGGAGACGCCGGGGCGGACGCTTTTCATTGGGGAGGGGGACCCGGTGCTCTCCTGCGCGCTGCGGGAGGACCACTACGGCGTGCTGACGGAGGCGCTGGTTATCGACAAGACCCGGAACAAGTCCTTCTCCGTGAAAAACCAGGAGTGGATCGACAGGGGCGGCCAGTGCCGCCGGGTGATCTACACCCCGGGACAGAGCACCTGGGCCGCCATGCGCTACACCGGGGAGTATCAGATTGAACGGTCCAAGGAGGACGCCTGGACGGCGGAGGTGACGCTGCCGGGGAGCTTCCTGGCCTTTCCGGGGGACCGGGCGGCCCTCCGGCTGGAGCGGATGGGCCTGGAGGGGACCTTCCGCGTGGCGGAGGCGGAGAGCCGCTTCTCCGGAGACGCCGGGGCGGTGACGGCGCTGACGCTGAAACCGCTTTGAGAAAAACGGACAGGGGGGAATGGTATGTGGCTATCCAGTAAGATGCGGCCTGCGCCGGCCACCGCCGACGCGGACCTGGGCGTGACCACCATCGCCGGGGAGCGGGTGGGCGTCGTCACCCGGGGAGAGGTGCGGGACCTGCCGGTGTACGGCCCCGGCGGCTATCTGTGGGCCCCGGGCAGCGGCGCGGCGGTGCTGGTGGTGAAGGGCGGCCCCGGCGGCGAAGAGCAGTGCGTGGCCGGGATGCGGCCGCTGAAAGCGCCCAGGGACATCCGGCCTGGAGAGGTCTATCTCTACGGTCCCGGCGGCAGCGCCGTGTACCTGCGGCAGGACGGCGGCGTGGAAATTCAGGGGCGGTACGTGAACATAAAGGGCGGAGAGGTGGCGGTGTCCGGCAGCCTTACGGTGAACGGCGTGCCCTACAAGCCCTGCAACTGCTGAGGGAGGCGGCGACATGGAGCTGGAGCTGAGAGACGGGGACTACCTGGCGGACGGCGCAGGGGGACTGCGGCGGGTGGAGGGCCGGGAGGCCCTTTTGCAGCGGATATTTTTCCGGCTGACGGCCCGGAGGGGGACCTTCCCCTTCTGGGAGAGCCTGGGAAGCCGCCTGTGGACCCTGGGAAATCTCCCCGCACCGGAGCGCCGGGCCGCCGCCCGGCAGTTTGTGGCGGAGGCCCTGGAGGAGGAGCCGGTGACGGTGGAGAGAGTGACGGTGGAGGAGGACCGGGACCGGACGGCCCGGGTGACGGCGGCGCTGCGCTATCAGGGGGAGGCGCTGCCGGTGACAGTGGAGATTCTGCCGTGAGGAAAAGGGGGAGAAGAGCATGCGGAGCGTGGAGGAGATTTACAAGGACCTTTTGAGCGCCTTCGCCGGACGGGCGGGCTTCACGCCGGAGGCGGGCTGCGACCTGGCGGTCCGCCTGTGGGCCGCGGCGGCGCAGATGCAGGCGCTGGAAATCCAGGCGGATTGGGTGCTGGACCAGAGCTTTCCCCAGACGGCCCAAGGGGTCTGGCTGGACCGGCACGGGGCCATGCGGGGGCTGAAGCGCCTGCCCGCCGCCCGGGCGGCGGGGGTGCTGCGCTTTTGCGTGGAGACCGCCCCGGCCATGGACGCCGCCATTCCGGCGGGGACGGTGTGCATGACGGCGGAGGAGGTCCGCTTTCGCACCACGGAGGAGGGCGCGCTTCCGGCGGGGGCCCTCTATGCCGACGTACCCGCCGAGGCCCTGGTGGCCGGAACCGGAGGGAACGCCGTGCCGGGGGCGGTGCGGTTTTTGACGGCCTGCCCTGTGGCGGTGACTTCCGTCACCAACCCGGAGGCCTTTACCGGCGGCTGTGAGGAGGAGGACGACGAGACCTTCCGGGCCCGGATTCTGGAGAGCTACCGGCGCCTTCCCAACGGGGCCAACACCGCCTGGTACGAGACCACGGCCATGGGCTATCCCGGCGTGACGGCGGCCAAGGCCGTGGGCCGGGCGGAGGGGCCCGGCACCGTGAACGTCTACGTGGCCGGGGAGAACGGCCTGCCCGGCGAGGCGCTGCTGCGGGGCCTTGCGGAGGAGTTCCGGGAGAAGCGGGAGATCGCGGTGCAGGTGAAGGTCCTGGCCCCGGAGGTCCGGCGGGTGAATGTGTCGGCGGCGGTGGTTCCGAAAGAAGGGGAGGACAAAGAGGCGGTGCTGGAGTCGGTCCGGCGGGCTGTGGCGGACTTCTTCGGCGGGCGGATGCTGGGAAGGCCGGTGCGGCTGGCGGAGCTGGGAAACCGGCTCTACGCCCTGGAGGGCGTGGAAAACTACCGCTTTACCGCGCCGGAGGCGGACGTCCCGGCGGACAGCACGGTGCTGCCGGTGCTGGGGACGCTGGAGGTGACGGAGCTTCGGGAGGCGGAGAATGTATGAGGCGTATTTAAAGGCCCTGCTGGCCCCGCTGGGGGTCTACCGGCTGGACCGGGATTCCCTCAGCGGCGCGGAGCTGTACGCCCTGGGCCGCGGGCTGGACGCCGTGTCGGACCGGCTGGAGGCCGTGGAGCGGGAGAGCGTTGCCGCCACGGCGGAGGACGAGGGGCTCCGCCGCCGGGAGGCCCTGTTTCTCCGCCGCCCCGCCGCCCATACGCCGGAGGACCGCCGGGCGGCCATCGCGGCCCTCCTCCAGATCGATGGGGACAGCCTGACCCCCGGGGCCATCGGCCGGACCCTGCGGGGCTGCGGCATCTGGGCCCGGGCCGTTGAGATGGGGACCAACCGGATTCGAGTGGTCTTCCCGGAGACGGCGGGGGTGCCGCCGGAGTTTGAGCAGATTCGAAAGATCATTCTGGACATTCTCCCCTGCCATCTGGAGGTGGAGTTTTACTTCCGCTACCTCACCTGGGAGGAGTGCGAGGGGGCGGGGTACACCTGGGGCCTTATCGAGGAGCGGGGCTATGACTGGAACGGGTTCCAGCTGGCCATACCGCCGGAGCCGGAGGAGGCGTGATTCCTTTGGCCGAAGGCGCGGAAAAAGGGAGGCCGGCGGATGCCGGCCTCCCTTTTGCGGGAAAATCAAATCTGCGTCAGTTCACGCTCAATCAGGCGGACCGCAAGCTCAAACGCCTGGACGCCCCGCCGGGCCAGGGTGATCTGGGAGCGGTACCGCTCGGGGTGTTCCTTTGCCTGGAGCGCTTCTGTGGCCTTCCGCAGTTTGTGCAGCGTGGAGTCGATCTGCCGTTTGGCTTCGGTCAATTCTTCCTTCGAGAACGGCATGGAGGCCTCCTTTCAAAGTTCCTCCTGCTCCTTCCGCAGGGCCAGAATGGTTCCGTTGAGCTCCGCCCCCAGAATCAGGACGTTGGCGGACATGTAGAGCCAGATCATCAGCACCACCACGGCGCCGATGGAGCCGTAGAGCAGAGAGTAGTTGGCGAAATTTTCCACATACATGGCGTACAGCCAGCTGAGGAGCATCCACGCCGCCAGGGCCGCCAGGGTCCCCGGCCAGATGTTCCGCCAGGGCTGGCGGCCGTCCTGGGCCAGGGCGTAGAGAAAGAACAGGGCGAAGTATCCCGCCACCGCCGCCGCCGGAAAGCGCATCCGGGCCCACAGTTCCGCCAGAAACAGCGGCAGGCGGAAGTGGCCCACGGCGTAGCCCAGCAGCCGGTCCCCCACGGTCATCAGCACCAGGGTCAGGGCAATGGCGCTGATCAGCACCACGGTGTACAAAAGCGTCTTCAGCCGGTGAATCACCGCCCGCCGGGGCGGGCCCAGGTGATAGGCCGTGCGGACGGAGACCATCAGCGCGTTGGTGGCCCGCATGGGAAACCAGATGGAAAAGAACAGGCCGAAGACCATCAGCTGGGGGCTGGGGCTCTGCCCCACGTGGATGAGATAGGCCCGGATGATGTCGATGACGTCCCGGGGCAGAAACTCCCCCAGGGCCAGCAGAATGGCGGTGACGTTCAGGTCCAGAAGACCCAGCAGGGCGCTGATGAAGATGAGAAAGGGGAAGATCATAAACAGCAGGTAGAAGGCCAGAGCGGCGCTCTGGACCCCCACGCCGTGGCGGAAGTAGCGCTGCGCCAGAAGATACGCGCCGCGGGGCAGCTTGCGCCTCATGCCGGAATCACCACGCTTCCGTTGATTACTCCCAGGTCTCCCAGACCTCGGGGCGGTAGCCCACCGTGGCCTCCCTGCCGTTGCGGACGATGGGGGTCCGGAAAAGCTCTGGGTTTTCCAGGAGCTTTTCCTCCTGGGCGGCGGGGGCGGTATAGGCCATGTAGAGCGCTTCGTAGGCCCGGCATTTTGGGTTGACCAGAGCCTCGAAGCCAACTTTCTGCTTGACGGATTGGTACTCTCGGAGGGATAATCCCTTTGAGGGGAGATCGATGTACTGGAACTTCACCCGGCGTTCTTTGAACCAGCGCTGGGCCTTCTTCGTGTCAAAGCACTTGGAGGATCCGAAAATCTGAATGTTCATGGCGCGCTCTCCTTTGTCCCATGGGCCATTATAAACCGCAGGGAGGGATTTTTATGACGGAAGCAGTCGAAACCTTAAAGGCGTGGGCGGCGGAATCCCGCCGCATCGTGTTCTTCGGCGGAGCCGGGGTCAGCACGGAGTCCGGCATCCCGGATTTCCGCTCCACCGGCGGACTCTACCACCAGGAGTGGAAATACCCGCCGGAGACCATTTTAAGCCATAGCTTCTACAAAAGCAACCCCGAAGAGTTTTTCCGCTTCTATCGGGCGAAGATGCTTCTCCCCGAAGCCAAGCCCAACGCCGCCCACAAAAAGCTGGCGCAGTGGGAGGCGGAGGGAAAACTGACCGCCGTCGTCACCCAGAACATCGACGGCCTCCATCAGGCCGCCGGCAGCAGGCACGTCTGCGAGCTCCACGGCAGCGTCCACCGGAACTACTGCGAGCGGTGCGGGAAGTTTTACGGGATGGACTTCATCCTGCGCTCCGGCGGCGTGCCGAAATGCGGCTGCGGCGGCGTTGTGAAGCCGGACGTGGTGCTCTACGAGGAGGGGCTGGACCAGGCCGTTTTGAACGACGCGGTGAATTCCATCGCCAAGGCGGACCTCCTCATCATCGGCGGCACCTCTTTGAACGTCTATCCCGCCGCCGGGCTCATCAACTACTTCCGGGGGGAGAGGCTGGTCCTCATCAACAAGTCCGCCGTGGCCCGGGACCTCTCCGCCGCCCTGGTCATCACCGACCCCATCGGCGAGGTGATGGCCCGGCTGTAAAAATCGGGAAGCGCCCCTCCGCGCACTGGGCGGAGGGGCCGGCCGCCGGCGCCCGGAGGAAAAATTTCGGGAAAAACGAAAAATGGGTGTTGACAACGGCGGCGGTTCTGGCTATAATAAGCAAGCAGTCTTTCCTGGGGACTCTTATTACGCGGCTGTGCTGGAACTGGTAGACAGGCCAGCTTGAGGTGCTGGTGTCGTATCGACGTGTGGGTTCAAGTCCCGTCAGCCGCACCACAGGTCCCTTGAAAGAGACCGCTGAAGCCATGCGCGAGTGGTGGAATTGGCAGACTCGCTAGATTCAGGTTCTAGTGTCCTTTACGGACGTGCGGGTTCAAGTCCCGCCTCGCGCACCAGGATGAAAACCGGGGTCCCGTCTCATACGGGGCGGGACCTGGTTTCATGCTCCGTCCGGCGGACCATCACAAGTTCATATCAATGCGCGCGAGTGGTGGAATTGGCAGACTCGCTAGATTCAGGTTCTAGTGTCCTTTACGGACGTGCGGGTTCAAGTCCCGCCTCGCGCACCAGCTCAGAAATTCCCCTTACCGCTGCGCTTCCCGCCTTTGGCGGAAAGCTCCGCCGGACGGGGAATTTCTTCGCTTTCAGCCGCGATTCGCTTCGCTGGATTCGCGGCTGAGGGGGACGGGGAATGCGTGGTGTGTGTTGGCGGACTGGTGAGGCTGGGGAGGATGTAGAGTTTCCTTTGGGTTTTCCTTCGCTTTTTTGGGTTTGGGGAGACTTCTTTGATGGCGGGTGGGATAAGTTTCCGCGGCCGGCGCATACTACCTCCATTCTTGGAGGTGCGCATGGATAGATTATCGGACAACTACATGGACAACGTCCGCCTGTTTGACCAGGCCCTGGGGGCCGGGCGCAGCGTGGATATGGTGAGCCGGGATTATGTCATCGCCGGACGCAGGGCACGGCTTTGGGTGGTGGACGGCTATGGCAAGGACGAGACGCTGGAACGTATGGGAGCCTTCTGGCTCTCCCTTCCGCCGGACGCCCTGCAGGGCTTGACGCAGATGCAGGACTTCGCGGACCGCTTTGTTACCTTCTCAGAGGTGGACGTCGGCTTCGACCCGGAGGAGCTTACCACCTCCGTCCTCATGGGCAAGACCTTGCTGCTGGTGGAGGGACTTCGGGGCGGAGCCCAGATCGACGCGAAGGAGTACCCCGGCCGGGGCGTGGACGAGCCGCCGGACGGCAAGGTCCTCCGGGGGTCCCACGACGGCTTTGTGGAGGCGGTGGTGCCTAACATGGCTCTGATCCGCCGCCGCATCCGGGACAGCCGCCTGACCATGGAGGGCGTGAAGGTGGGGAAGCGCTCTCACACCGACGCGGTGCTGTGCTACCTGGAGGACAAGGCGGACCCGGAGCTTCTGACAGCCCTGCGGGAGAAGCTGGCGGCCATCGACGTCAACTCCCTCACCATGGCTCAGGAGAGCGTGGCGGAGGCCATCCGCCCCAAGCAGTGGTACAACCCCTTCCCCAAGGTCCGCTATACGGAGCGGCCCGACAGCGCCGCCGCCAGCATCATGGAGGGCAGCGTGGTGCTGATGATCGACAACTCCCCCTCCGTGATGATCCTGCCCACCACGTTCTTTGACTTCACCCAGGAGGCCAACGAGTTCTACTTCCCTCCTCTGGTGGGCACCTACCTCCGGCTTCTGCGGATCATCGTGTTTTTGATCTCCCTGCTCATCACCCCCACCTGGTATCTCATGGTCAAGGAGTCCGGGCGGCTGCCGGAGTGGCTGGAGTTCCTCTCCTCCCCGGAGCCCGCGTCCTTGGGCCTTTTGTGGCAGCTTCTGGTGGTGGAGTTCCTGATCGACGTTTTGAAGCTGGCGTCCCTGAACACGCCGGACTCCCTCTCCAACTCCTTTTCCATGCTGGGGGCGCTGATTCTGGGAGACTTCGCCGTCCAGGCCGGGTGGCTGGGGCCGGAGGTGCTGGTGTATATGGCCTTCGTGTCCGTGGCCAGCTTTGCCCAGCCCAGCTATGAGATGGGCTACGCCTTCAAGCTGCTGCGGGTGGCGCTGCTGCTGCTGACGGCGGCCTTCGACGTCTGGGGCTACGGCTTCGGCATCCTGGGCATCCTGGTCCTGCTGGGCACCACCAAGCCCCTGGTGGGCAAGGGGTATCTCTACCCCCTGATTCCCTTCAACGGGCGGGCCCTGCGGCGGCTGATTTTCCGGGAGCCCATTCACCGGGACAATACCTGACCATATTCGGCAGCCTGGTTTCGACAGCCTGCGCGCCCGTCCGGCAAAATTCCCCGCCGGACGGGCGGTTTCCTGAAAAAATGTCTTTACATTCCGTAGCCCTTTTGGTAGACTATACGTTGCGTATAAGTTTGGTAAAGGAGCTTTTATCATGAGTTCTGAATTTTCCCGCACCCTCTCCCTGCTGCGGCAGGAGAAGGGCGTCAGCCAGCGGGTGGCCGCCGGGGCGCTGGGTATTTCCCAGGCCCTCCTCTCCCACTATGAAAACGGCATCCGGGAGCCGGGGCTGCCCTTCGTCGTCCGGGCCTGCGACTACTACAACGTCTCCGCCGACTTCATCCTGGGCCGCACCCTCTCCCGGGAGGGGAACATGCTCACGGAGCAGGACATTCTGGACGCCTCGGAGCCCAAGAACAGCCTGCGGGGCAGCGTCCTGGCCACCTTGCAGAGCAAGCTGCTCTCCGGCGCGGTGGGCGTTCTCTTCGAGCTTTTGGGCAAACTGGGGGACAAGGCCGCCATCAACGCCGCCGCCGCCTATCTGGGCAGCGCCGTCTACCAGCTCTACCGGCACCTCTACCGCGCCTCCGGCGCCAACGAGGGCTATTTCGCCCTGGACCCCGGGGCCTGCGGCCTGGGGCTGGCGGGGGCGGATATGAAACTGTCCGAGGCCCGCTACGCCGCGGCCCTCCGGGAGCTGAAGGCCCGGAAGACGGAGTTCCCGGACCTGTCCTCCCCGGCCATCAACGCCGCCTATCCCGGGCGCTGCCAGAGCCTGACCCAGGTTCTCAGCACCTCCGACGCGAGGCTGACCGCCCTGGCGAGACAGCCGTGACATGAACTTTCAATCCTTTGGCTTTCTGGCCTTCCTGGCCGTCACGGTCCTCCTCTGCCTGACCGCCGCCCGGCGAAGCCGCCGCGCCGCCGCGGGCGGGCTGACGCTGGCCTGTTTGTTCTTCTACATAGCCGGGGGCGGGTGGCCCTCGCTGCTGGCGCTGGGGGCGGGACTTGCGGTGTCCGCAGCCGCCCTCCGGTTCCTCACGGCGGAAATCCGGGTCCTTCCGGGAGGGGACGGACCCCGCGCCCAGGCGTGTCCCCGCTCCCCCGCTCAGCGCCGCCTCTGCCTGGCGCTGGCGGCGGCGTGGCATCTGGGGGTGCTGGCGGCGTTCAAGTACGCCGGGTTCTTCACCGGCGGGGCGGTCTCTCCGGGGTGGGTCCCCCTGGGCCTCAGCTTTTTTACCTTCCAGCAGCTCTGGCTTTTGAAGGAGACCTACACCGGCGGCTTCCGTCCCGTCCCGTGGGACTGCCTGCCCCTCTATGCCTTCTTCTTTCCCACCGTGGTCTCCGGACCGATTTTGAAGCCCCAGGCCTTTTTCCCCCAGCTCCCAGGGGAGCGGTTCCTGCGCCCGGAGGGGAGGGACTTCGCCGCCGCCTTTTACGCCATAGCCATGGGCATGGCGAAGAAGGTGCTGCTGGCGGACAACCTGGGCGTCGTCGTAAACGCCGGGTGGGAGCGGGTCCCGGAACTCTCCGCCCCCGGCGCGTGGATGGTGATTCTGGGCTATACCCTCCAGCTCTATCTGGACTTTTCCGGCTACTGTGACATCGCCGCCGGGGCGGCCCGTCTTCTGGGCCTCCGGCTGCCGGTGAACTTCAACTCCCCGTACCGCAGTCTCTCCGTGGGGGAGTTCTGGAAGCGCTGGCACATCACCCTTACGAGCTTCCTGCGGGAGTGCCTCTACTTCCCCCTGGGGGGAAGCCGGAGGGGGACGGCGCGGACCTATTTCCACATCCTTCTGGTCTTCCTGGCCAGCGGACTGTGGCACGGGGCGGGGTGGACCTTCCTGATCTGGGGCGGCCTCCACGGTCTGGCCCAGATTCTGGAGCGGGCCTGGGGCAAAGGCCGGGACCGGCTTCCCAGGCTTCTCCGCTGGGCGCTGACCTTTGCCTTCGTCAACGGGGCCTGGGTCTTCTTCCGGGCCCCCGGCGTGCCGGAGGCGCTGGGGCTGCTGCGCTGTGCCGTGACGCTGGACCTCCGTCCCCCGGCCCCCTGGCTGATGGAGGACGTGTTTTCCAAGGAGGCGGCGGCGCTGCGGATGGTGCTGCCCGCCGTGAAACCCTGGATCAGCCCGGCGCTGGCCTACGCCCTTCTGGGCGCGGCCCTGGTCACGGCCCTGTGGCCCCATAACACGGCGGAGCGGATGGACCGCTTCCGCCCCACGGCCTGGCGCTGGGGAGCGCTGGCGCTGCTGGCGGCGTGGTCCGTCCTCTCCTTCACCGGGGTGACCACCTTTATCTACTCCAATTTCTGAGGCGAGCTATGAATGAGATTTACGCGCGCTGGGCCCGGCGCTTCCTGGCGGCGCTGCTGGCCCTGCTGGCTCTGTGCGGCGGAATCGTGTACGCCGTGGACCCCTGCCTGTATTACCGGATGCCCGCGGCGTGGCAGCCCGTGTTTTTCAACGAGCGCTATCAGGCCGCCGGCATGGCGAAAAACGTCCCGGCGGACACCGTCCTCCTGGGCACCTCCATGGCCGCCAACTACCGGGCCAGCTGGATCGAGGAGTTCTACCAGACCTCCGGCCTGCGGATCACCGTGCCGGACGGCTATTTCAGCGAGTTTGACCAGGTGATGGACCTCCTCTTCCGGGAGGAGGGACCCGGGCGGGTCCTCTTCGCCCTGGACCTGAACGCCCTCATCCGGGGGGAGGAGGAGCTGACGGACGCCATGCCGGATTATCTCTACAACCGCAACCCCCTGGACGACGTGAAGTACCTTCTGAATAAGGACTCCCTTTATTACAGCCTCTTCGTCCTCTGGACCAACCGCCGGGGCGGCGGCCAGACCCTGGACGAGGGCTTCACCTGGGACAAAACCACCCGATGGGGGCGGTATGAGACCCTGCGGACCTACCAGCGCCCGCCGGTCTCGGAGGAGACGGTCCCCGAGGACGCGTATCTGGACGCGGTGGAGGGGAATCTGGCGGTGATGGAGGGGTGGTTCCAGGCCCACCCGGAGACGAAGTTCGAGGTGTTCCTCTCCCCCTACAGCATCCTGGCGTGGGACCGCGCCGTCCGCCGGGGGGACCTGGACGCCCGGCTGAAGGCTGTGGAGCGGACCTGTGAGGCGCTGGCGGAGTATCCCAACGCCCGGCTTCACGCGCCTCTTTTCGCCGGGGGGATGGTGACGGAGCTGAACAACTACTGCGACTATGTACATCACTCCGGCGAGGCGGGAAAGTGGGTGCTGGGGAACGTCTGCGGCGAGAAGTTCCTGCTGCAACCGGAAAATGTGAAAGAGACCCTGGCGCAGTGGCGGGCGTTTGTGGTACACTACGACTACGACGCGCTGTGGGACCAGGAATTCTGGGACCAGTGGTATGAGACCCACGACCAGCCGCCGGCGTGGTATGAGGGCTGAGGGCTGCCGCCGATAAAAATAAGGGGAGGTTTTTGGGTATGAAAAAATGGATACCGGTGTTTCTTGCCTTTCTCATTGGCGCGGCTGTCGGGATACTGTTTGTGCTGCCGGGCTTTCAGAAGAGGACGGACGTTGATCTGCAAACGTTTTCTGTCTCTGACGACGGGTCTATCGTCACGGTACAGACGTTTCCCGAGGGTTCCATGGGCTTCATCCGGGCCATGGAGGCCAAGCGGTTCGGCGATGAGATCCACTGCTCCTTTTACTGCGCCTTCGGCGGGCTGAACAGCAGCATTGGGTCAGAATACAGGTTTGACATTCAACTGGATGATTCCGCCGAACGGATATACTTCGACCGGGGGACAAGTCCCGACGTTCTAGTCCTGGAGCGGGACCCGGACACCGGCGTGTGGGCGGCGGTGTACCCCCATCTTCCGCAAGTATGACACCATCAAGACTTCCCCAAGGAGGCTTTTTCCTATGATAAACCAAGACCATATCCGTAATTTCAGCATCATCGCCCACATCGACCACGGCAAGTCCACCCTGGCGGACCGGCTTCTGGAGAAGTGCAACGCCGTCAGCCAGCGGGAGATGGAGAGCCAGCTTCTGGACAACATGGACCTGGAGCGGGAGCGGGGCATTACCATCAAGGCCCGGGCCGTCCGGCTGAACTACACCGCCGCCGACGGGGAGACCTATGCCCTGAACCTCATCGACACCCCGGGACACGTGGACTTCAACTATGAGGTGTCCCGCTCCCTGGCCGCCTGCGAGGGGGCCGTGCTGGTGGTGGACTCCACACAGGGCGTGGAGGCCCAGACCCTGGCCAATACCTACCTCGCCATGGAGCACGACCTGGAAATCCTCCCGGTGTTCAACAAGATCGACCTCCCCGCCGCCGACCCCGCCAGGGCCAAACAGGAGGTGGAGGACATCGTCGGTCTGCCCGCCCTGGACGCGCCGGAGATCTCCGCCAAGATGGGCGTCAACATCGACGCCGTGCTGGAGGATGTGGTGAAGAACGTGCCGCCTCCCTCCGGGGACCCGGACGCCCCCCTCAAGGCCCTGATCTTCGACAGCCAGTACGACAGCTACCGGGGCGTCATTGTCTACATGCGCCTGATGGAGGGCCGCCTCCGGGCGGGGCAGACGGTGAAGATGATGGCCTCCGGCGCCTCTTACCAGGTGGTGGAGTGCGGCCACCTGCTGCCCCTGGGGCTGGAGCCCTGCGAAAGCCTTCAGGCGGGGGAGGTGGGCTATTTCACCGCCTCCATCAAAAATGTGAAGGACACCCGGGTGGGCGACACCGTGACGGACGCCGCCGCCCCGGCGGCGGAGGCCCTCCCCGGCTACCGCCCCGTGCAGCCCATGGTCTACTGCGGCATCTACACCGAGGACGGGTCCAAGTACCCCGACCTCCGGGACGCCCTGGAAAAGCTCCAGCTCAACGACGCGTCGCTGAGCTTTGAGCCCGAGTCCTCCGTGGCGCTGGGTTTCGGCTTCCGCTGCGGCTTTCTGGGCATGCTCCACATGGAGGTCATCCAGGAGCGGCTGGAGCGGGAGTTCGACCTGGACCTGGTGACCACGCTGCCCTCCGTCATCTATGACGTTTATAAGACGGACGGCAGCCTCGTGCGGGTGGACAATCCCCACAACTACCCGGACCCGGCCTCCATCGAGCGGGCGGAGGAGCCCTATGTGAAGGTCTCCATCATCTCGCCCAACGACTACGTGGGCAACATCATGCCCATGTGCCAGGACCGCCGGGGGGAGTTCAAGGACATGCAGTACCTGGACACCCACCTGGTGGAGCTCCACTATCAGATGCCGCTGAACGAGATCATCTACGACTTCTTCGACACGCTGAAGGCCAATACGAAGGGCTACGCCTCGCTGGACTATGAGCTCTCCGGCTACCGGCCCAGCGAGCTGGTGAAGGTGGACCTCCTCCTCAACGGGGACCAGGTGGACGCGCTGAGTTTCATCGCCCACAAGGACAAGGCCTATCCCCGGGCCCGGAAGCTCTGCGAGAAGCTGAAGGAGAACATCCCCCGCCAGCTCTTCGAGGTGCCGGTGCAGGCCGCCATCGGCGGGCGGGTCATCGCCCGGGAGACGGTGAAGGCCATGCGCAAGGACGTGCTGGCCAAGTGCTACGGCGGCGACATCACCCGGAAGAAGAAGCTGCTGGAAAAGCAGAAGGAGGGCAAGAAGAAGATGCGCTCCCTGGGGACGGTTCAGATTCCCACGGAGGCGTTTTTGGCGGTGCTGAAGCTGGACGAGTAAAGGAAAAGCGAGAGGCTCTGGTTGCAGAGCCTCTCGCTTTTATAGTCAGCCGATGCTGATGGCGCTGACCGGGCACTCGTCCCGGGCCGCCTGGGCCGCGTCCAGCATGCCGTCGGGGACCTCCCCGCCGTGGGCGAAGCCGTCGTCCCCCATGGTGAAGACCTCCGGGCAGTTCCCGGCGCAGAGGCCGCAGCCGATGCAGCTTTCGTTTACCGTCGCGTTCATATGCTTCTCCTATCCGATCAAAAAATTTGCCCCGTCCCGGAGGACGGGGCGGCAACGGATAGTGTGCCTCGTTTTTCGATTTTCAATCGTCACGCCTTTAAAACGTCCACCGCCGCCACGCCGTAATACCGGAACAGCTCCACGGCCTCCGGCCCGATCCGCTCCCCGGACACGGCCACGGGCACGGCCGGGGGACAGCTTACCGTGGGCGCGCCGCAGATGCGGCCCAGACTCTCCTCCGCCGGGACGGTCTCGTGGGGGGCGAACAGGGCCTCCCGGATGGAGAGGACCCGCTCTCCTCTGGCCAGGGGCAGCGCCGGGCGGGAAAGCGGACGCCGGGGCGGCGTGCCGCGCAGCGCGCGCTCCACGGCCTGAAACGCCGCCTCGTCCGTGGCCCCGGAGACCATCAGCACCACGTGGTCCCGGTCTGCGTACTCCGGCTCGGCGCCTGCCTCCGCCCGAAGGTTCTCCGCCGTGAGGAAGCCGGTCACGCCGCGGGCGGCGGCGTCCAGGGTGAGCTTCAGCGGCTCGGTTCCCACTGCGGACCAGCCCCATTGGGGGAGACGTTGTTTCAGCGCTTCCAGCCGTCCGGCGGCGGCGCGGATGCGGTCCGGCCCCTCCCCGGCCAGATACGCGCCGCAAAGGTCCAGGGACGCCAGGGTCAGGTACGACGGGCTGGTGGACCCAAAGAGGGCCAGGGCCGCCTTGGCGTCCTCCCGGAGGGCCGCCGGGGCGGTTTTGGAGATGTGCAGGTACGCCCCGCCGGTGAGGACCGGCAGGGTCTTGTGGGCGGAGTCGCACACCAGGTCCGCCCCCTGGTCCAGGGGATGGCGGGAGGGGGACAGAAACCGCAGATAGGCCCCGTGGGCGTTGTCTGTCAGAAGCAGGGTCCCGTGGGCGCGGCACACTGCCGCCAGGGCCGGGATGTCCGCCAGATTTCCCAGATAGTCCGGGCTGGTGATATAGACGGCGGCGGGAGGGACGCTCCGGGCGGAGAGGGTCCGGTCCAGGCTCTCCGCCGTGACAGGGCAGGCGCAGAGGGAGCTTGTCCCCCCCTCCGGCCAGAGCCAAAGGGGCTCGAAGTCCAGCAGGGCGGCGGCGTGGACAAAGGCCTTGTGAACGTTCCGTGCGGCGGCGATGACCGGCGGGGTCCCTGCCGGGCGGTGCTGGAGGGCCAAGTGCAGCATGGCCTTGAGGCACTGGCTGGAGCCCTCGGTGGAATAGAACGTGGCCCCGGAGCCGAAGAGGGCGGCGGCGTTCCCTTCGCTTTCGGCCAGGATGCCCGCCGCCTCATAGAGGGAGTCCGCTCCCTGGATTTCCGTAATGTCCCACTGCTCACAGCCCAGAGGCCCCGTGCCCTTGTGGCCCGGCATGTGGAGGCGGTGCGTTTCCGCCTGCCGGTAGCGTTGCAGGAACTCCCAAATAGGCGTGGTCATGCCTCCTCCGCCAGGGCGGCCTGAAGCATGATGGCGCACTCCATGCGCTTGCGGAAGAGCTCGCAGCCCGCCTCGTAGACCCCCTGGATGGACCCGGAGGCGTGATAGGCGTTGGCGGCGCAGCCGCCGGAGCAGTAGAGTCTGGCCCAGCAGTCCGCGCACGCCGGGCGGGCGTAGGCGTTGCAGGCGCGGAACTCCTCCCGCAGGGCGGTATTGGTCACGCCGCTCCACACGTCCCCCAGCTTGTACGCCTCCTCTCCCACGAACTGGTGGCAGGGATACAGGTCCCCCCAGGGGGTGACGGCCATGTACTCCGTGCCGGAGCCGCAGCCGGAGACCCGCTTGTACACGCAGGGGCCCCCGGTGAGGTCCAGCATGTAGTGGTAGAAGGTGAGGGGACGGCCCTCCCTGTGCCGCCGGAGCATCTCCGCCGCCAGCAGCTCATACTGCTCCTTCACGATCTCCAGATCCTCCGCCGTCAGGGCCGCCGGGTCCCCCGGGGGACAGACCACCGGCTCCATGGAGAGCTCAGTAAAGCCCAGGTCCGCCATGTGGAAGAGGTCCCTGGTGAAGTCCGGGTTTTGGTGGGTGAAGGTGCCCCGCATGTAGTACCGGGTCCCCCCCCGAGCCTTTACCAGCTCCTGGAACTTGGGGACAATGCGCTCGTAGCTGCCGTTTCCCGCCCGGTCCACCCGGAGGGCGTCATGAATCTCCTTTCGCCCGTCCAGGGAGAGGACCACGTTGTCCATCTCCCGGTTGGCAAAGTCGATGACGTCCTGGTCGATGAGCATGCCGTTGGTGGTGAGGGTGAAGCGGAATTTCTTGTGACAGGGCTCCTCCAGAGTCCGGGCGTAGGCCACCAGGTCCTTCACCACCGGCCAGTTCATCAGGGGCTCGCCGCCGAAGAAGTCCACCTCCAGATTCCGCCGGGTCCCGGAGTGCCGGACCAGGAAGTCCAGGGCCTGCCTGCCCACCTCAAAGGACATGAGGGCCCGGTCCCCCCGGTACTTCCCCTGGCTGGCGAAGCAGTAGGCGCAGGTGAGGTTGCAGGTGTGGGCCACGTGGAGGCAGAGGGCCTTCACCACGTCGCCGGAGCGCTGCTTCAAGGTTCCTGCCATGCCGGCGAAGGTGTCGGGGGTGTAGAGCTGCCCGGATTTCACCAGGGCCTCCACGTCGGAAAGGCACTCCCGCAGCTCCGCCTCGGTCACATCGGGCCGGTCCCGGTATTTGGCCAGCAGGGCGGAGACGATCTCCTCCGCCGGGTGGTCCGGGTAGAGGGCGATGACGTCATAGGCCACGTCGTCCACCACATGGACGCCGCCGGAGCAGGTGTCCAGAACGATGGAATAGCCGTTGAGCTTGTATTGATGTACCATGATTGATCCTCCAGAGGCCGCGGGAGGGCGGCCTGTCTCGCATATGAAAAGAACCCATGGGAAGCGCCGCCCGGTCCGGGCAAGCGCTTCCGCCCTCTTAAAGGCTGGAAGCGCTTCGGATTGAAAACGAAAGGAACCCCTTCTGGGTTCCTCTCGTAACTCTCTTCCTTCCCGTCAAACCGGCTTCGCGTTTTTACACGCGGAACGCACCGCTCTGACGGCGTCTTATTTCGCGGTATTCTCGCACTTCTGGTTGGCCACGCCGCAGCTGGTCTTGCAGGCGGACTGGCAGGAGGTCTGGCACTCGCCGCAGCCGCCCTTCTTGGCGCTCTCGCAGAGGCTGCGGGTCTCCAGGGTCTTGATTCTCTTCATAAGCTCTTCTCCGTTCTGAAATAGATTTGAAAGGCGCCGCCCTACCTATATAATATAGGACGGCCTTTTGTTCCTGGAAAGGATAGCATAAAAGCGCCGGAAAGTCAAGGACTTCCGCGCGGGATTCCCCCTTGGGCAAAACACCGGAGGTTCTGCGGAAAAAAAGCTGGAAAACGGCAAAATTTCTCTTGACATGGGGCGGAATTTCAATTATTATGTATGGGCATGCGGCGGAAGGGCTGTGCCCGCGCCGTGACACCGCGATGAACCGGGAGATTGCTCGAAAGAGGTAACTTCCGGGGAGTATGTCCGATAATCGGGCGGCTGAGAAAGGTCTGTACGCGCGCGTAGATCGCCGCGCCATGACGGAACCGGCCACGTTTCGCGCCGGTTTTTTCGTGAGCAGGAATGATACGCACGGCAGCGCGGACAGAAAAATTTCTCTCGCCGTAGGTCGTCGAGACTCATGAAAAACGACGTACGAATTAGGAGGAACTGGAACATGGCTCAGAAAGAAAAGATCCGCATCCGTCTGAAGGCTTACGACCATCAGGTGATCGACCAGAGCGCGGAGAAGATCGTGGAAACCGCCAAGCGCACCGGCGCCGAGGTTTCCGGCCCCATCCCGCTGCCCACCGAGAAGGAGATCATCACCATCCTGCGCTCCGTCCACAAGCATAAGGACAGCCGGGAGCAGTTCGAGCGCCGGACCCACAAGCGTCTCATCGACATCGCCAAGTCCTCTCCCAAGACGGTGGAGGCCCTGATGTCCCTGGAGCTGCCCGCCGGCGTGGAGATCGAGATCAAGCTGTAAGCGAGACCCCATAAATTTGTTGAACCGCTGTCCGCGATCCTCCTCAAGAAATTCCGGCGTATCTGCGCCGCCCCGCCCCGACTGTTTTCCCTCAAAAAATCCCGGCGCAAACCAGCGAAGCGTTTGCGGCGGGAAGAGGAGGAAGGAATGGAGCGGGCGCAGTCCTCGGCGTATCTGCGCCGCCCCGCCCCGACTGTTTCTCCTCAAAAAATCCCGGCGCAAACCAGCGAAGCGTTTGCGGCGGGAAGAGGAGGAAGGAATGGAGCGGGCGCAGTCCTCGCCGCCAGGCGGGGACGGAGCAGAGCGGAATTTCTTCCGACGACGCGGGCGGGTCAAGTTGGCTGGAGCGGTTCCCAATGGCCGCGGGCCGGTCAACCAATAACCTTTATACAAGGAGGAACCTACATGAAAGCGATCATCGGCAAAAAAGTGGGCATGTCCCAGATTTTTGACGAGAACGGCCACGTGATTCCCGTCACGGTCATCGAGGCGGGCCCCTGCGTGGTCGTGCAGAAGAAGACGGCTGAAAAGGACGGCTATGAGGCCGTGCAGCTGGGCTTCGAGGATGTGGCGGAGCGCAAGCTCTCCAAGCCGGAGCTGGGCCACCTGAACAAGGCGGGCGTAGCTCCCAAGAAGCACCTGAAGGAGTTCAACCTGGAGAACGCCGCCGGACTGAACGTGGGCGATATTGTCAAGGCCGACACCTTCGCCGCCGGGGACTTCGTCGACGTCACCGGCACCAGCAAGGGCCACGGCTTCCAGGGCGTGGTGAAGCGCCACGGCGCGGCCGTGAAGCGCAACACCCACGGCGGCGGCCCCGTCCACCGGCACCAGGGCTCTCTGGGCGCCGGCACCACCCCGGGCCGCATCATGAAGGGCCGCGACGGCGCGGGCCACATGGGCGTGGACCAGGTGACGGTGCAGAACCTCTCCGTGGTCAAGGTCGACCCCGAGCTGAACATGCTGGTGGTCTGCGGCGCGGTGCCCGGCCCCAAGGGCGGACTCGTGACCATTAAGTCCACCGTGAAGGTCCACAAGGTCAAGCAGGCCGGCGCGGACATCAGCAAGAACCCGCAGAAGGCTTCCGGCCGCAACCCGCAGAAGGCCTCCGCCAGAAGCAAGTAAGAAAGGGGTGCTGAGTAAATGTCTACTGTGAAAGTTTTGAACATGGCCGGCGCAGAAGTCGGCACTGTGGAGCTCAACGACGCCATCTTTGGCATTGAGCCCAACGAGGCCGTGGTTCACGAGGTCGTGAAGAACCACCTGGCCAACTGCCGTCAGGGCACCCAGAGCGCCCTGACCCGGGCCGAGGTCTCCGGCGGCGGCCGGAAGCCCTGGCGCCAGAAGGGCACCGGCCACGCCCGCCAGGGCAGCACCCGGGCCCCCCAGTGGACCCACGGCGGCATCGTCTTCGCGCCGAAGCCCCGGAGCTACCGCTATGTGCTGAACAAGAAGGTCCGGCGCCTGGCCCTGAAGTCCGTTCTCTCCGCCAAGGCCGCCGAGGGCCAGCTGGTGGTGATCGACGCCATCCGGCAGAGCGAGATCAAGACCGCCGCGTTCCGCAAGTTCCTCAGCGCTGTCAAGGTCGACGGCAAGGCCGTGGTGGTGACCCCCGCCGTGGACGAGACCATCGTCAAGAGCGCCCGGAACCTTCCCGGCGTGCTGACCACCCCCGCGGCGCAGCTGAATGTCTATGACATCGTCAACGCCAAGTATCTGGTGGTGGATCAGGCCGCCCTCGCTAAAATCGAGGAGGTGTACGCGTAATGGCTACCGCATACGACATCATCATCCGGCCCGTTATCACCGAGCGGGCCATGGCCGGAGCCGCCGACAAGAAGTACGTCTTCGAGGTGGCCAAGGACGCCGGCAAGATTGAAATCAAGAAGGCCGTGGAGGAGATCTTCGGCGTGAAGGTCGCCGCCGTCAACACGCTGACGGTGCCCGGCAAGGAAAAACGCATGGGCGCGGGCCGTCCCGGCATGACGAAGACGTGGAAAAAGGCCTATGTCCAGCTGACCCCCGATTCCAAGACCATCGAGTTCTTCGAAGGCATGGTCTGATTCTACGGAAGGAGTGTAAAGCAGAATGTCTATTAAAACTTTTAAGCCGACGACTCCCTCCCGGCGTCAGATGACGGTCTCCGGATTCGACGGCATTGACAAAAAGGCCAAGCCCGAGCCCAAGCTCACCGAGACCCTGAAAAAGAGCGCCGGCCGCAACAGCTATGGCCGCATCACCGTCCGCCACCGCGGCGGCGGCAACAAGCGCAAGTACCGCGTCATCGACTTCAAGCGCGACAAGCACGACATGTTCGCCACCGTCCTGCGCCTGGAGTACGACCCCAACCGCTCCGCCAACATCGCGCTTCTCGAGTATGAGGACGGCGAGCGCCGCTACATTCTGGCCCCCGTGGGCCTGAAGGCCGGCGACAAGGTGGAGTCCGGCGAGAAGGCCGACATCAAGGAGGGCAACGCCCTCCCCCTGGCCAACATCCCCGTGGGCACCATGATCCACAACATCGAGCTCCACCCCGGCAACGGCGCGCAGCTGGTGCGCTCCGCCGGCACTGCGGCCCAGCTCATGGCCAAGGAGGGCGGCGACGCCCAGATCCGCATGCCCTCCGGCGAGGTCCGCATCGTCCGGACCAACTGTATGGCCACCATCGGCCAGGTGGGCAACATTGACCACGCCAACATCAACATCGGCAAGGCCGGGCGCAAGCGCCACATGGGCTGGCGTCCGACGGTCCGGGGCTCCGTCATGAACCCCTGCGACCACCCCCACGGCGGCGGCGAGGGCCGCGCCCCCGTCGGCCGCCCTGGCCCCGTGACCCCCTGGGGCAAGCCGGCTCTGGGCTACAAGACCCGGAAGAAGAAGAACCCCACCAGCAAGTTCATCGTCAAGCGCCGCAACGAGAAGTAAGGGAGGCAGATGAAATATGAGCAGATCCATTAAAAAAGGCCCGTATGTCGCCCCGGAGCTTCTGAAGCGGGTCGAGGAAATGAACGCGAAGAACGAGAAGAAGGTCCTGAAGACCTGGAGCCGCAGCTCCACCATCTTCCCCTCCTTCGTGGGCCATACCATCGCCGTGCACGATGGCAGGAAGCACGTGCCCGTCTACGTCCAGGAGGACATGGTGGGCCACAAGCTGGGCGAGTTCGCCCCCACCCGTACCTTCCGCGGACACCGGAAGGACTGAGTTGAAGGAGGATGCAGAACATGGAAAATAAAGTTGCGAAGGCCTATCTGCGCTACGTCCGCATCGCCCCCCGGAAGGTCCAGATCGTCTGCGACCTGATCCGCGGCAAGGACGCCGGCAGCGCCATGGCCATCCTGATGCAGACCCCCAAGGCCGCCTCCGAGCCTTTGCAGAAGCTGCTGAAGAGCGCCGTTGCCAACGCCGAGAACAACTTCGGCATGGACCCCGCCAAGCTGGTGGTGTCCGAGGTGTACGCCACCCCCGGCCCCATCCTCAAGCGGATGATGCCCCGGGCCCAGGGCCGCGCCTACCGTATCAACAAGCGCACTTCTCACGTCACGCTGACCGTGGCGGAAAAGGCATAAAAGAGGGAGGAGAACCGTTTTATGGGACAGAAAGTCAATCCCCACGGCCTGCGCGTGGGCGTCATCAAAGACTGGGATTCCCGCTGGTATGCCAGTGACGAGAAGGTCGGCGACCTGATTGTGGAGGACCAGAAGATCCGTAAATACCTCAAGAAGACCCTGTACGGCGCGGGCGTGCCCAAGATCGAAATCGAGCGCAGCGGCGACGTGGTGACGGTCTTTTTGCACTGCGCCCGGCCCGGCATGGTCATCGGCAAGGGCGGCGAGCAGATCGAGCAGTACCGTCTGGCCGTGGAGAAGCTGGTGGGCAAGAAGGTGCGGCTGAACATTGTCGAGGTCCGCAACCCCGACATGAACGCCCAGCTGGTGGCGGAGAACATCGCCCAGCAGCTGGAAAAGCGCATCAGCCACCGCCGCGCCATGAAGAACGCCATGGCCCGCGCCATGCGCGCCGGCGCCAAGGGCATCAAGACCTGCTGCTCCGGCCGCCTGGGCGGCCGCGAGATCGCGGGCGTGGAGCATTATCACGAGGGGACCATCCCCCTGCAGACCATCCGCGCCGACATTGAGTACGGCTTCGCGGAGGCCGCCACCACCTTTGGCCGCATCGGTGTGAAGGTGTGGATCTACAAAGGCGAGGTGCTGAGCCAGACGCTGCGCACCACGCCCCGCACCATGGACACCTCCAAGCCCTATCAGGAGCGGCGCGAGCGCCGTCCCCGCCGCGACGGCGACCGCCGGGGCGGCTTCAACCGGGACCGTCAGGGCGGCGGCTTTAACCGCGACCGTCAGGGCGGCGGACGTCCGGGCCAGGGCGGCGGCTTCAACCGCGCCGGAGGTCCCCGTCCCCAGGGCGGCTTCAACCGCGCCCCCGCCCGTCCCGCCCCCGCAGCGCCCGCCGCTCCCGCGGCCCCGAAGGAAGGAGGAAGCAACTAATGCTGATGCCGAAGAGAGTCAAGTACCGCCGCGTGCACCGCGGCCGTATGACCGGCAAGGCCACCCGCGGCAATACCCTGGCCTACGGCGAGTATGGCCTGGTGGCCACCGAGCCCGCCTGGATCACCAGCAACCAGATTGAGGCGGCCCGTATCGCCATGACCCGCTACACCAAGCGCGGCGGTCAGGTCTGGATCAAGATTTTCCCCGATAAGCCCGTGACCAAGAAGCCCGCCGAGACCCGCATGGGTTCCGGTAAGGGCTCCCCGGAGTTCTGGGTTGCCGTTGTGAAGCCCGGCCGCGTCATGTTCGAGATCGCCGGCGTGTCGGAAGAAGTTGCCCGCGAGGCCCTGCGTCTGGCCAGCCACAAGCTGCCCATCAAGACCAAGGTCATCGCCCGCGCTGAGGAAGCAGGTGAGTAAGATGAAGGCAAGTGAGATTCGCGATATCCGCAAGATGACGCCCGAGCAGCTGAACGAGAAGCTGACGGGCCTGAAGAAGGACCTGTTTTTCCTTCGCATGCAGCACGCCACCAACCAGCTGGACAATCCCGTGAAGATTCGGGAGACCAAGCATGACATTGCCCGAGTCAAGACCGTGCTCCGGGAGCTCTCCGCTTCCGGCAAGCAGTGAGAAGGAGGTAAGGAAACATGGACGAGAAGAGAACTTCCTCCCGCAAGACCCGGGTTGGCAAGGTGGTCTCCGACAAGATGGACAAGACCGTGGTGGTCGCCATCGAGGACCGGGTGGCCCACCCGCTGTATAAGAAGATTGTCGGCCGCACCTATAAGCTGAAGGCCCATGACGAGCAGAACAGCTGCGGCATCGGCGACAAGGTGAAGGTGATGGAGACCCGCCCCCTGTCCAAGGATAAGCGCTGGCGCGTGGTCGAGATCATCGAGAAAGCGAAGTAAGGAGGCGTCGAGTAATGATTCAGCAGGAAACCTTCCTGAAGGTCGCCGACAACACCGGCGCCAAGGAAATCAAGTGCATCCGCGTCCTGGGCGGTTCCAAGCGCAAGTACGGCAACATCGGCGACGTGATCGTCGCCTCCGTCCGCAAGTCCGCCCCCGGCGGCACCGTGAAGAAGGGCGAGGTGGTCAAGGCCGTCATCGTCCGCTCCGCCAAGGGCATCCGCCGCAATGACGGGACCTACGTCCGGTTTGACGACAACGCCGCCGTCCTCATTAAGGACGACAAGAACCCCCGCGGCACCCGTATCTTTGGGCCCGTGGCCCGCGAGCTGCGGGACAAGGATTACATGAAGATCCTGTCCCTGGCGCCCGAAGTGATTTGAGGAGGGCAAACGACATGTCTATGAACATCAAGAAGGGCGACACGGTCGTCCGTCTGTCCGGCGACGGCGGTAAGGACAAGGACCTCGCGACCCATCAGGGCAAGGTCATTGCCACCCTGCCGAAGGAGAACAAGGTCGTGGTGGAGGGGCTGAACCTCGTCACCTGCCACATCAAGCCCCGCCGTCAGGGCGAGGAGGGCGGCATCGTCAAGCGGGAGGCCGCCATCGACGTCTGCAAGGTCCAGGTGGTGTGCCCCAAGTGCAAGAAGGCCACCCGCGTGGGCCACAAGGTAGAGAAGAAAACCGTGAACGGCAAAGAGAAAAACGTCAGCGTCCGCATCTGCAAGAAGTGCGGCGCCGAGCTGTAAGGGAGGAGGAGAACCCATGGCTGAGAAGAAAGTGCCGAACCTGAAGGCGAAGTATCAGGCCGAGGTCGCTCCCGCCCTGATGAAGCAGTTTGGCTATAAGAGCGTCATGCAGATTCCCAAGATTGACAAGGTCGTGGTCAACGTTGGCTGCGGCGAGGCCCGGGAGAACGCCAAGATTCTGGACAACGTGGTCCGGGACCTGGGCCAGATCACCGGCCAGAAGCCCATTATCACCAAGGCCCGCAAGTCCATCGCCAACTTCAAGCTCCGCGAGAATATGCCCATCGGCGCGAAGGTCACCCTCCGCGGCGAGAAGATGTGGGAGTTTCTGGACCGCCTGTTCAACGTGGCCCTGCCCCGCGTCCGCGACTTCCAGGGCATCAGCCCCGACGCCTTTGACGGCCGGGGGAACTATGCCCTGGGCATCCGCGAGCAGCTGATTTTCCCCGAGATCGAGTATGATAAGATCGACAAGATCCGGGGCATGGATGTGGTCATCTGCACCACCGCGCACACCGACGAAGAGGCCCGCGCCCTGCTCACCCAGGTCGGCGCGCCCTTCGCCCGCTAAGGAGGGAGAGAAGAATGGCTAAGAAATCCATGATTTTAAAGCAGCAGCGGCCCGCCAAGTACTCCAGCCGGAAGTACAACCGCTGCAAGCTCTGCGGCCGTCCCCACGCCTACCTCCGGGACTACGGCGTGTGCCGTATCTGCTTCCGGGAGCTGGCCTATAAGGGCGAGATTCCCGGCGTGCGGAAGGCGTCTTTCTAAGAACCATCTAAGTTGCCGCCGCTGGGGGCTTGGAAGAACAACCAAGCCCCATAGCGTGATAAAGTTCTTTTTGCTCCCTTTTTCTTTCAAGAAAAAGGGAGGACAGACGGCGAAAGGTCATGGCCAATCGGGCTGTGCGTTCAATTGGTCATGATACCTCGCTGCTGAAGCGGCGAAAGGCCGCAACTCTAAAATAGGAGGATTTTATACCATGCATATCACCGATCCGGTTGCGGATATGCTCACCCGCATCCGCAACGCCGTCAGCGCGAAGCACGACACCGTGGACGTCCCCGCCTCCAACATGAAAAAGAGCATCGCTCAGATTCTGCTGGACGAGGGCTATATCAAGAATTTCCAGGTCGTGGACGACGGCACCCAGGGCAAGATTCACATCACCCTGAAGTACAACGCGGGCAAGGAGAAGGTCATCACCGGCCTGCGCCGCGTTTCCAAGCCGGGCCTCCGGGTCTACGTGGGCGCCGACGAGCTGCCCCGGGTTCTCCGCGGTCTTGGCATCGCTATCATCTCCACGTCCAAGGGCGTCATGACCGACAAGAAGGCCCGCGAGCTCCATGTCGGCGGCGAAGTCCTGGCATTTGTCTGGTAAGGAGGGTATTGAACAATGTCTAGAATTGGCAGAATGCCCATTACCGTCCCCGCCGGCGTCACCGTGGATGTCGCCGAGGGTAATGTGGTCACTGTGAAGGGACCCAAGGGCCAGCTGACCCGCGCGCTGCGCCCGGAGATGATCATTGAACAGGAAGGCACCACGATCACCGTGAAGCGCCCTTCCGAGGATAAGCTGCACCGCAGCCTCCACGGCCTGACCCGGACGCTTCTGCACAACATGGTCGTCGGCGTCACCGACGGCTATGCCAAGGAGCTGGAGGTCAACGGCGTGGGCTACCGTGTTGCCAAGGAGGGCAGCAACCTGGTCATGAACCTGGGTTACTCCCATCAGGTGATCGTTTCTGAGATCGAGGGCATCACCATTGAGGTCCCCGCTCCCAATAAAATCATCATTCGCGGCTGCGACAAGGAGGCCGTCGGCCAGTTTGCCGCCGAGGTCCGCGAGAAGCGCCCGCCCGAGCCGTACAAGGGCAAGGGCATCAAGTACGCCAATGAAACCATCCGCCGCAAGGTCGGTAAGACCGGCGCCAAGAAGTAAGGAGGTGTGCCGATATGATTAAAAGACCGAATACCAACGCCCAGCGCCTGAAGCGCCACAAGAGAGTGCGCGCCAAGGTCTCCGGCACCCCCGAGATGCCGCGTCTGAACGTGTTCCGCAGCGAGGCCAATATTTACGCCCAGATCATCGACGATGTGGCCGGCGTGACCCTGGTCTCCGCCTCCTCCCTGGATAAGGCCGTCGAAGGGTACGGCGGCAACGTGGCCGCCGCCGCCGCCGTTGGCAAGCTCATCGCAGAGCGGGCCAAGGCGAAGGGCATCGAGAACGTGGTTTTTGACCGCGGCGGCTATCTGTATCACGGCCGTGTGAAGGCCCTGGCCGAGGGCGCCCGCGAGGGCGGCCTGCAGTTCTAAGGAGGGAGGAACGTTCAATGCCTAGATTTGAGAGAGAGCAGAGCGAGTATATCGAAAAAGTCGTGTACCTCAACCGCGTTTCCAAGACCGTGAAGGGCGGCCGGGTCATGAAATTCTCCGCCCTGGTGGTCGTGGGCGACGGCAAGGGCAAGGTCGGCTATGGCCTGGGCAAGGCCGCCGAGGTTCCCGAGGCCATCCGCAAGGGCATCGAGGCCGCCAAGAAGAACATGATTACCGTGACTCTGGCGGGCACCACGCTGCCCCATGAGACCATCGGCGAAGCCGGCGCGGGAAGGGTTCTGATGAAGCCCGCCGCCCCCGGTACCGGCGTCATCGCCGGCGGCGCGGTCCGCGCCGTCGTGGAGGCCGCGGGCATCAAGGACATCCGTGCCAAGAGCCTCCGGTCCAACAACCCCAACAACGTTGTCGCCGCCACCTTCCAGGGCCTGAAGTCCATGCGCGGTCCCGAAGAGGTCGCCCGGATTCGCGGGAAGAGCGTCGAAGACATCGTGGGTTAAGGAGGCAACAAACGTGGCAAACTTAAGGATTGAGCTCGTCAAGAGCCTGAACGGCCGCCTGGAAAAGCAGGTTGCCACCGCGCATTCCCTGGGTCTGCGCAAGATCGGTGACGTCACCGTGCAGCCCGACAACGATCCCACCCGCGGAAAAGTGGCGAAGATCGGCTATCTGCTGCAGGTTACCGAAGAGAAGTAAGGAGGCGCCAATCATGAAATTAAGCGAACTGTCTCCCGCCGAAGGCTCCGTCCGCCCGGCTTACCGCAAGGGCCGGGGCGCCGGCTCCGGCAACGGAAAGACCGGCGGCCGGGGCCACAAGGGCCAGAAGGCCCGCTCCGGCGGCAAGGTCCGCGTGGGCTTTGAGGGCGGCCAGATGCCTCTGGCCCGCCGGGTTCCCAAGCGCGGATTCAACAACATTTTCGCAAAGCCCCTGGAGACCGTCAACCTCAGCGCGCTGAACGCGTTCAACGACGGCGACACCGTCACCGCCGAGGCGCTGCTGGAAAAGGGCGTCCTCTCCAAGTGCGAGTACGGCTTCAAGGTCCTGGGCAACGGGAAGCTCACCAAAAAGGTCACTGTCAAGGCCAACGCCTTCTCCGCGTCTGCCAAGGAGGCCATTGAGGCAGCCGGCGGAAAGGCGGAGGTGAGGTAACGTGATTCAAACGATTCGCAAGGCCTGGGCCATTCCCGAGCTGAAGAAGAAGATTGTCTTCACGCTGCTGATCCTGCTGATTTTCCGCATCGGCAACGCCATCACCGTCCCCTATATCGACGTGGCTCAGCTGGAGGCCCAGCTTCAGGGCATGGGCGCCACCATCCTGGGCCTGTACAACGTGATGAGCGGCGGCGCATTCGCCACCGCCACGGTCTTTGCCCTGAGCATTCAGCCGTATATCAACAGCTCCATCATCATCCAGCTGCTCACCGTCGCGATCCCCTATCTGGAGCGGCTGGCGAAGGACGGCGGCGAGGAGGGCCGGAAGAAGATCCAGTCCATCACCCGCTACACCACCGTGGCCATCGCCATTCTCCAGGCCGTGGGCTACTACTTCATGATGAAGCGCTATGGCATCCTGGCCCCCGGGGCCGACGGCATCTGGCCCGCCCTGGTCATCATCGTGTCCTTTATCGCCGGTTCCTCCTTCGTGATGTGGATGGGCGAGCAGGTCACGGAGTTCGGCGTGGGCAACGGTATTTCCATTATCCTCTTCGCGGGCATCGTCTCCCGGGTTCCCACCATGGTGTCCAGTCTGGCCCAGGGCGTGAGCCGGTGGTCCGCCATCCGCGGCGGTGAGATGACCGCCGAGACCCTGACCCAGGCCGGCTATACCGCCGACCAGGCCCAGCAGGTCCTGGCCACGGCCATGGCCCCCTGGGCGGTGATTCTGCTTCTGGTGGGCGGACTGGCCCTGATCGCCTTCATCGTGTTCATCAACGACGCCGAGCGCCGCATTCCCGTGCAGTACGCCAAGCGTCAGGTGGGCCGGAGAGTGTACGGCGGCCAGAGCAGCAACCTGCCCATGAAGGTGAGCATGGCCGGCGTTCTGCCCGTCATCTTCGCCCAGAGCATCGCCTCCCTGCCCATCACCATCTGGAGCTTCGTGGGCATTCCCGCTGAGGGCACCGTGTCCCGCAGCATCTATGACGCCATCGACACGAAGTCCGTCATGTATATGGTGGTCTATTTCATCCTGATTATCGGCTTTGCCTATTTCTACTCCAGCATTCAGTTCAATCCCGTGGAGATTGCCAACAACATGAAGAAGCAGGGCGGCTTCATTCCCGGCTTCCGTCCCGGCAAGCCCACGGTGGACTTCATCAAGCGGGTGCTGAACAAGATCACCCTGTTCGGCGCCATCTACCTTGGCATCGTGGCCATCTGCCCCCTGATCATCGGCAGAATCCTGGGGAACAACTCCGTGGCCATCGGCGGCACCTCCGTCATCATCGTGGTGGGCGTGGCGCTGGAGACGGTCAAGGCTCTGGAATCTCAGATGCTGATGCGTCAGTACAAGGGGTTCCTGGAATAATCAACGATTGGATGCCGGCGCCGGGCGGGGCCGTGAGCTCCGCCCCGTGCCCGGAATACAGGAGGTTTTAGCTATGAAATTGATCCTGTTGGGCGCCCCGGGCGCCGGAAAGGGAACACAGGCCGACATCCTGTGTGAAAAGCTGGATATTCCCACCATCTCCACCGGCAACATTCTCCGCGCCGCCGTGAAAAACGGCACCCCCACCGGGCTGAAGGCCAAGGCCTTCATGGACGCGGGACAGCTGGTTCCGGATGAGGTCATCATCGGCATCATCTCCGAACGGCTGGCGGAGCCGGACTGCGCCAAGGGTTATATTCTGGACGGGGTGCCCCGCACCATCGCCCAGGCCGAGGCCCTGGAGAAGGCCGGGATCGTCTTTGACAGCGTGGTCTCCCTGGAGGTCAGCGACGAGACGATCATGGAGCGCATGAGCGGCCGCCGGGTCTGCCCGGACTGCGGCGCCAGCTACCACGTGGTGGCGGTGCCCCCGAAGGCGGAGGGCGTGTGCGACAAGTGCGGCGGGAAACTGATTCAGCGGAAGGATGATGCCCCCGAGACGGTGAAATCCCGCCTTGATGTCTATCATAAGGAGACGGAGCCCCTCAAGACGTTTTACGCGGAGCGGGGCCTCCTGAAGACGGTGGAGAACCAGCCGACTGTGGAAGCCAATTCCCAGGCGATCCTCCGCGTTCTGGGGAGATGA
>Ga0209694_1000910_pt1 | contig 38198 bp, 32 predicted proteins | sample GluameincwithD2O_FD_187499 | JGI IMG/M metagenome (GOLD analysis project Ga0209694, IMG submission 187499) | Mouse cecum microbial communities from Vienna, Austria - Glucosamine amended microcosms incubated with D2O (SPAdes) (version 2) | ecosystem: Host-associated > Mammals > Digestive system >... | reverse complement strand
ATCTGCTGTTTAAATTCCGGAGTGTAAGATTTTTGATTTTTCGCCATGTGGAACATCTCCTTTGCTCTTTCATTTGATAGTATAGGTTGTTCAACTTTTCCTGTCCACATTTATATACTAACACCATATCAGCCATTCCAGCCGTAAGTTTCAGCCCCTGCGGATTGCTATTATCCACTGCATAATTATGCCTTGCATTTTCTACCGGGTACGGTGTTGGTGCATCCGCAACGCATTCCCTTGTTTCCGTTTTTTCCTCCTGCCCCAACTTCTGGACATCATGTCCAGAAGTTTCCTGTCCTTCATTTTCTTCCTCCGGCGCATCGTCCATGCCAAGCGCATCATCGCCCTTTTCGTCCATATTAAGCAGGGCATTTAGGGCAGAAAGGCGTTCCATTTTCTCCGCAAGCTCCGCTTCCTGTGCAAATGGTTTTGTGACCTCCACTTTTGCAGTTTCAAGCTGGCGCTCCACATTTTCAAGTTTGGTCTGCGCTTCGGCAAGCTGTTTCGGCATGGATTCCAGTGCATGGTTGATACGGGAAATGTTGCCGAGAGGGTCAGAGCCGATCTCAAGGTTATGGGAAAGCTGCCCTTTTAAGTTCATCACAAATTTGTGATTAAAAGAATCAAAGGACACCGCCATCTTAAATCCGGCGTATTCCCCCACTGTTGCAGGCACATTGACCGTTTTCATCTCCTTGCACATCTCCACGAGTGCGGTTCCGGCTTCTTTTTTATCCGTATAAACTTTATCCCCGACTTTCATAACAAACTGTTCCTTATCTGCCGGGAGCTTCGTCTTTGCAGTCTGAATATCCGCCGTCATGCCGCTGATCCTCTCTTTCAGAATGGCTATCTGCTGCGGGTAATGCTTTGCGATATTATCCTCAAGGCGGTATTTCTGGCTGGTATGGTTCGCTTTCATCAGCTTTAACTTGGATACCTGAATATCCAGGTCCATCTTTTCCTTGATGTAGGGATTGCCCGTTGCAAGGGCTTTTACCTCTGCATAAGTGAGCGCCGCTTCGTCCACGTCCTCACAGCTTCGTACCGGGGACTTGCTCGTCATAATCTGCCCGATGAATTTCTGCTTGTTTTCGATGAGCTGCCAACTGTACGAATCGAATGTACCTTCTGTTACATAGCGGAAAATCTTAACCTTTGGATTGAGGTTGCCCTGCCTTAAAATACGCCCCTCCTGCTGTTCAATGTCAGTCGGTCATTTTTTGCGGACAGTTCAATACATACCTGTCTTTTTCTCTCCCTGCTCCTGCGTTTGCACTCGTTTGATTTCTCCCGCTGTATCTTCTTGGCGCAAGCAGGGCAATACTTGGATATGCCAGAGCCGGGGACGTATTCAACACCGCACACCGTACAATTCTTAGGCTTTAACGCTGTCCACCGTTTTGTGGGTGTGATATGTAATTCACCGACAAAGCCGATGAATTTATAGTAAATCTTGATTTCCTGTCTAACCGTTCCGTCTGATGACTTCTCACGCTCCGAAACAAGTATCTTGTCTATCAGCGCATTTACTACGGTTGCGTCCAGTTCCTTTAAACCTTGATAGTTGCGAATAAGGGAGAGGAAGTCACGGATTCCCTGCGATTTTTCGTAGCTTTCGTTAAGCGTTTCTGTTACCTCTTTCAGCCTTGATTCAATCTCAAGCTGTTCTTTCTGGTATTTCCCCGACATCATCTCAAAATTCCGCTCGGTGATACGCTCCATGACCTTATCCTCATAGAGAGAGGAAAACAGCCTGTCAAGCTCCGCAAGGCGTTTATTCAGTTTCTTTCGTTCTTTCTCCATTGCCTTTGCCTTGCTCTGGTCTGTTTCCGTGAGCCGCTTCTCAATCGCCCTTACCGCCCGCTCATCATTCACCGCCATATCCGCAAAACGGTTGATGTCGGCAAGCACGGCGTTGAATAAGTCCCTCGCTTCAATGGCGTGTGCGGTACACATGACGTTGCCGTACCTGCCATAATTATTACAGGTGTATTGTACGCAGTCGATAATGTCGGGGCGTTTCCTCCTGTTTGCGCTCATCGCCCGCAAAGCATAACCGCAGTCCGCACACTTGATAACGCCTGAAAAAATATTCTCATAGCCGCCCTTATTCTTTTCCCGTCTGCGGCTCGTCATAAGCTGTTGGACAGTATCAAATTCTTCTTGTGTGACTATGCCCTCATGGGTGTCGGGTATCACTTCCCATTCTTCGGGCAGCTTAGAGGGACGTTTCTTGCTTTTCATATTGGCGGCAATCCGCTTGTAGCCTGCAAGGTTTCCTGCATATATGGGGCTTCTTAAAATATTCCTCAAGCTGTTCTCACTCCAGATATAACGGTTTTCTTCATTGTTCTCAAAGTATCTCTCATAGCCTGTCGCCCCCTGCTCTGCCGCATAAGCGGCAGGACGTAAAACATGCTGACTGTTGATGTGCTTGCGGATTTTTCCAAGTCCGTTTCCCGCCAATGCAAGGTCAAATATCTCCCTTACAACGTGCGCCACCTTATCATCAATCAGCAGATGGTTGTGGTCGGCAGGGTCTTTGATATACCCATAGGGTGCATATGTCCCCATGAATTTTCCCTGCTGAAACCTCGCACGGTACGCTGATTTTATCTTGACCGACACATCGGCGGAATACATTTCGTTTAGGATGTTGCGGAACGGCGTGATGTCCATCGCCGATTTATTGAGCGTATCAACGCCGTCATTGACCGCTATATACCGCACATTATTTTCTGGGAAAAAGACTTCCAGATACAATCCGCAGTCAAGGTAATTCCTCCCCAAACGGGATAAATCTTTCGTAATTACGCAGTTTATCCGTCCGTTTTCAATGTCCTTAATCATGTTCTGGAAGCTCGGTCTTTGGAAATTCGTACCAGAATACCCGTCGTCCACATACGTTTTTGCCAAGTGCCAGCCCTGCTTTTTCACATAATCCGTGAGGATGGATTTCTGTGTGGCAATGCTCGCACTCTCGTTATCCGTCCCATCGTCTCTGGAGTTGTCATTTTGGTGGAGAGCAGAAAACCGCATAGAATCAGCAGAAAAGCGTAACTACACCTTTTATCAATACCCCCGCATAACACTCTTTTTACACCTTTGAACATAAAGCCATCTTCCTATACAATTAAAACATGAAAGGATGGTGTTGATTATGAGAGAAAAGAAAAACCATTTATATGTAGACAGCCAAGAACGGAGCATTTTATTACATAGCCTTGTGGAGCTGAAAAACCAGCTCATTCAGCAGGGCAGATATACGGACTGCGTTGACGAACTAATATATAAGGTCGTAAACGCACCAGTAAAGAGAATGAAAATTGAATATGTCTAAGGCACATCACAGAGCCGCTTATTCTTATTGATTTTTTAAGAGTAAGCGGCTTTTTTGCGTTCTGTCGTTCTCTGATACAGTTACATAGCCACCTTGACAAAGTGGCTAAATCTATGCGAAAGGAGGACGCACCCTATGTCAAATTGCAAAGTAATCGCTTTAACCAACCAGAAAGGCGGCGTTGGAAAGACCACCACGGCGGTCAATCTGGGCGTGGCTCTGGCACAGCAGGGCAAAAAAGTCCTGCTCATTGATGCCGATGCACAGGCAAACCTAACCATGTCGCTCGGTTACAGCCGCCCAGACGACTTGCCCGACACGCTCTCGACCATCATGCAGAACATCATTGATGATAAACTCGTCGATGTTTTTAAAAGCATCCTGCACCATGACGAGGGCGTTGACCTGCTCCCATCCAACATTGAACTGTCGGGGCTGGAAGTAAGGCTCATTAACGCTATAAGCCGTGAAAGCGTACTCAAAACCTGCATCAATGAAGTAAAAAAGAATTACGACACGGTTCTCGTGGACTGTATGCCGAGCTTGGGGATGCTGACCATCAATGCTCTTGCGGCTGCTGACAGCGTGGTTATCCCGACACAGCCCCATTATCTTTCCGCCAAAGGCTTAGAGCTGTTGCTTCGCTCCGTGTCTAAAGTGAAACGGCAAATCAACCCGCACCTGCGGATTGACGGCATCCTTATGACGATGGTAATGCCACGCACGAACATCTCTAAGGAAATCACGGCAACGGTTAAAAGTGCCTACGGGCAGAGGATTAAAGTATTTGACACACAGATACCCCACTCCATCCGTGCCGTGGAAGCCACCGCAGAGGGAAAGAGCATTTTTGCCTACGACAAAGGCGGCAAGGTAGCCGCCGCTTACGAGCAGTTCGGAAAGGAGGTGGCAGAGCTTGGCGAGAAGCAGAGAAAGCAAAATCGAGCTGACCGCATACGATGACCTCTTTGAAACGGACGAGAGCCGTGCAGAAGCAAATTTAAGCAAAATAAGGGAAATCCCGATTTTGGAGATTGACGAGTTCCCAGACCACCCGTTCAAGGTCTTGATGGACGAGGACATGGAGCAGCTTGTGGACAGCGTAAGGCGGAGCGGTGTGATGACCCCTGCCACTGTCCGCCAAAAAGAGGACGGGCGGTATGAGCTTATCAGCGGTCACAGGAGGAAAAAGGCTTGCGAGCTTGCGGGGCTTGAAACGCTCAAATGCGAGGTTAAGGAGCTGACCCGTGACGAAGCGATTATTGTCATGGTTGAGAGTAATCTCCAAAGGACTACTATCTTGCCGAGTGAGAAAGCCTTTGCGTATAAGATGCGGCTTGAAGCAATGAAGCGACAGGCAGGCAGACCCCCGAAAGAAAATGCGTCGCCACTGGCGACTAATTTATCAAAGGGACGTTCTGATAAGGAATTAGGCGAACTTGTTGGTGAAAGCAAAGACCAGATACGTCGCTATATTCGTTTGACCGAGCTTGTACCCGAAATCCTGCAAATGGTTGATGAACGCCAGATTGCTTTCCGCCCTGCGGTGGAAATCTCCTATCTTTCCGAGGAACAGCAGTACACCCTGCTTGAAGCGATGGGCTACAACGATGCCACGCCCTCCCTTGCACAGGCTATCAAGATGAAAAAGTTCATGCAGGAGGGAAAGCTCACGGACGGGGTTATCCAGAGCATCATGCAGGAGGAAAAGCCGAATCAGAAAGAGAAGCCCGCCTTTAAGGACGAGCGGATAACCAAGCTCATACCGAAGTCCATCCCCAGAGGGCAGGAAACGGATTTTGTCGTAAAGGCGTTGGAGTTCTACAACCGCCATCTGCAAAGGCAGCGGGGGCAGGAAAGATAACCGCACACTTGGGGAGAAGTCCGCCCTTTGGGGGATAGCAAATTTTTTTCTCTTTCCCCCTCTCCACACCTCTCCCCCTAGATACTGCCAGTAACTATCCGAGAAAAGAAATATTAAGGCTGTCCACATGGGCGGCTTTTTTTCTGCCAGAAAGTCAACTATCAACATGAGAACGAACAGGAGGTAATGAATGAAAATTCGTAAATTATTTCAAAGGGCTGCGGCGTTAGCATTGGCTGCGGTCACGGCACTGTCCGCCGTCCCTGCCACGACAGCGTTTGCGGCGGGCGACATTGGCACGATTAGCTTTACCCACACCTATGACGGCGCAGGGAACGCAATCAGATATAATTCCAGTGCGAACATCGGCGGTCATACCGCAGGCGGCACGGGGGAATACAAGTACCGCATGTATGTGGACGGGGAAACGGCGTTCTGCCTTCAGCCGGGCGTACCCTTAAAAACAGGCAACACGCTGGCAAAGGCGTCCTCCAACACATGGAACGCCCTCTCCGCAGACCAGAAAAAGGCGGTGGGGCTTGCCCTGCTCTACGGCTATCAGGGCAACAGTGGGAGTTTATCTGGAAGCGACGATGAGAAATGGCTTGCCACGCAGACCCTTGTGTGGGAGTTCGTCACGGGATGCAGACAGGCAGCAAGCCCGTACAGCCAGACAAGCACGACCGTTTACAGCCTGCACTTTGGCTCGAATTATGCCAACAGCGGGGCAAGGGCGGCTTACGACCAGATTGTGTCATTCATGGCAAGGCACAGCACGATTCCGAGCTTCATGTCGGCGGGCAAGAAAGACATCACAAAGGAGCTTGCCTATAAGGACGGGCAGTACAGTCTGACATTGACGGATAAGAACAATGCCCTCTCCGAGTATTCCTTTACCAGCTCCGACAGCAATGTGAAAGTGTCCAAATCTGGGAACAAGCTCACCATCACGTCAAAGAAAGCGATTGACGGCAAGGCGAGGATTACGGCTACAAGGAACAACACGCCGACGGTCAGCAGCGGGGCGAAGATGATTGCCTACGGCGACCCGAACCTGCAGGACGTTATCACGGGCGTGGAGAACGTGGACACCATGACGGCGTATATCAACGTGGAAACGCCGACAGGCACGGTTGCACTGAAAAAGACTTCCGAGGACGGCGTTGTTGCGGGGATTTCCTTTACCATCAAGGGCGACGGCTTCAACAAGACCGTAAAGACAGATAAAGACGGAAATATCACGGTGGAGGGCTTATTCCCTGGCACTTACACCGTCACGGAGCAGTCCATCGACCGCTATGAGCCGCAGAAAACCCAGACCGTGACAATCATCGGCGGGAAAACCTCTACGGTCACGTTCAGCAATACCTTGAAGCATGGCAGTCTGGAAGTCGTGAAAACATCCGAGGACAATCTTGTGGAGGGCGTGAAGTTCCACCTTTACGGCACGTCTTTAAGCGGGCTTGCAGTGGATGAATACGCCGTGACCGATAAGAACGGGCTGGCGAAGTTTGAGAACGTCCTTATCAGCGGCAGCACGCCGTACACCCTTGAGGAAGTGGACACGGCAATCCGCTATGTCGTCCCTGCATCCCAGACCGCCCCGATTGAGTGGAAAAAGGTCACGAAACGCAGCTTTACCAACATCTTAAAGAAATTCAATGTCACGGTATTAAAGACCGACGTGGAAACGGGGAAGAAGCCGCAGGGCGACGCCACCCTTGCAGGTGCGGTTTACGGCATCTATAAGGGCGAGGAGCTGGTTGACACTTACACCACCGACGAAAACGGGCAGTTCACAACGAAATATTATATCTGCGGAAACGATTGGAGCGTCCGTGAGATTACCCCGTCCGAGGGCTATCTGTTAGATACCACAATCCACCATGTAGGGGCAGAGCCAGAGCTTTACACCGTGGAATATAATTCTGCAAAGAATGATGTGAATGAGCAGGTTATCAAAGGCAATATTGCCATCATCAAGCACACAGACAACGGCGAAACCCAGATTGAAACGCCAGAGGAGGGGGCTGTCTTTGAAGTGTATTTGAAATCCGCAGGCAGCTTCGATGCGGCGGAGGAAACCGAGCGTGACACATTGATATGTGACGAGAACGGCTTTGCCCAGACAAAGGATATGCCGTATGGCATTTATACCGTACACCAGACCTCTGGATGGGACGGTCGGGAACTGATGAAAGACTTTGACGTGTTCATCTGCAAGGACAGCCAGACCTACCGCTACCTTATCAATAACGCCAACTTTGAGAGCTATATCAAGATTGTGAAAAAGGATATAGAAACGGGCAAAGTCATCCCCTATGCGGGCGCAGGCTTCCAGATTTACGACCCAGAGGGAAACCTTGTAACAATGAAATTCACTTATCCAGAAGTGACGGAGATTGACACGTTCTACACCACGGCGGACGGCGGGCTTATCACGCCGCAGACCTTAGAATACGGCAAGGGCTATTCCCTCGTTGAGGTGCAAGCCCCATACGGCTATGTTTTAGACTCCGAGCCAGTTTATTTTGACGTGGAGCAGGAAAACTCCGAGGAGGAAAGCGGCGTCACCATTGTCAAGGTGGAACGCTCCAACGTGGCGCAGAAAGGGAAAATCACGGTAGGAAAGTCTGGCGAGGTATTCAGCAGGGTATCAGGAAACAAGGGATTATACCAGCCGATTTTTGCCGTGGATAATTTAGAGGGGGCGGTCTATGAGATTACCGCAGCCGAGGACATCATCACGACAGACGGCACAATCAGAGCCGAAAAAGGCGAGGTCGTAGATACTGTAACTACTGGCGAGGACGGAACGGCGGAAAGTACGGAGCTTTATCTCGGAAAGTATGAGGTAAGGGAAGTGACCGCCCCATATGGCATGGTGTTAAGTGAGGAAGTCCACACCGTGGAGCTTGTGTATGCGGGGCAGGAAATCGAAGTGACGGAAACAGGCACGGAGTTCTACAACGAGCGTCAGCGTGTGGAAATCGACGTAATTAAGAGCCTTGAGGTGGACGAAGCATACGGCGTGGGCAGCAACGGCGAAATCAAAGACGTCACGTTCGGTCTGTATGCCGCCGAGGAGCTGACCGCCGCCGACGGCTCGGTTATCCCTGCGGATGGGCTGATTGAGGTTATTTTCCTTGATGAAGACGGTCACGGAAAAGCTATCAGCGATTTACCGATGGGCAGCTACTATGTGCAGGAAATCAGCACAAATGCCGCCTACCTTGTCAGCGACGAGAAATACCCTGTTGACTTCGAGTACGCAGGGCAGGAAACAGCCGTTGTGAACATCACGGCAAACGAGGGCGAAGCCATTGAAAACGAACTGATTTACGGCTCTGTCAGCGGCAGGAAATCCAATGAGGACGGCAAGGACTTGGGCGGTGCGTTCATCGGCATCTTTCAGACAGGCACAACAGAATATACAAAGGAAAATGCAATCGCAACTGCCACATCCGAGGATGACGGCAGTTTTTCTTTTGACAAAGTTCCGTATGGCACATGGGTAATCCGTGAAATCGAAAGCCCGAAAGGATATGTACTCTCCGAGGAAGAAATCAGCGTGACAATCGGCGAGGTTGACGAAGTTGTGGAAATCGAGCTTGTAAATTATTTCATTAAAGGCAATATCGCTCTGACGAAAGTAGACAAGGACTATCCCGACAACAAGCTCACGGGTGCGGTATTCGAGATTTACGCTGATATAAACGGCGACGGGAAACTGGACAAGAAAGACGAGCTGCTCGGCGAGATGGGCGAGGTGGAAAAAGGCGTGTACCAGATGAACGACCTCAGATACGGCAAGTACCTTGTCCGTGAGAAAACCGCCCCGACAGGCTTCGTTCTGGATGAGAACGTCTATCCCGTATCCATCGAGGAAAACGGCAAGACCTACAACGTGGAAAATGAAGCGGGCAAAGGCTTCTTGAATGAAGCACAGAAAGGCTCATTAAAAATTGTCAAGACATCCTCTGACGGCAAAGTGGAGGGCTTCTCTTTCCGTGTCATCGGCAAGGATTACGACCAGACATTCAAGACGGACAAAAACGGCGAAATTGCCATTGACGGCTTGCGTATCGGCGAATACACCGTGTCCGAGGTCAGCGACAAGGCATCCTCTGGCTATATCCTGCCCGCCGACCAGAAAGTGACCATCAAGACGGATGAAACGGCAACCGTAACCATGCACAACGAGCTGCGTGACACCCCGAAAACGGGCGACGACTTTAACATCGGCTTGTGGGTAAGCCTTGCGGCGGCATTTACAGTCGGTGCGGGAATTTTCGGGTTTGCAGGCTACCAGTGCGGAAGAAAGAAAAAGGAGGACTAAGCAGGATGAGGGGAAAAACCATCATTGCCATTGTGCTTGTGGCGTTTATCGGCGGTGCGGCTGCGTGGCTGCATCTCCGCAGGAAGAAATAAATCAAAGCAGGTATTATGTGGATTGGGGCGGTTCAGAGTGACCGCCCTCTTTCCATGTATGGAGGTAGATATGGAAAATCTGAAAACCATAGAGGGGAAAGTGAAGTCTGTCCTGCAAGAGAATGAGGACGCCAGAAATGACGACATGATGCTGTACCTTGCCCTCTGCAACCTTTATCTGAAAGATGCGGGGGCTATGCCGCTTGCCCAGATACTGCTGAACCATAAGGAGCTTGGCTTGCCGAGCTTTGAGAGCGTGGGCAGGACACGCCGCAAATTGCAGGAGAAATGCCCAGAGCTTTTAGGGAGCGTGCGGATGCAGAAAATCAGAGCCAGAGGCGAAAAGGCATACCGCAGATATGCCAAAGAATCTTGAAACATTAAAAAATCCAAAGAGAGGAGGAACGCCTATGGACGGTGGAACACGCTCCAATCAGGGCTATGAAATCATAGAGAACTGCACTATCGGGAACACGGAGCTTGTCATCGGGCATCACCCGACAGCCCCGAACCCTTATGTATGCTGGTACTGCAAGGGCGGCGACAACTACTATTGGGGCTGCTACTGCAACACCCTTGAAGCGGCGAGGGAAAAGCTGAACGAACGCTACCAGTCGGAGTGCCAGATGCCATACAATCAACAGCCCGATAAAAAGGCGAAGCAGCACGATGACCGAGAGCGGTAAGGAAAAGAAATATGACTGCACGGATTGTCCTTATCCCCGATATAAGGACAGCCGTGTTATCTTCTGCGACGTCTGTATCCGAAAGGTTTTAGACTGGCAGAGGGAGAAAAAGAAAAGGAAGGAGAAGCCAGATGGAGAATGAAGAAAAGCGGATGATTAGCTCCTACGAGGTCACGCAGAGCATCCACATCGGAAAAAAGGAAGTCGTGTTCGGCATAGATGAGAAAGAGGAATACCCGTATCTTGTCTGCTATTGCACTTACGACAACCCGCTGTCCGCAGAATGGGTGACGGATGCGGTCGGCTCTGACGATTATCTGGAAGCCATGCAGATGTTTACCGACAGGGTGCGGGAACAGATAGAAAGTGTAAGAGCCGAGCAGGAACAGTTCAAGTTTGACATGACCCCGTTTACCATAGACGACTGCATCCCAGACGACAAATGCGGCAGCATTGTGGGCAAGGTCATTGTCATCAATGCCGAGGTCAACCGCCATGAATATCGGCATTCTGCCTATCAGCTTGTACTGGCGGACGGCGGTCACGGTGCAATGGGCGGCAGGGGGCAGGCGGTGTTCGGCACTTCCCTTGCGGACGGAAAGCACGCCCGATGGGAAAGGTGCGACGTGCTTGGGGAAATCAAGCCAGAGAAGATGCCCGAATGGGCAAAGGAAGCACTTGCAAAAATCCAGCCGCAGGAAAAGGCAAAAAAATCAAAGAGCAGGGAGGAACGCTGATGGAGATACGGGCTTTGACGCAGCCAGAACAGAAATACACTTATGCCCAGAGTATGCAGCTTGAGGGGCAGACGGGATGTATTGGACATCTCCGAGGTGATTTTGCCCCCTCTGGATATGGCTTTTATACTTCTTGGACGGATACGAGGGGGCAATGGAAAACCGATGAATTTAAGGCAGGACTGGACGATGTTATCAATACCCTGCGTGAAGATAAGGGGCTTCTGCACAACCGCTATGACATGGCGGTATTTGCGAGGGAAAATCCCGAAAGTGCATTTCAGGGCAGCTACTGTACCGAGTACGGCTTCCGTGTGGACACCGACAAGCACGCTTTCCTGCTCCGCTGCAACCCGACAAAGGGCGACTACAATTTTTACTGCTACTGCTATGTGAAAGAATGGCTTGATAAGCATATGGCAAAAGCAGAGCAGGGAATCCGCTTTATCGACCCACATTATAAAGAGAAGTTCCGCATCCCAGACGGCGGGAAAATCATTATCACTTATGATTGGGGAGAAAAGGCGGAAAAAAGCTGCCGTTTCATTGACGAATACCATACCGAGGTGGGCAGCAACCTCTATCACATCTGCGAGTTTGCCGAGCGTATGGAAAGGAACGGGCATAGCTGCGAACCGAAGCCGCAAGAGCCGCTGTCCGCACAGAAAGCCCCGAAGCACAAAGACCATGAACGATAGGAGGTTTTAGTATGCCAGTCAACCCAAAAGCCGTCAGAGCCTTAAACAAGGTTCTGGACGCAGGATTTACCGAGGAAAAAGCCATTGCCGCTATGACGATGGACGACATTCTCACCATGCAGGGCATTACGGTGGCGGACATCACGCTCATCAACGAGCTGCAAAAGAGCATCAAGGGGAACAAGGTCATCTCATTTCTGGGAGGTGGCACGGAATGAGTACCGAGCTAATCAACCGCATCACGGTAAAGAAAGACGGCGTGTATGTATCTTCCCACAGCTCTAACGACACCTCGCCCTACCATTCATGGAGATGTAAAGGCTTGTCAGAAATCTATGACGCCGAGGGGCAGAAAGGGCTTGACCGTGAGGTTATCCGTATGCTCTATGAGTATGCCGAACTTCGTGGGACGCATAAGAGCCTTGCCCGTTACCGTTACGCAAAGGACGCCCCCGCCGCCCATGCCATCTATCAGAAATATATGGACAAGATAGACGACCGTTATGAGCAGATGGGCGAAGCCGACCAGAACAGCGTCTGGTACAAGCCCACGGAAAAGGCAAGGGAATACCGAGCCTATGAGCAGGACATGCGGGAAAAGATGTATTCCGAAATCGCTGAGCGGTGCGGGGAATACGACAGGAAGCAGAAAAACAAAGATATGGAACGATAAGGAGGTGTGAGCCTATGGCTGCAAAGTACCAGCTTATTACGGAGCTGTACCGCCGCACGGGGATGGCGGTCGCAAAGAACCCGCAGGCTTGGCAGGGCTTTTTATCCTCTGCCTGCCACAATTACAAGTGCCGCTTTGACGAGCAGCTCTTGATTTACGCCCAACGCCCCGACGCTACGGCAGTCGCCGAGATTGGCACATGGAACAGGCTCTTTAAGCGTTGGGTAAATAAAGACAGCAAAGGCATAGCGGTGTTTGACCCGAAAGGGCGCAGGAACACGCTGAAATATTATTTTGACGTTTCCGACACCCATGAGGGCTACTACGGCAGCCGAGCCGTCCCGATATGGCAGATGGATAAGCGGTACGAGCAGCCCGTCATGGAGCGGCTTGCGGACAGGTTCGGCGGCATGGAGGGCGGCGATTTTGCCACGTTTTTAATTCAGACGGCGGAAAACGCCGTGGAGGACAACTTGCCCGATTACCTTTCACAGCTAAAGGGCTGCACGAAAGACAGCTTTTTGGAGGAACTGGACGACTATAATATAGAAGTGATTTACAGACGTCTTGCCGCAAACAGCGTCGCCTATATGCTGTTAAGCCGCTGCGGTCTGGATGCGGACGGGTATTTTGAGCGTGAGGATTTTGCGGAGATTACAAATTTCAACACGCCCCAGACGCTGAACGCCATCGGCATCGCCACGAGCGACATTTCCGAGATGGCGTTGCGGGAAATCTCGGCGGCAGTCCGAAATGTGCAAATCGAAGCTAGAGGTCAGAACCGCACATTTGCAAGGAACATCGCAAGCCAGTATGATAAAGGCAGGAAACAACCCGAAAGGAGTGAAGATAATGGGCGAAATCACTTACACGAAGCAGGCGGACTACCTTATACCCGACCTGACATTACCGACAGAGCCAGAGCTTCCGCTTGGCAGGTACGCTTTGATGCACAGGGATTATCTGGAACAGCACAAAAGAGTGACCTATCTCAATCTGCTGACGTCGGGCAGGCTGAACGCACACTTACACCAGACCGAGCAGACGGCGTTGCAGCGGCTGGAACTTCTGACGAAGCAGTTAGCAGCCGAGCAGGGAGTGACGGAGGAGCTGAAAGAGAAAGCCCCGATGCAGTGGCTCGGCATGATGAACAACATCCGCAGCCAAGCGGAGGAAGTGATACTGGAAGAACTGATTTACAGTTAGAAAAAACAGAGCCGCAACTAAATGGCAACAGGCAGGAAGAAAAAACAGATAAGGAACAGACGACAGAGCCAGAGGGACAGACAGAAAAAGGCAGTGTTGCCAATGAGGAAGAAGTTGCCGCCAATCTCCCGACCATAGACGAACAGATTGAAATGATTGCTGAAGCAGAGGACGAGAAAGCCTCTGCTTTTGCCGTTTCACAGGAGGACATTGATGCCGTCCTTGTAAAAGGGAACAGTGTTGCCAACGGGAAATACCGCATTTACCACCAGTTCCAGAAGCAGGAAGATAAAAAGAAGAACATTGATTTTCTGAAAAGGGAATACGGCACGGGCGGCTTCTTTGTTGATTTTTCAGACGGCACGGAGGGGTATGTGTGGTACAGCGGCAAGGGCATCTCCATTGACCGTGGCGGCATTTCCACCGAACACGACCTTGTTTTGGGCTGGTCGAAAGCGGAAAAACGACTGCGTGAGCTGGTTAAGGATAACCGCTACCTCAATCCCAAAGAGAAAGACCATTACGCCGACTATCTGGAAAGCATCTCTGCCCCGCAGTATGAAATCGACACCCAGAGGAAACTGGCAAGGCAGCGTTTTATTGAGGAAAAAAGGGAGCTGCCCCCTGCGGACAAGAGGGACACGCTCGCCCTGCGGCTCTCCGACTTTATCCGTGACTTGGATGGCTATGAAAAATCCCTGCTTGTAAATGTAGGGCGTGGCGACCTTGCCGACGTGTCCGAGGGGCAGATGGAACAGCTTTTCTCCGACCCTGCTACCGTGCAGCAGCTCCTTGATTTTCTTAAACTTGTGCAGGGCAGGACAGGCGACGTTTACAGCCGCAGCAATGCGTGGCGTTTTTCGCAGGAACTGACAGAGTTATACCCTCTCCGCTACCTCTACCACGAGGGCGACGTGGTGTATATCGGGGCGGATAAATATGAGGTCACCGCCTTTGATGAGAACGCCGTTTCCCTGCGAAATGCGGAGTTCCCATTGTTCGGAAAGGAGTTCAGCCGAGCCGACTTTGAAGAAAAGCTAAAGGAGAACCCTGCGAACGACCATTTAAAAACGGTCATTACCGAGAGCCAGAAAACAGAAACGCTTGCCGAGGAAAAGCCCGACAGCATCACCCTCTCAATCGGCTTCTCCGAGCATCCCGCCTTTTATGACAAGGAGCTGAACGACCGATTTACGGATTTGAGTTTCGCTCTGGGAAATAAGCTGCTCGGCGTTCTGGATGAAAAACAGCACCGTGAAAGGGAAAACGAGGATAACCATGTCGGCTGGTATCACAAGACCGACTTTGAAATCCATGCCGTCATCGGCGGCGAGGAATTTAACTATGAGGGACGTTTTGACATCGGCGATGGCGAGGGGGATTTAACCGCCCATATCCGAAATTTTTATGAATATTCCCTCTCACCCACTTGCCCGTTTATCCCAGAATGGAAACGGCAGGGGGAAGATTACTACCGAGAGAAAATGGAATCCCTGCGTCTGGGGCGTGACGTGTTCATCCCGTTCTTGGAGCGGAACACCGAGCTGACCCCAGAGGATGAAAAGCGGCTTGGCGAGATAATGGCTACTGAGGAGGACTGGTTTCACAGGAGGAAAGAACCTACTGAGGAAGAATTACTGGAACAGGCGAAAGGCTGCATCGACGCATACTGCGATGCGGAGTTTGGGAGCGACGCCGAAGTGGACTATACGGATTTATCCAACGTCAAGATTGCATTTCGGAATACCGAGGACGGCTTGCACGGGATACAGGCATCCGTCAACCTCTTGCAGTACCGTATGGAAACGTATGTGGACGGCGTTCTTGCAGAATATACGCAGTATAACGACCTTGCCGACCTTATCCAGAACGCACTTTCCAATCTGTATTACCACGATTTAGTGTCCTTGACGGAGGAACATCTTGAGCCGTTCTATCGGGAGGAAAACACAAAGGCGGCTGAAAAACCAAGCCCAGACATTAGTTCTGATGCCACAGAGCAAATCCCGCACTACACGGTAGAGCAGACTTCCGATGCTTTTGCCGACCCGTTTATCATACGGAATAATGAAGCCCCAGAGGACAGTGCCGACCGATATTACGACGTAGGCGGCATCTACCAGACCTTTGAAACCGAGGAAGAAGCACAGGAATACGCCGACACCTTAAACCGTTCAGAGATTAGCAAAAATCATACTGCCGAGCCTGTCACAGTAGAAGATAATTCTGACCTTATCGGCAAAGAGCTTATGATTGACAACCGCCGTTATCTTATCGAGAGCGTCGGGAAAATCAGCGGCGACGTTTCCATGCGTGACATCACATTTCAGAATAACGTAGGCTTTCCGATAAACCGTGTGGAGAAAGTCGGCTATGTCCGCAGGCTCTTGGAGCAGGCAGAGAAAGAACCACAGCCCGAAGAAAAAACAGAATCCCCCGCAAAGCCGACCACGGAAACCGTGGCGGAATATCCCGCCGTGGAAAACAGGCTTCCTTATGACATTGTGGTGGAGAAGATAAAATTTGACGAGCCAGAGCATGAGCAGCCGAGGAAAACGCCCGCCCCTGCCCTCTCTGCCGACCGCCGCAACTACCGCATTACCGATGATAATTTAGGCATTGGCGGCGCAAAAGAAAAGTTCCGCAACAATTTGTCCGCAATAAGACTTCTCCATGACCTTCAGATAGAAAACCGCCTTGCCACACTCGAAGAACAGGAAACCCTTGCAAAGTACGTCGGCTGGGGCGGTCTGTCAATGGCGTTTGACGGGAACAATGCGGCATGGGCAAATGAATATAAGGAACTGAAAGCCGCACTCTCCGACGAGGAATACCATGCCGCTATGGAATCCACGCTGACCGCATTTTATACGCCGCCCGTCGTCATCAAGGCGATGTACGAAGCCCTTGACCGTCTGGGATTTTCACAGGGGAATATTTTAGAGCCGTCCTGCGGCACGGGCAATTTCTTAGGATTGCTGCCCGACAGCATGGAAAAATCAAAGCTGCACGGCATCGAGATTGACCCGTTATCGGGCAGGATTGCGAAGCAGCTCTACCAGAAAGCCAGCATCGCCATTGAGGGGTTTGAGGAAACGAAGCTCCCAGACAACCATTTTGACGTGGTGCTTGGAAACATCCCGTTCGGGGAGTTCAAAGTCAACGACAGCCGCTACAACGCCCAGAAGTTCCTAATCCATGACTATTTTATCGCAAAGGCTCTGGACAAGGTGCGGGCAGGCGGCGTTGTGATGTTCATTACCTCTAAGGGGACGATGGACAAGGCAAGCCCAGAGGTACGGAAGTATATTGCCCAGAGAGCCGAGCTTTTGGGTGCGGTAAGGCTTCCCGACAACACGTTTCGGGCAAACGCAGGCACGGAAGTCACGAGCGACATCCTTATTTTACAGAAGCGTGACAGTATAATTGATATTGAGCCAGAGTGGGTACACCTCGACACAGACGAGAATGGCATCACTATGAACAGCTACTTTGTCCAGCATCCAGAGATGGTGCTTGGCGAGATGAGGATGGAAAGCACAAGGTTCGGCATGGACAGTGCCTGCAAAGCCTACCCAGACGTGCCGCTTGCGGGGCTTCTCCATGAAGCCATGCAGCGGATAGACGGCGAAATCCCAGAGATTGAAAATGAGGTTGACCGTATCTCTGACGAGCAGGAGAAAGCCATCCCCGCCGACCCGAACGTGCGGAACTTCTCTTTTGCCCTTGTGGGCGGCAAGGTCTACTTCCGAGAGAATAACGAGATGACCCCTGCAAACGTGTCCATGACGGCGGAGAACCGCATCAAGGGGCTGTTGGAAATCCGTGACTGCGTGAGGAAGCTCATCCAGTACCAGACCGACGACTGCCCAGAGGAAATGATACAAACCGAGCAGGAAAACCTAAACCGATTATACGATGCCTTTACCAAAAAATACGGCTTAATCAACAGCAGGGGGAACTACCTCGCTTTTGCGGCAGATGAGAGCTACTTCCTTTTATGCTCTTTGGAAGTGCTTGACGACGAGGGGAAATTCAAACGCAAGGCGGATATGTTCACGAAACGGACGATAAAACCCCACCGTGAAGTGACCTTTGTGGAAACCGCCAGCGAAGCCCTCGCCCTCTCCATCGGGGAGAAAGCCCGTGTCGATTTATCTTATATGGCACGGCTTACCTGCAGGTCGGAGGAAGAAATCATCAAGGAATTGCAGGGAGTTATCTACAAAGTGCCGTCTTGTGAGCCTGCAAGGTATGTGACCGCAGACGAGTATCTGTCGGGCAACGTGCGGGAAAAACTGAAAATCGCAGAGATAGCGGCAAAGTCAGACCCAGAGCTTGCTGTCAACGTGTCGGCTTTGGAAAAGGTCATCCCAAAGGATTTGCCTGCAAGCGAAATCTCCGTGCGTCTTGGCACGACGTGGATACCGCAGGAGGATATACAGCAGTTCATGGTGGAGCTTTTAACGCCGTCAAGCTATGCGGCGGGCAGGCTGCAAGTGCGCTACACGGCATATAACGGCGACTGGTTCATCGAGAATAAGAATTCCGACATTGGGAATGTCAAGGCGGACAGCACTTACGGCACAAAGCGGGCGAGCGCATACCGCATCATGGAGGACACTTTAAATTTAAGGGATACCCGCATCTTTGACTATGTTTATGACGAACACAACAATAAAAAAGCGGTGCTGAACCATAAGGAAACCACGGCGGCGCAGGCAAAGCAGGAGGTGATAAAGCAGGCGTTTCAGGACTGGATATGGAAAGACCCAGAACGCAGGAACAGGCTTGTACGCTACTACAATGACACATTTAACTCTATTCGACCCCGTGAATATGACGGAAGCCATATCACGTTCGGCGGTATCAGCCCAGAAATCCAGCTAAGACCGCATCAAGTGAACGCCATCGCCCATATCCTATACGGCGGCAACACGCTCCTTGCCCATAAAGTAGGGGCGGGAAAAACTTTTGAAATGGTCGCCGCCGCACAGGAAAGCAAGCGGCTCGGTTTATGCCAGAAATCCATGTTTGTCGTCCCGAACCACCTTGTCGGGCAGTGGGCGTCGGAGTATTTAAGGCTCTACCCAAGTGCAAATATCCTTGTTACGACCAAGCGGGATTTTGAAACGGGTAACCGCAAGAAGTTCTGCGGCAGGATTGCGACGGGGGCTTACGATGCTGTGATTATCGGGCATTCGCAGTTTGAGCGAATCCCCATCAGCGAGGAACGCCAGAGGGAACAGCTCATGCGCCAGCTTAACGATATAGAGATGGGGATAGACGACGTGCAGGCATCCCACGGGGAGCAGTTCACGGTCAAGCAGCTCATGAAAACGAGGAAAGCAATCAAGGCGAAGCTCGATAAATTAAACGACACCAAGCGGAAAGACAGCGTGATAAACTTCGAGGAATTGGGCATAGACAGGCTCTTTATAGATGAGAGTCATTTTTATAAGAACCTCTATTTATTTACCAAGATGCGGAACGTCGGCGGCATCGCCCAGACCGAAGCCCAGAAAAGCTCCGACCTCTTTATGAAGTGCCGCTATCTGGACGAAATCACGGGCAACCGTGGCGTGGTTTTCGCAACGGGGACGCCCATCAGCAACTCGATGGTCGAGATGTATTCCGTGCAGCGGTACTTGCAGTATGACACCCTCGCAAGGAATGGGTTGCAGCATTTTGACAGTTGGGCTTCCACGTTCGGCGAAACGGTCACGGCTCTGGAACTCGCCCCAGAGGGGACGAATTACCGAGCTAAGACGAGGTTTGCCAAGTTCTACAACCTGCCAGAACTGATGCAGATGTTCCGTGAGGTTGCGGACATCCAGACCGCCGATATGTTAAAGCTGCCCGTGCCAAAGGTCAATTACCACAACATCAAGACAAAGCCGAGCCAAATCCAGACGGAAATGGTGGCGGGGCTTGCGAAACGGGCAGAGAAAATCCGTGCAAGGCTCGTCAAGCCGCAAATAGATAACATGCTCAAAGTGACAAACGACGGACGGCAGCTTGCCCTAGACCAGAGATTGATTGACCCGATGCTGCCAGACGACCCGAACAGCAAAGTCAACGCCTGCGTGGACAATATCTACCGCATCTGGGAGGGACACGCCGACACAAAGGCGGCGCAGCTTGTTTTCTCCGACCTTTCAACGCCGAAGAATGACGGAACTTTTAATATTTATGACGACATCCGAGAGAAGCTCATAGCCCGTGGACTCCCTGCGGAGCAGGTGCGTTTCATCCATGAAGCGAATACCGACGCACAGAAAAAGGAGCTGTTTGCAAAGGTAAGGAGCGGCGAGGTGCGTGTCCTTTTAGGCTCTACCCCGAAGATGGGGGCGGGTACGAATGTACAGGACAGGCTAATCGCAATTCACAACTGCGACTGCCCGTGGCGACCCTCGGACTTGGAACAAAGGCTTGGTCGTCTGGAACGTCAGGGAAATATGTTTCCAGAGGTTGAAGTTTACCGCTATGTGACGGAACAGACCTTTGATGCGTACCTCTACCAGCTCGTGGAGGGAAAGCAGAAATTCATCTCCCAGATAATGACGAGCAAAAGCCCCGTGCGTTCTGCCGAGGACGTGGACGAGGTCGCCCTCTCCTTTGCGGAGGTAAAAATGCTTGCTACGGGCGACGAACGCTTTAAGGAAAAAATGGACTTGGATATGCAGGTGGCAAAGCTGAAAGTCTTGAAACAGAGCTATCTTTCCGAGCATTACGACCTTGAGGACAGGATACTGAAGCACTACCCGCAGGAGATTAAGGAGTATGAGGAACGCATTATAGGCTACGGAAACGATGCGGGGATTGCCAGCCAGCATATGCCACAGGGCGAGGACAAGTTCTGCCCGATGACTTTAAACGGCGTGACCTACAAAGAAAAAGCGGACGCAGGCGGGATGCTCCTTGCCATCTGCAAGGAAAACCCGCTGTCACAGCCGATACAAATCGGCAGCTACCGTGGCTTCCAGATGGAGGTTTTCTATGATACCGTCAATGCCCACTACTGCTTAAATCTATGCGGAATGCGGAAATACAAAGTGGATTTAGGAACGGATGCCCTCGGCAATTTAACGAGAATTGAGAATGAGATTGCCAAAATCCCTGCAAGACTGGAAGCCGCCAAGACGAGAAAGGAGGAAACCACCGCACAGCTTGAAACCGCAAAAGAGGAAGTGAAGAAGCCGTTTGCCTTTGAAAACGAGCTGAAAGAAAAGACGGAACGGCTCAACGCCCTTAATATCGAATTGAATCTGAATGAAAAAGATAAGTCTGTTATTGACGATGAGCCAGAGCAAAATGACGGGCAGCCAGAGAAAAAATGCACGGACAGGGAGCGTTAAAATCCAGTTTGCACATTTGTACTGCTGATTTTGGGGTATTATAATAAGGACGATTAGAAAAAATCGGAGGTGAGGAAGAATGTCTGATGCGTTCAGATTTGAAACTTTTGTAGATGTTCATGACAATGTTTTTAATGAATATCTCGGCTCTGTCGTGGCAAAGCTGTCCAGAGAAAACGAGGAATACCGTGCCGTGAGAGCCGAAATTGAGGGCTTGTATGAAAAGTATCCGAAAGTCTTAGGCGTGTTTGACACGGAAACAGCGGAGGAACTGACCGAGGAAGAATGTGCGGCGTTGATTGAAGTAATGGAGCTTAGAAACAAACTTACGGACATGGAGATGCAGTCGGTCTACTTCCGTGGCTGCTATGACAGCGTGGGGTATCTGAAAAAGGCAGGGATTTTATAACGGACTGACCAAGGGAAAGGCGGTGTCGGCGTGAGTGCAGATGCCGTCTTTTTACATAGCCGAAACAGACAAGAAATCCTATAACCCGATTTTTTTCATTGATAATCGTAAAAAAGTATTGACAAGCTTCTGCAAAAGGTTTAGTCTGGATAAAAATACCAGAGAGAACACATTCTAAAAACACTAAAGATAAAGCACGAAAAACATGTGCATATATTTATTGATAAGTGTTGGAATGTGTTTTTTTATTGATTAGTTTAGGAGGTTCAATAAAATGATTAGATGAAAATTCCCAGAGGCTTTATGGATAAAAACAGAGTGAAATTGCTAAAGAGGTCATCGAAGTGATTTGGTTTTTGTATATTGCTTAGAGGTTGAATAACAACGAAATTTATAAAAAATGTGAGGTGCAATATGAGCGAGAAAAATAGAGACGCAGATTATAATCGTTTAGCTGAAACTATGCAGAAAATAGCAAACGAGATTACCCGTAACTTCCAACTGAACAACATACTTCCTCAGATGAAAGCAATACAGGATACAATGTCAAATTTAAGGACATTTCCAATTTCAGAGGAAGTAAAAGCATTTATTGTTGAAGCAAAAGCAAGTGAAAATTTGTCGCACGAAGATTTTTTGAATAAATATGGAGAGGAAATAGATATTTGCAAAACAGTTGGGAAAGCAGGTTGGGTTGTATCGGAGCATTCTAATCCAAGAGAAATCAAAGAGTGGTATCAACTTATAGTTCAAGGAAAGGATGCCGAAATAATAGAATATTTTGATGCAGATAATAGCAATAGTCTAAGGAGTATCAGAAGTGGTCTATCAAAGTCCTATGTAGAAGCACCTAGTTGTCGTTACTATAATAAGGGTATAGAAGCATATGATAAGGAAGATTATATGACGGCTGCTATGTATTTAGTTGCATTACTAGAATCAAGGACGAATGACTATATGAATTACCCAAGAAAAATGTCCTATTCAAAAAAATACTCTGAAGATGGTTTTGAACAACATTTAAAAAAAGTATTTGTAAAAACAGATTCTGTTTTTACAAAGAGATTTCTGTTTTTAGATATGTATCCATCTTTGATTGAATTTCTGAATAGATTATTTGTAGATGGAATATATACACTTGATAGCAAAAATGAACCGCCATATATTAACCGTAATTGGCTCTTGCACGGAAAATGCACAAGAAATATTGAGAGATTTGAATGCGTTCAGCTTCTTAATGCATTAAGTGTTATAGAGTTTGTGTTTAAGATGGCATGAAATACAAAGCAGACTTTTTACATAGCCGAGAGGTTTTCCCTACCGAAAGCCCCTCGGCTAATTCTATTTTTGGAGGTGATTTTTATTGAATGAGAGCATCTAAACCCTATGTACAGATTGACCCAGACGTGCTTGAGCAGGCAAGGCAGATAGACTTACTCTCCTATCTTAGAGTCTATGAGCCGAGCAACCTTGTCAAAGTCAAAGGCACGACGAACGTCTACTGTACCGCCGAACATGACAGCTTGAAGATTTCCAACGGCAAATGGTACTGGTGGTCGAGGGGCTTCGGCGGCTATTCTGCCCTCGACTATCTGATGAAAGTCAAGGAATACGGCTTTGTGGAAGCCGTGGAAACCCTCACAGGGCAGACGATGGCGGACTGGAAGCCGCCGCCCCCTGCCGTGAAAAAGGACGAGCCAAAGGTGCTGCTCCTGCCGCCGAAGAATAAGGACTGCGGCAGAGTGACCGAGTATCTTTTCGGGCGTGGCATTGACTATCAGCTTATTCAAGAGTGCGTTGCCGAGGGAATTATATTTGAGAGTGCCGACTACCACAACGCCGTTTTTATCGGGAAAGATGAAAGCGGAACACCAAAATACGCCGCCTGCCGTGGCACGGTGGGGAGCTTCAAGCGAGACGCATCGGGCAGCGACAAGCGGTACTCGTTTCGGCTTTTGGCAAAAGAGCCGACCGATGCCGTGCATTTATTTGAAGCCGCCATTGATTTATTATCCTACGCCACCTATTTAAAATGCGAGGGGAAAGATTATAAAATGGAAAATCTACTCTCCCTGTCGGGCGTATATCAGCCGAAGAAAGAGCTGAAAGAAAGCAAAATCCCCGTTGCCCTCACGACTTTTTTGGAAGCAGACCCGCAAATTAAAACTATATTTCTGCATCTGGATAAGGACAGGGCAGGTCGGCTATGTACCGCCGCCTTGAAAGAATTATTGCAGAAAGACTACCGAATCGTTGATGAACCGCCGCCAATCGGCAAGGACTTCAACGATTTTTTAATGTCCTATCTGGGGATTGCAAGGCAGAAACCGAGCCATGAAAGGAGGGATGCCCGCTGACTGAATGAAGATTTTCAGTAAAAAATGACCGTAACCACAACAAAATTTCAGACCGAAAGGGAGGAAAGAACGATTGAAAAACTATGAAGCGACCCTTGTCGCCCACTATGCAAAGACCGTTTCCATTCATGCCGACAGCCCCGAACAGGCGGCGGAGAAGTTAAAGACTGTACTGTTTGACACCGACCTTGTGAAGTTTTCCGATGGGGATTTTGTCTGCGGCGAAGCCGAGATTAACGACCCTATGGAGGACGCAGGGGAAGAAAGCGAATCCGAGGGAGAGGATTTTGAGGACGATTGTTGTTCGGGCTGTCCGTGCTTCAGAACGGTGTGTAAAGGATGCTGTCAAGAGGGCGGGGATTAAAGACACGTCTTACCAAGCACTGAATTTGGTTATCCATCTGCCGATGGAAACAAAATTCGCTTGTTAGGGGAAAGCTCCCCTAATACCCCGTAAAAAGAACAATGCCAAAGTATACCGCCATGCCATGTGCGGCACGGCGGTCACAGAAAGGAATCCAAGAATGAGTGAATTTATATATTTTATCCTCGGCGCAACGCTCGGCGGCATGGTCGGCGTGGCGTGTATGTGCGTGCTGCAGATTAACAGGCTGTCCGAGGGAAAGGGGGATTTGGATGCGGAAACGAAACGTGCAGATACTGTTCCGACTGACCGAGGAAGAAGCTGAATACCTCTGCTCCCTTGCAGAGAGGGCGGGGCACTCCAGACAAGCCCTGCTCCAGTCGATGGTCATGGGCTACCGCCTGTGCGAGAAGCCAGACCCAGAGTTTTATAAAATCATGCGGGAGCTGTCCGCCATCGGCAACCGCATCAACCAGCTTGCGGCAAAGGCGAACGCTTTAAACTTCGTGGACACGCCGATGCTCTACGACGAAGCCAAACGGTGGCGGGACTTCCGTCTGGACGTGGGCAGGTGCTACCTTATTCCGAGGAAGACGTCTGGCTGATGGCGGTCTGCGAGATATGGGACGTGAAAGGCAGGCTCGACCACCCCATCGACTATGCGGAGAACCCAGAAAAGACCGCCAACCCAAAATACACGGATGCGGACTTGCAGGCGATGGGCGACGTGGTGAAGTATGCCACCAACGGGGACAAGACCGAGAGGCAGTTTTTTGTCACGGGCGTAAACTGCGACCCGACTACCGCAAGGGATGAGATGATGATGGCAAAAACCCAATGGAACGATGAAAGCGAGATTGTCTGCTACCACGGTTTCCAGAGTTTTAAGGCGGGCGAGGTCACGCCAGAGATTGCCCATGAGGTCGGCGTGAAGCTGGCGGAAAAGATGTGGGGAGAAAGGTTTCAAGTAATCGTGGCGACGCATCTGAACACGGTATGCCTGCACAACCACTTTGTCGTCAACTCAGTTTCTTATATTGACGGCAGGCACTACCACGACAACAAGAAAAACCTGCGGCTGCTCCGCCAGCGTTCGGATGAATTGTGCCGTGAGTATTCCTTATCGGTCATCGAACACCCAAGCGGCAGGAAGAAGCCCTATGTCCTCTGCCAAGCCGAGAAGAACGGTCTGCCTACAAGGGACAGCGTGGCACGGCAGGCGGTGGACGAAGCAATCTCAAAATCATTCACACTGAAAGACTTTGACCGCCAGTTGTTGGAAATGGGATACCGCATTAATTTTGACCTCAACCGAAGATACTGGACGATTATCGGGAAAGGGTGGCAAAGACCGAAGCGGCTCTATAAGCTCGGCGAAGATTACACCAATGAAAGGATAACGGAACGCATACGGGAAAACTCCTATGCGGTCAAGTTCCAGAGTTTTTCCAAAGAGCAGCCACAGGTCAGAGTGATAAAGGTAAAAGGCACATTAAAAGACACAAAGAAAATCGGCGGCTTGCGTGGGCTGTATCTCCATTACTGCTATAAGCTCGGCATCCTGCCAAAGAAGAAACAGCAGAATTACGCAAGGCTTCACTATCTTCTAAAGGACGACTTGATGAAGATGGAAGCCATCACCAACGAAACAAGGCTGCTCTGCCGCAACCATATTGACACAGCGGAGCAGCTTTTGTCTTATAAAGGCTCTCTGGAATCCGAGATGCAGGAGCTGACCGAACAGCGCAAGGGGCTTTATTCCCAGAGCCGCAAATCAGTCGGCAAAGAAAAAGAAGCGGTCAAGGCTCGGCTGTCGGAAATCACGGGGCGTATGAAAATACTGAGGAGGGAGGTCAGATTATGTGAGGGAATCGAAGCCCGCAGCGGCACTATCAAAGAGAAGTTGCAGACCATACGGGCAGATGAGAACAAAGAAAAAGGAAAGGAGCTGATGAAGCATGAACACAGGCGGCGAAGCGGCGGAGCAAATCGTAAGGATGAGCTTGGAGGGATTTGAGGTCGCAGCCAGAATCACGGGGGCGGGTGCGAAGAACATCGCCATCCTGCTCTACTCCATCTTAAAGGAAGAACAGAAAACCAAAGGAAAGGCAAGGCTCACAAATATGCTCCGCTCTGGGAAAGAATTAAAAGTCTTTACCGTAAAGAGCGGCGACTTGAAGAAGTTCACGCAGGAAGCGAAAAAATACGGCGTACTCTACTGCGTCCTCGCAGACCGTAAGAACAAAGACCCCGATGCGGAGGTGGACGTGATTGCCCGTGCGGAGGACGCATCGAAAATCAGCCGCATCGTGGAGCGGTTCAGCCTTGCATCGGTAGACACCGCTTCCATCGTGACCGAGGCGGAGAAATCGAAAGGGGCAAAGGGAAAGGCGAAAGATGCCAAGACCGCAGGAGAAAAAGATGCAGGGGCAAAGGACGGTCAGCCAGAGCCAGACGTCGGCGTGGAGGAAAAGGCGGAGAAAGACAAACTCATGGATGCCCTTATGGGAAAGCCCATGCAGAAAGAGGAAAACGCCCCAAACCCCTCGGTGGCAAAGACAGAAAAATCCCCTCTGTCCGAGCCTACCTTAAAGCAGCAAAGGAAGCCCGCAGAGGGGGCTACTATGACTAAGGCACAAAAGCCGTCAGTCAGGGAGGAACTGCGGAAGATAAAGGAGGGCAGAAAGGAGCAGGAAGCGGACGCCGCCCCTGCAAAAGAGAAATCTTCCGACAGGGCAAAGAAACCGACCGCAGGAAAGACGGAGCATAAGCAGCCCCAGAAGCGGAAACGGAAAGCAAAATCGAAAGGAGCAAGATAAGCATGAGCATTTATGACGTATTCAGCGGCGGCAGACCTTTTAACAAAGAGGAATGGGCTGCCCAGAAACAGGAGCAGCGGAAAGCAGCCTATGAGCTGATAGACAACACCTGCTCGGAAATGATGGCAAACGGCGACAGCTTTCGCCAGTATCTTGACGTGCAGGGGCATTTTGACCGCTACTCCGTCAACAACGCCATCTTGGTGTCGGCACAGATGCCCGAAGCGACGCAGTTAAAAGATTACGGCAGTTGGAAACAGAGCCGTGCCTATGTGGACAAGGACGCACAGAAAATCACCATCCTTGAGCCGGGGAAAGAATACGAGCGGGAGGACGGCTCAAAGGCGGTCGGCTATAACGCAAAAGTGGTCTACGACATTTCCCAGACCTCGGCAAAGGACAGGCAGCAGCCGCAGGAAAACAAAACCATGCGGGAGCTTGTGTCGGCGATGATTGACGCAAGCCCCGTTTCCTTTGTGCCAGTGGACGACCTTGAGCTGCCTGCGTTCTACGACAGCGCACAGCAGACCATCTTCATCAAGACGGGATTGAATGAGGAACAGCTCTTTGTCAGCATGGCAAAGGAAGTGTCGGCGGCGGTCTTTGACTTCAAGCATAAGGAGAGCCGTGACGCTTCAGAGTTCAAGTCGTTCTGCGTCGCCTATATGGTAAGCTCCCGCTACGGCGTGGACACAAAGGGCTTTAATTTTGACAAGCTCCCGAAAGAATTTGAGGGCATGGAAACGCAGGAATTTAAAGGGCAGCTCGGCTCGATGCGTGACGTACTCGGCGAAATCCAGTCGGATATGTATAAGAGCCTTGAAAAGAACAAGCCGCCCAAATCCAAAGAGCAGGAACGCTAATCGGAGGTGCAGACTATGAAAGAAGAACGCTATCACTTGGCGTTGGATAAATATGATAAGAATATCGTCCTCAACGCCCTCAACACCCTGCGGACACAGCAGATACAGGAGGAACGCCCCACCGAGCCTGTTGACGAGCTGATAAGCAGGGTGGCATTCGCCCCGACCAAGAAAGTAAAGGTCGCCCCGTGCAAGTGCCATGAAGAACGGTGATGATTATAAGGCGGGCTTAATCCTCTCTTTATGCGGGCTTGTTCCTGTCGTGTGGCTTGCCCTGCTGACTGCCCCTTATGTCAGCGGCGGCATCGTGGAGATAATCGGCAACTTATCCGCAGCAATCGAGAATCCGTTTTCCATAACGGTATGCGGGGACAGCGTAAGGACTGTCCTTATTTTCCTGCTTGCCTACGGCATGGGAATCGGCGTTTATTTCTCCACACGCAGGAACTACCGCAAAGGGGAGGAACACGGCTCTGCTAAATGGGGCAACGCAGGCACTCTCAATAAAAAGTACCGAGATAAAGACGCATCGGAAAACAAGCTGCTGACCCAGAGCGTCCGCATCGGGCTTGACGGGAAGAAACACCGCAGGAACTTAAATATCCTCGTGGTGGGCGGCTCTGGCGCAGGAAAGACCAGATTTTTTTGTAAGCCCAACGTCATGCAGTGCAACACGTCAATGGTAATCTTAGACCCGAAAGGCGAGATTGTCCGTGACACGGGCGGGCTTCTGGAAAAGAAAGGCTATGAGGTGCGTGTGCTTGATTTAATCAACATGCACAAAAGCCACTGCTACAACCCGTTTGTGTATCTAAGAAACGACAACGACGTGCAGAGGTTGGTAACAAATTTATTTAAGGCGACCACGCCGAAAGGAAGCCAGTCGCAAGACCCGTTCTGGGACACGGCGGCGAGTATGCTGCTATTGTCCCTCGTGTTCTATCTGAAATACGAAGCCCCGCCAGACGAGCAGAATTTCCCGATGGTGATGGAGCTTTTAAGGGCGGGCGAGGTAAGGGAGGACGACGACAGCTATGTAAGCCCGCTTGACGAGCTGTTTGACCGCTTGGAAATGGTGAACCCAGAGCATATCGCCCTCAAATATTACCGTGACTACCACAGCGGGAGTGCCAAGACGCTAAAGAGCATCCAGATAACCCTTGCCGCAAGGCTTGAGAAGTTCAATCTGGAAAGCCTTGCATCCTTGACCGCTACGGACGAGCTGGATTTGCCGTCTTTGGGCGAGAAGAAAGTCGCACTGTTCGCACTGATACCAGACAACGACACCAGTTTCAATTTCCTTGTGTCGCTGTTATACACGCAGCTATTCCAACAGCTATTTTATCTCGCAGACCATAAATACGGCGGGAGCCTGCCCGTCCACTGCCAGTTCATTATGGATGAATTTGCGAACGTCAGTTTGCCCGATGACTTTGACAAGATACTGTCAGTTATGAGGTCAAGGGGCGTGTCCGTTTCGATTATCCTGCAAAATCTGGCACAGCTTAAAGCCCTGTTTGAGAAACAGTGGGAAAGCATCGTCGGGAACGCCGATGAGTTCCTCTACCTGGGCGGCAACGAGCAGAGTACCCATAAGTTTGTAAGTGAGCTTCTTGGAAAAGCCACGATAGACACGAACACCTACGGGAAAAGCTCTGGGCGGAGCGGCAATTATTCCACCAACTACCAGATTTCGGGGCGTGAGCTTTTAACACCAGACGAGGTGCGTATGCTAGACAACCGCTACGCACTTCTTTTTGTGCGTGGGGAACGCCCCGTCATGGATTTGAAGTACGACATTTTGAAACACCCGAACGTGAAACTGACCGCCGACGGCGGGAAGCCGCCGTATATCCACGGCGAGCCGACGCAGGCGGTCGCAACCTTTGTGTTTGGCGGGGATATTCCAAAAGACGCTGTTGCGCTTAATCCTGTCAGCACTTCCTATGAGCTTCTGTCCGATGAGGACTTGGAAGAAATATTCAATTTATAAGGAGGATTTACCCTATGAAACTTTTTCAGAAAAATGAGAAGAAAGCAACCCAGAAACTGCCGATGACAAGCAAGGTAAAAAAGGGCTTCCGCCATTACTGCGTGGCGGTGCTTGCCGTTATGATGGTATTTGGCACATCCATGACTGCCTTTGCCGCCAATGACCCGATTGCCGTTGTCAACAACCTCTCCAATTTCATCTTCGGTCTGATACGGGCGGTCGGGATGATTATGCTCGGTTTCGGCATCGTGCAGGTCGGCTTGTCGCTGAAATCCCACGACCCGTCCCAGAGGGCGAACGGCTTCCTCACGCTGGCGGGCGGCGTTGTGATTACCTTTGCAAAGGAGATTTTGACCCTCATCACAGGCTAATCCAAAACAGACTGAAATAACAGACTGACACAAGACAGGATAACGGGGCAGCTCCGCTCTTCGGGACTTGCCCCGCTATCAAATTTTAAGAACGGAGGTGGTCGAATGTCAGACAACTGGGTAGTCCAGAACTTGAAGAACGCCCTTGACACATGGAATGAAAAGTTAGCCGAGATATGGCAGCTCATCACCCAATCCCCCGAAACCTTTAAGGGCGGTGCGATATGGAAAGTCATCGTTGACATCCACGGGGCGTTGCAAGCTATCGGGCTTGCCCTGCTCGTGCTGTTCTTTGTCGTGGGCGTGATGCGTACCTGCGGCGACTTCGCAAGCGTGAAGAAGCCCGAACACGCCTTGAAGCTGTTCATCCGCTTCGCCCTTGCGAAAGGTGCGGTCACTTACGGCTTGGAGCTGATGATAGCTCTGTTTAAAATCGTGCAGGGCGTGATTTCCGCCATTATGAAAGCCGCAGGCTTTGGCTCGGCGCAAAAGACCGTCTTGCCGCAGGAGATTGTGACAGCCGTGGAGGACTGCGGCTTTTTCGAGAGCATCCCCTTATGGGCAGTCACGCTGATAGGCGGGCTGTTTATCACGGTATTGTCGTTCATTATGATAATGTCGGTGTATGGGAGATTTTTCAAGCTATATTTATATACCGCCATCGCCCCCGTGCCGCTGTCCTCGTTTGCAGGAGAGCCGAGCCAGAGCGTGGGAAAGAGCTTCATCAAGAGCTACTCCGCCGTGTGCCTTGAGGGGGCAATCATCGTGCTTGCCTGCATCATCTTCTCGGTGTTTGCGGCGTCCCCGCCCGCAGTCAACCCCGATGCGGCGGCGGTCACGATGGTATGGGGCTATATCGGGGAATTGGTATTCAATATGCTCGTCCTTGTCGGTGCGGTCAAGATGGCAGACCGTGTGGTAAGGGAAATGATGGGCTTGTAATTATCCAACAGGAAAGGAAAATTGAAATGAAAAAAGAAACGAAGTATTGCCAGAATTATGATATCCATTTGTTAAATGGAGAAGTCATCGGGGCTTCTGAAGCCTATGACCTGCCTGCGGAAAAAGGGCTGGTCGGAAAATTTGAAAAAGCTGACGATAACGAGATATTTGAAATCGGGGATGCCATTTCTGGATTTGCATATATCCCAAAACGCAGCATCCTCTTTATTTCGACGGGGGATGTCGGGGAGGAGGGGTGCTGATATGGAAGTCAAGATAAATAAGGAAATCCGCAACTACACGGAATCCATGTTCTTCGGGCTGTCGATGCGGCAGTTCCTGTTTTCCGTGCTTGCCTGCGGCGTGGCGGTCGGCTTGTTCTTCCTGCTCCGTGGCAGATTCGGGACGGAAACATTGAGCTGGATGTGCATCTTGGGGGCTTCCCCTTTTGCGGTCATGGGCTTTGTAAGGTACAACGGCATGACCGCCGGGCAGTTTGTGTGGGCGTGGATAAAGTCGCAGTTTCTGATGCCGAAGAAGATTTTGTTTGTTCCAGAGAATTTATATTACGAAGCGGTGAAGCAGGCACTGGACGCACATGAAAAAGGCTTGCCCGCCGTGCAGGATAAGAAAAAGAAAAAATGCAGGAGGGCAAGGCGCAATGCGGCAAAGGAGCGGAGAAAACAGGCTGAAAAATCCAGAAAGAAAAATAAGAAATTAAGAAAGCGTAAGGAGGTAGACTATGATTAAGACGCTGAAAACGCTGTTCAAGCAGGACAGGGAGAAATTCATTGTGCCAAAGTCGGTGCAGACGGTCATCCCGTTAAAGACCATGTGGGAGGACGGCATCTTCCTTGTGGGCAGGAACAAATACGCAAAGACATTCAAGTTTGAGGACATCAACTACGCCGTGGCGAGCCGTGAGGACAAGGAAGCGATGTTCCTCGAATACTCGGAGCTTCTTAACGCCCTCGACAGCGGGGCGACCACGAAAATCACGATAAACAACCGCAGGCTCAATAAGGCGGATTTTGAGCAGACCATCTTAATCCCGATGGCGGAGGACGATTTGGATAAATACCGTAAGGAATACAACAAGATGCTGCTTGACAAGGCGACGGGGGCAAACTCCACCGTGCAGGACAAATATGTAACCGTTTCCGTCTGCAAGAAGAACATCGAGGAAGCGAGGAATTATTTTGCCCGTGTCGGGGCTGACCTTATCGGGCATTTCAACCGCTTAGGTTCGAAGTGTACGGAACTGGATGCAAACGACAAGCTGCGTATCTTCCATGATTTTTACCGCACGGGCGAGGAAACGGCGTTCTCCTTTGACATGGCACAGACCATGCGGAAAGGTCACGATTTCAAGGACTATATCTGCCCCGACTCCTTTGAGTTCGAGAAAGATTATTTTAAGATGGGAAACCGCTACGGGCGTGTGATATTCCTCAGAGAGTACGCCGCCTATATCAAGGACAGTATGGTGGCGGAGCTTTGCGAATTAAACCGTAACATGATGCTCTCCGTGGATGTTGTTCCTGTCCCGACGGACGAAGCCGTGCGGGAGGTGGAAAACCGCCTGCTCGGTGTGGAAACCAACATCACGAACTGGCAGAGGAAACAGAACCAGAACAACAACTTTTCCGCCGTCATCCCCTACGACTTGGAGCAGCAGAGAAAAGAGAGCAAAGAGTTCCTCGACGATTTGACGACCCGTGACCAGAGGATGATGTTTGCCGTTCTTACGATGGTGCATACCGCAGATACCAAAGAGCAGCTTGACAATGACACGGAAGCCCTGCTTACGACGGCACGGAAACATCTTTGCCAGTTTGCCGTGCTGAAGTACCAGCAGATGGACGGTCTGAACACCGCCCTGCCGTTCGGCGTGAGGAAGATTGATGCGTTGAGGACGCTGACAACGGAGAGCCTTGCCGTATTTATCCCCTTCCGTGTGCAGGAAATCTACCATAAGGACGGCGTGTATTACGGGCAGAACGTCATCAGTAAAAATATGATAATCGCCAACCGCCGCCACCTGCTGAATGGAAATTCCTTTATCCTCGGCGTGTCTGGTGCAGGCAAGTCATTCACGGCAAAGGAGGAAATGACGAACATCATTCTGACCGACCCCAACGCCGATGTCTTGGTTATAGACCCAGAGCGAGAATATTCCCCGCTTGTAAAGGCAATGCAGGGCGAGGTCGTCCACATCTCGGCGACGAGCGACAACCACATCAACGCAATGGACATGAACTCTGATTACGGCGATGGTGCGAACCCCGTCATCTTGAAATCAGAGTTTATTTTGTCTTTGTGCGAACAGCTCATTGGCGGGGCGAGCCTTGGGGCAAAGCAGAAATCCATTATAGACCGCTGCACGGCAAGCGTCTACCGCTACTACCAGCAGGGCAACTATATGGGTACGCCGCCGACCTTGCAGGACTTCCGTGAGGAGCTGTTAAAGCAGGACGAGCCAGAAGCGCAGGAAATCGCCCTTGCGATTGAGCTTTTCACGGACGGCTCTCTCAACACCTTTGCCAAGCATACGAACGTGGACACCCACAGCCGCCTTATCTGCTACGATATTCTGGATTTGGGCAAGCAGTTACAGCCTATCGGTATGCTTGTTGTCCTCGACAGCATCTTAAACCGCATCACCCAGAACAGGGCGAAAGGCAGGAACACCTTTATTTTCATTGACGAGATTTATCTGCTCTTTCAGCATGAATACTCGGCGAACTTCCTCTTTACCCTCTGGAAGCGTGTGCGTAAGTACGGGGCGTACTGCACTGGAATCACACAGAATGTGGACGACCTCTTGCAGAGCCATACGGCGAGGACGATGCTTGCCAACTCTGAATTTATCATCATGCTGAACCAAGCATCCACAGACCGTATCGAGCTTGCGAAGCTCCTTAACATCTCCGATTTGCAGATGAGCTATATCACGAATGTCGGTGCGGGGCAGGGATTATTGAAAGTCGGCAGCTCCCTCGTGCCGTTCGTCAACAAATTCCCACGCAATACGGAGCTGTATAAGCTGATGACAACGAAATTTGGGGAGTGCTAAAAGGAGGGATTTTTATGTCAGAGATAAGGTTTCGCAACGCAGCCCACCGTGATTTTTTTCTGGAAAGTATGATGAAATGCAAAGTCAACGACTGCTACCACAGGGCGTTTTTCTATGTGATGGGGATTGCGGGGGAAACAAGGCAGAACATCAACGCCATGTTCGATTTTAAGACGGACTGCATCAAGCCAGAGGGGATGCACGCAGGATGGCAGACAAGCGGCACGGTCAAGGTCTGCCACCTTGCCTTTAACCTCTGGAACGGTTACGCCGAGGAGGGGCGTGAGAAACTTTTCACGCCAGAGGAATTGTTCTGCTGCGAATTCGCCCCGTATTTCATGGAGGGCATCAAGGCACGGTATCCAGAATATTGCAGGGACTTACCCACGCCCAAGAAGCAGGCGGAGCATACACGGTAACTGAAAATAAAAAAACAAGAATAAAGAAAGGAATAATTTATGAATCTGATAAACTATAAATGTATTCTCTGTACCGCCGCCGCTGTCGTCCTTTTGGGAGCGGCGGTTTTTTGCGGCTTTAAGATTTACAGCCATTACCAGCAGATAGACGAGCAGACCGAAGCCTTTGCGGAGATTGCCGAGGTTGTGGAGAACGCCGAGCCAGAGGAAGAACCGCCAAAAGATAAGGATACGCCCGTCAGCGAGGGCGAGGATATATTGGCAAAATACAAGGAACTGTATTTGCAGAATGAGGATATGGTCGGGTGGATTGCCATTGACGGAACAGGCATCAACTACCCCGTCATGCAGAGCAAGAACAATCCCAACTTCTATCTGAAACACAGCTTTGAAAAGGAATACAGCGACTTAGGCGTGCCGTATATCCAAGAGGACTGCGACATCCTAACAAGCGACAATCTGGTTATCTACGGACACCACATCAAAGGCGGCAGGATGTTCGGGGCATTGGAAGATTATAAATCCAAGAACTTTTATGAGAAGCATAAGACCATTCAGTTTGACACCCTCACGGAGCAGGCGCAGTATGAAATCATTGCCGTGTTTAAGACCGTGGCGTACAGCTCACAGGGCTACCGCTACTATGATTTTGTCAATGCGGAGAATGAAAAAGAATTTGATGCCTTTGTCGGGAAGTGCAAGGAGCTTGCCTTGTATGATACGGGCGTGACAGCCCAATACGGCGACAGGCTCATTACCCTCTCCACCTGCGAATACTCGGCACAGAACGGCAGGCTTGTCGTCGTGGCAAAAAAGGTAAACTGACATGACCGCAAATCTTCTGGGAAAGGAGGTCGGATTTTATGGCTGATATAAAGACCAGAGATGCGGTTAAAGGCACAATTAAGACGCTTGATAAGGCGGCTGTTGCAGGGGAACGCATGAAATCCGCTTACACCAAGACAAAGGACAAGGCGGAGCAGGGATATTATGCAGAGGAAAATTCCCCCACGGAATATGCCGCCGACAAGGTTTCCCATGCTTCGGGGCGTATCAAGGACGAGGGCATCCACCAATTTAATAAGCAGGGGCAGAAAAACGCTGAAGCCACAAGGGAAAATATCGGTAAGGCAAAGGATAAAATTGCCGACTTTAAGGCAAAGCGGGCGAAGAAAGCCGCAGAGCAGAAAACAATGCGGAATAAGGCAGGACAAAACGCCATGCGTACAATGGGACAGGACGGCTTGCAGGAAATACAAGGGACTGCGAGCCGTCCCGCTGTTTCTGCTACTTCTACCAAGACCGAAACGCCCCAGACGGCGGCAAACTCATTGATAAAGACCAGACAGCAGGGAAAGCGGACGATAAAGACAACCGCCAGAAATGCGGAAAAAACCGTCAAGACCACAGCCAAAGGCACGGTCAAGGCGACGGAAAAAGGCGTGAAAACCGCAAAGGCGACATCCAAGACAGCGATTAAGACCAGGTCGCAGACCGTAAAGGCGGCGCAGAAAACGGCGAAAGCGTCTGCCAAAGCCGCCCAGAAAGCGGCGCAGACAGCGAAAGCCACCGCAAAGGCGACAGCCGAAGCAACGAAAGGCACGGTCAAGGCGACCATTGCGGCAGTTAAGGCGATTATCGCAGGGACTAAGGCGTTGATTTCTGCCCTTATCGCAGGCGGCTGGATTGCCGTCGTGATAATCCTCATCGTCGTCCTGCTTGGGTGCGCCGTTTCCCTGTTCGGGGGCGGCAGCGACAGCACATCCTATACCCCTGTCAGTGCGGAGGTCGAAGCTTACACGCCATTGATACAGAAGTATGCGAAGCAGTACGGAATCCCCGAATATGTGGAGCTTATCAAGGCGGTGATGATGCAGGAATCTGGCGGTAAAGGCAACGACCCGATGCAGGCGGCGGAGGGGAGCTTCAACAAAAAGTACCCCCATCAGCCGAACGGCATCAAAGACCCCGAATATTCCATTGAGTGCGGCGTGCAGGAATTAAAAGCCGCCCTCACATCAGCCGAAGTGGAAAGCCCGATTGACATGGAGCGTATCAAGCTCGCCCTGCAGGGATACAACTTCGGCAACGGGTATATCTCATGGGCAAAGACCAACTACGGCGGCTATTCCTATGCAAATGCGGTGGAGTTTTCCGCAATGCAGGCACAGCGGCTCGGTTGGGAGAAATACGGTGACACGCAGTACCCCGCCCATGTGTTACGCTACTACCCATACGGGCGGGCATTCACAAGCGGAGGAAACCAAGCCATTGTAGAAGTTGCCTTAACACAGCTCGGCAACGAGGGCGGGCAGCCTTATTGGAGCTGGTATGGATTTGGCGGGCGTGTGGAATGGTGTGCCTGCTTCGCATCGTGGTGTGCCGACCAGTGCGGCTATCTGGAAAGCGGAATTGTGCCGAAATTCTCCCTCTGCTCGGACGGCGTAAACTGGTTCAAGGGCAAAGGACAGTGGCAGGACAAGAACTATGAGCCGCAGGCAGGCGACCTCATTTTCTTTGATTGGGGGAGCAACGGCTCAATCGACCATGTGGGAATCGTGGAGAGATGCGAGAATGGGACGGTTTACACCGTGGAGGGTAACTCTGGGGATGCCTGCAAACAGCAGAGCTATCCAGTTGGGAGCGGCTCAATATACGGCTACGGATGCCCAAACTATTAGTTGGGCGGAGCAAAAGGAAACCAGAGGTCAATCCTCTGGCTCTTTTGCTTTACATAGCCCGTTTACAGTTGCTTCGACAACAGACAGTTCTTTGTCATCCAGTCGGTCAAGCATAGCATCCAAACGTCTTCGGATAGAACTTTTCTTTGCTTTTTCCTCAGTATGTATATGTTTGTCAACTGATACATCAAACATTGTGATAAGTTGAAGAAACAGCTCTATGCTTGGATACTGCCCCTCATTTTCAACAGCTTGAAGATGTCTGGGATTATAATCAATAATCTCCGCAAACTGTTCTCTGGTCACGCCTTGAGCTTTACGGGCTTTTTTGATTGCCAGTCCTAACGGTCTGAAATCAAAGTCAAAATCGTTGTTTCTTTTGTCCATGCGTTCACCACCTGTACTCTGAAAACTTTTACCCTTATATTTTACAGAGGTGTGGTATCCTACTAAACGATGTGAAATCCTATTTGCATAATTGTTGCTATTTATATAAGCGGTTATAATAGATGTAAATTAGCACATAAATGGATGTTCTTTCTAAAATTTCACATTCGCTCCATATTGGAGTGTTAAACTGAAAAAAGAGGTGATTTATATGGCGACATTACTTATTGTTGAAGATGACCGAAAAACAAATGAAGCGATTTGCGAGTATTTGAAATTAGCGGGACACAAATTAATTCCTGCGTATGACGGGGAATCTGCGCTGCAATGTTTTAGCAATAGCAGGATTGACTTAATTGTACTTGACATTATGCTTCCAAAAATATCGGGGCTTTCTGTTTTGCATGAAATCAGAGAAAAAAGTTCTGTCCCGATACTTATGCTAACAGCAATAGGGGACGAATATACACAAGTTTCCAGCTTTGACGGACAGGCAGATGACTATATCGTAAAACCCT
>Ga0209694_1000909_pt1 | contig 38315 bp, 56 predicted proteins | sample GluameincwithD2O_FD_187499 | JGI IMG/M metagenome (GOLD analysis project Ga0209694, IMG submission 187499) | Mouse cecum microbial communities from Vienna, Austria - Glucosamine amended microcosms incubated with D2O (SPAdes) (version 2) | ecosystem: Host-associated > Mammals > Digestive system >... | reverse complement strand
AAAAGAGACGCTTCAAAATCGTCTCCCGTCCATCCCATTTCAGTTTCAGCGCCCTGTCCGCCACCTCATTGTGGATGATCCTGAGGTCCATCGTTTCAGCGCCCCACTGCTGGATGTAGGCGGCAAGAGTTTTTGCCTCGGGTGCTTCGTACTTGTCAACTTCCTCGTTCAAGAATTCAAAGGTGAGGCCAAAACATTCAAAGGATGTGTGTACCTCGTCTTTTTCTGTTTTCACAATGTTGAGGTAGTAGTCCTTGTTCTGGTGACGGAAAGACAGCTTGTTTCCGACTTCGATGATCTGACTGTCCTCACTGGTCAGCACTTTACCATCAAAGGTATAAGCTGACCCGGCAAGATACAGATGCAGAATCTCGTCGAAATAATGGATAGCTCCCGGGCGGTCATTGTCCAAAAAGCCCAGAACATCGTCCCGGGCGTTAAGAACTGCGATTCTTGGTGTACTCATAGCCATGCCTCTCTTATCCTTGCAACGACTGTCGGTTTAGGGGAGCAGAAGGATGAGAAATAAAGTTTGACTTCTGTGTCCCCTGGGGGAGCCTTGAACCACTTCGTCCCCAGAATCTCATCCTGAGGTTTTGGCATCCCTGCCACAAGAAACTGACCGGTGTTGCCGTCTATTTCCAGTTTTGACCCCTGCCAGTAGCGGTTGGGTACATCCCGCCACTTGTTGACATTGCATTTGTAGAAATTCAGTGTGTCAAACCCGGCACAGTACATCCGCTTGTTGGGCTGCTGTGCCCACACCTTGCAGGACACCTGCACTTTGGCTGCCACAAGGTTCGCCACTTCTGGGCAGTTGTAGGTGAAATACCCTCCCCAGTAAAAGAAGGTGATTTTGGATCCCTCTTTCTTGAGGTCAACGTGTCCCCAGTCTCCGTACCAGGGATTGTCACTGTGAGTGTGACTGGTCTGATAGGTCCAGGACCTGAGCACATGTCCAGCGTTGACTGCACTGGATGCCTGCCCGCCTACCGTGATTTCGTACACCCCGGTGTTGCCGCTCATGTCTGTTTTGTACCATGTCATGCCTGCGATCAGCTTGTTGTCAGCAGTCACGACATTGACAGTCATTTCCCCGGTCTGTCCCATCTGGGAGGCCCAGAAACACAAGTGCCCGTAAAGGTACCAGTTCAACGCTCCAGAAGCACCATTGGAGTCTGCGGGGATGGTCAGGGTCCTGAGTGCCCCATAAGCGTTTCCGGAAGCGGCCCCCGGATTGTCCAGGCACAGGTAGGTCCGGCCGTTGTAGCCCATGGTTTTCATGGTTCCTTTGCATCCATAGTTCGGATGCATGACATCATGGCCGTTGGTATCGTTGGGGGCAGAAACGAAGTTGCTGATGTTGAGCAGGTGCTCCATCTGCTGATAGGTCACGCCGTCAGCTTCTTCCCGCTTTCCAAACTCCATAGCACCGTACTCGGAAGTAATCCCGACATAACCGTTTTCGTGGTTGTGTGTGATTTCGTAGCGGATGGGGACGGGGACAGAGCCGGTGTTGGTGATGTTGATGGTGTCATTCGCCATCGTGAACAGCCGTTCAGCAACAGAGTATTTGAATGGGTCGCAACAGTGAAATATGATTTCATCCCGACTTGCTTCCGCAGAAGACGCATTGAAGTATTTGTCATTCTCATCACTGAATCTCAATTGCACTTCCCTTGCTCTCAGAAGGTTGTTCAGCTTGTTCATCCTGATTCTATAGGCTTCCTTTGTCGGGGCGGCAAGAGTGAATTTCACCTTAATGTCCCGTGGTTCGATACTTGAAGAAAGATAGGTGGACCCATCAAGTCCACCTATTTGTTTTTCGTCAATTTCGTACCCAGTCACCTCTCTACCAGTGACCTGCAGGATTTTCAGGCCCTGGACTTCATACTGGAGGTATTTTCCATTGTAGATAACGTCTATCATCTTATCCTCCCATTAGTTTTGTTCTCAGGGCAGCGTCTGCATTATTCACATCACGTACAGTTTTGGAAACCAGCCGTCCCACAGAGACACCGTCCATGACAATGACCTTTTCGGATTTGTCAGCAATAACCTGCAGCAGTTCTTCTGTCCGTCCGTTGGTCAGAGCATTTATCATACTGTCCATCTTCCTTGCAAGAGCGTCCAGCCTGTTTGAGTTCTCATAAGCCATGGTCATTCCGGCAGCACCGACAGCTTCCTCAATGGTTGCTGATACGGGACTTTTTGCCCTTGCAACAAACATAGCAGTTGGTTCGGAAACACCGACAGAATCGGCGCTCATGGTTGTTAGCATCCGGGGCCTGGGCGGTGCCGGGCGAGGTTTCGATGTGCCTGTTTCAACTGTCTTGACTTCCTTCGTGACCTTGACAGTAAATGTCCTGTTGGTCAGAGCCTGAATATCATCAAGGATGGTTTTCGTCTGGTCGTAGACCGTCTGTGCAACAGCAGGAATTCCTGAGATACCTCGTTCAAAGGCGGATGTTGCCCGTGTACCCATACTGCCTGCTGCTCCCGGAACACCGGAACCACCAAAGCGTGCAACGGTGTCAGACAGGACAATCCCGGTCTTACCCGGCATTTTGCTGACGCCTTCGTTGAATTTTGAAGCGCTTCTTTGACCTTCGGTCCCTGCCGCACTGGATGCCTCACCGGAAAGAAATGCAGAGGTCATTGCGCTCAGTGACTGTTCTGTACCGGCCTTGACCCCGGAGGTCTGTGCGTTGCTGTAAGCATCGGCGTTCCCTTTACCTGCAGCGGCATATTCTCCTGATTTGTTCAGCCCTTCTGCTGAACCCTGACTCAACATGTTGATGGCTTCCTGTACAGAGATGGTGCCTGATGCGATACCCGCAGCCATGTCCATCGGGATCGCACATCCGGCCAGATTTGCCGCTTCCAGTGCCTGCTGGAATTGAATTATGTTGTTCAGCATGTTTGCCGCTTCCTGCGCAGAACCGGCGTTGGCAAGGATTTCGCTAGCCATTGTAGTAGGAATGGCAGTACCCGTCTCACCAGCTGCAGACACCATGTCCATATAGTTCATCATGGCTGTCATGTACTGAATGGCTTCAGTGGGAGCCATTCTGCCGGATTCGATTCCCTGTTTGATGGATTCAGGAATCTGTATACCGGCTTCGGATGCCTGCTGAATCATTCCCTGGAATTCAGTGATCAGTGTCTGATTCAGCTTTGATGCTTCACCACCCATGCTGTTGATGGTGGAGAAATAGTCTGACCAACTGATTGCACCTTCTGCAAGAATATCCTTCAACGCCTGTTGCGCAAGGCCTTGTTCGTTCGTTGCGGATGTTACTCTTTTGCCGGCCTCCAGATATTGTTCGGAACCAGCCCCGTATATTCTGGCGGCTTCCTGTTGTGCTGCAGTTGCATCCTTGACCTGCTGGTTCCAATAACCCAAAGACGCCCTGGCATTGTCATAAGCCATCTTCTGCTGCGTGATTGCTTCCAGCTGTTTCTGGCTTGCTTCCAGCAGGGCGCGTTCCTTTGCGTTCTTCTTTGCCTGTTCAAGGTTCTGCGCAAGAGCGTCCGTGTTGCCGTCGACATGACCTGTGTTTTCATCCACAGACACGTTCAGTTCGGGGTAGATTCTGTTCAGTTCATCCACAGCCTGCTTGAGCTGTGCTTTCTGTGTTGCGGAGAGATTCTCTATACCGTTCAGATACTGAATCTTCGTTGCCAGAGTGTCAGCCATTGCGGCATTGGTTTCGTAAGACCGCATGACTTCCTGTGCAGCGTTGGCCTGATTCTGAGCTTCCTGCGCATATTCCTTACTGGAATCAATCAGTGAAGCGTGAGCGGCATCTGCACCACCGACAGCTTTGATTTCTTCATGTATCGCAGACACCATGTTGTCCTTGATGACTTTCGCTGCTGTCAAAACACCGGCGGCAACGGCAGCCAGACCGACAACGACGCCACCGGTCGTTCCCAGAAGTCCCGCAAAGGAAGCATTGGCGACCTCCGTACTGTCAGCAGCCTCAAGTGCAGAGGCAGCATATTTGCCCATGTGCTTTGCCGTATTGGTTGTTGCCCGGGACATGCTGAACAGGTTAGGCGCAATCTTTGACAGTCCTCTTGCCAGAGTCGTTGCGCCACCGGAAGCACTCCAGAAGAATTCAATCAGTTTCTGCCCAAAGCCTGCGACTTTGGAAATACCCTTTGCTGTCGGGGAAAGTGCCGCGCCAAAGAGCAACATCTTGGCAACAGCATCTTTGACCGGCGCAGGAAGTTCAGAGAACCATTTCGCAAGATCCTTGACCATGTTTGCCAGTTCCTTGACCGTCGGGGCAAAGGATTCCCCCAGGGAGGCACCGGCCTGTTTGATTGCTTCCCATGCCTGCAGAAGTGCAGTCTTGGTCGTTGCGTATCGTTTCTCTGCCTCAATGACCATGGCAGTGTTCTCAGACCATGCCTGATTTGCCCGTCCCAGGGCGTCAGAATAGACGTCTGTACTCTGAGCAAGAGCACCTGCGGCGTTGGACATCCTGACTTCTTCAATTCCCAGTTCTGCCAGTTTCGCCGTAACGTCTTCTGACTTGCCGATACCTTCAAGGAATTTCATGAACGCAGTACCGGCATCATCACGCCATGCCTTTGCAAACTGTTCAGCGGTCATTCCGGCAGTGTCTGCATAATCCTGCAGGGACTCACTTCCTGTGGATACAGCAACCTGAATCTGCTTCATGAGCTTTGACATGGAGCCGCCACCTGCAGCAGCTTTGATACCCATGGACGACAGGGCCGTGGACAGTGCCAGCACCTGAGGTGTGGTCATGCCAACCTGTCTGCCAGCTGTAGCAAGACGTGTCGCCATATCAACGATTTCAGATTCAGTGGTGGCAAAGTTGTTGCCCAGGTCTACAACGGTGGAACCAAAGCGTTCATAGTAGTCCGTCGTTCTCTGCCCTTTGTCCACCATGATATTTGCCATGTGGGCAAGGGATTCGGCAGCCTCTTCACCGACAATGTTTGTGGTGTCCCCTAACATTGCAATGGTTTTCGTGAATCCCAGAATGCTGTCTGTGGCAACACCCATCTGTCCACCCAGTTCTGCATAGTGAGCGAGGTTTTCATAACTGGACGCTGTGTTCAGTGCAAGGTCTTTCAGTCCGCTGTTGATTGCAGCCATCTGTTCCGGGGTGCCGTCAACAGTTTTTGTCACTCCAACCCATGCGTCTTCAAAGTTGATCGCTGCTGCTGTAGCACCCGCGATTCCGGCAGCGGAAATCATGGAGATGGGTTTCAGTGCCTGCGCTGCTTTTTCTGCAGCGCTGGCAACATTCCCCAGATGCTGGTGCATCTTCATCATGCCTGTGCTGCATGTCAGCATGGAGGCACTTACCTGGTCCAACTGTGACTTCAACAGTGCTTCTTCTGCCCGGAGATATTCAAGATGCTGTGCAGTTTCCATTGCTTCTGCACTGTTCTCTCCAAAAGCTGCTGCCTGCTGTCTCCACAGTTCTTCGTTTGTCGCAATCGCCTGTTTGACGTTGCTCATCTGCTTTATAAGGTTTGCATACTTGTTCTGCAGCAGCCCCTGTTTTGAGATGAACAAATCCATCCCGGTAGCATTGGAGTTGAAAGACGATTTCATAGCCCGGGAGACTTTGCTCAGTTCACGGTCAAGACCCTGAACCTCATGCTTCGTCTTTCGCATCGCCTGTTCAAAACCGGATGCGTCACCACCAATGTCAATGGTGATACCTTTTGTGTTAAAGGCCATAAATCTCCTTTCTACAAAGCGTCAAAATCCGCCTGAGTTGCTTTTCGAACTTTTGGTTTCTGTGGTTTGTTGACCCTTGCCCGCATATTTGCCTGTGTGATCAGCAGGTCCATCAGAAAACCAATGTCCATATCATCAATTTCCTTGAGACTGTACCCAGCGTTCCGTGCCAGAATGACTATTTCCGAGTACGGGACTTTTTTTTACTGTCACCCTCTGTTTCTGTCTTTTCTTCTGGTTCCACGATTCCTGTGACACCAATCATCCGACCATATGCAATGTATGCGTATTGGAGCATTTCGGGATAGTCCTCAACGGAATCGAGCCAGGAATCGAACAGTGGGAAACCATCGTTGCAAGAATATAGAGCTGCCCAAAGGATGCGTTCAAGAAACTCCCCGCCCAGTGTCTGAATGGTGAACCCTGTGACCTGCACCTCATTTTCAAGGTCAATCGTTCCCAGTTTTGCGGCGGTCACGTATCCACCGAACACCTTTGCGGAGGCTTCGGAAATGTCCACCATAATGTCTCTGCCAAACTGTTCACGGTAGATTCTTGCGGTCTTTCCGGTATATCCACCGGTCATCTTTCCATCTGGAAATTCAAGTTCAAATTTCATGTTGTCTCCTATGTATGGAAAAAGAGCCGGAACAACTCCGGCTCAGAATGTCTATTCGGATGCAGTCCCCGGAAGAACAACAGACGTGAAGAAGTTGGCGTAGCAGGTAGCACCTTCTGTCGCCTTACCCTTCGTAATCTGTTTGCCGTTGTGTTCAATGGGGATTGCAGTGTATGTGATGGTTGCAGTAGTGGGAGAGATGGTGTCTTCCTTGGTGTTGTTTTCCTCAGAACCACGTCCAAATGTCACATCATACATGACGTGGCGTGTGTTCTTTGCGTCACCGCGGCACTGGAACAGCAGGGCACCTTCTGCAGGAAGTACATCTGCCCGTTCGGTCATAAGTCCGGTCGTTTCGTCAACTTCCTCCTTGAAGATGACCTGACGAATCTGATCAGTCATTTTGATGAATGTCAGCTCACCGGTATATCCGTTGTTCGTAGTAGTGGTGAAATATACAGAATCGTCAGCATAGAAACTGGACGATTCGCCCTGCGGTTCACGGGTCATAGCCTGCGCACCAACAAGGGCTACAGGGTTTCCGTATGTATAAGTCACGGTACCATTTGCAGCCGTTGTCTTTTCCAGCGGTGCAAAGTAGATGGACGAAAGACCGTATTCAATCTTGTTGGGGTCTACGGTAGTAGTCGGCATGTTGTCTCCTTTCAAAAAGAAAAGGCGAACCGTTCAGATTCGCCGTTTAGAATTTGATGTTTTTCAGAATGTTCTGTGCCAGATGGGCGTTGGCATATTCATCACCGGGTTTCCAATGAGGGAAAGCCCGTGTCATTACGCCAGGAGCATTCCAAAGATGGTGTCCGTTTTCAAGAAGGTGTGTCAGGGAATATTCATGTCCCCTGGCATAAACCTGACCTTCTGCCATAGGTCCAGATGTCTGGAATCTCCAGCCAATGGACTTCCGGTATTTCGGTCTGCGGTTCTGATACCCTCCAGCTTCACGGGTTATCTTTGACGCTTCCTTGGTGGTTTCCCTGACACCTTCGTTCACTCCGGTACGGACTTCGGCGGTCAGGTCTTCGATGATTTTCATCAAAGCCGGTCCTGCCATATCCATTGATACCCGGACATGATTGCCATAAGTATATCTATCGCGGCTCAATGATGACCACTTCCCATTCGGTACAGTATGACTTTTCTGTTTTCACGTATTCGTGAGTTATCTGTTGATATGCGATATCCAATGAATCGAACAGAGTTTCAATCGTGTCTTCCAGAACAAAATCCTTATGATCAGTGACCAACCGGACAATATAGTGTCTGACTTTCAGGAACCTTTTGTCATCGGCGAAATAGTCGTCTCCCGGGATTTCAGCATAGTTGCCATAAACGGTTGAATCGGGTCGTGACTCGTATCCACCATAGACAAAGTATCTGTCCCCCAGAATCTCCTTCATCCCTCGTACTAGGTCAATTCTGCCTGCCATGTGCCAGCATCCTTTCTCAAGTACAGTTCGATATGGTCGCCTTCGACATACGTTCGATATACGGAATATTCGATTCCGTCATACTCAACGCTCAATTCGCCATCATAGTCACCATAGAATACAGTGACCTTCCATGCCGGCTTGATACCAGCCTGGAATGCAGCATAAGTGTCTCGCATGTACAGAGACGAAACAGTGCAGAAAACCGTGTGTCTTCTGACAACCTCCCCCGTGACAACGCCATTCTCATCCGGTTCTGTGGACTTCTTGAGCAGAGTACACTCCGACTCGCATACGGTTGTCTCTCGGGTATATTCATACGGCATCCGAATACCTCCGCCCATCCATGAACGCCAACTTGAGCTGTTCATTATACATGTTCATCCAAAGCTGTTTCACATCGGGACTTGAGTTTCCAAAATAGCCTTTTGATTTCAGGACACACAGGTTCACCAGCCGCGCATCATCTGGCTTAATAGAAATGCCCAGACGGTCAATGTCATCAAAGACCGTCTGGATATACATTTTCAGTTCTTCGTCATACAGCGTGGACGATTTGATTCGATGTGCGCGTTTAACTGTTTCAAGAATCAGGCCGTCTTTATCGTCCAGCATTTAGAATCAGCCTCCCTGCGAAGGTGTGGAAGGTACAGCTACTTTCTTGAGCAGGTAAATCAGGTCAGGGCGCAGCACCTTGCCATCGTTGATAACCAGAGCCTTGGTGACTTCCTGGTTCTTTTCGTGGTCGAAGTACTTTGTCACAGTGAATCCCATGTTGGAGTTGATTGCATAGGCTTCTGCCGGAACCCACAGCATACCGAAAACTTTGCCAGCAGCCGCATCATCGAAGTCAGGCAACAGGTCGTTTTCAACCAGAGTTACCTCACGTCCCTTGAACCGGCAGTTCAGAGTACCGTCAACCGGGGAGAACGTTTCGGAGTAAACAGGACGGTTGTTATTATCTGCCAGAGTTTTAATGTTGCATTCATAAGTACCGGCAGTCATGACAAATTCATAGTTCTTGGAGCGGAATCCCAGGGGCAGTTTTCCAAAGATTTTGGACTGCAGAGCTTTCCAATCCTTCATGTCGTTTTCGTTCAGGGAGATGGTCTTAACAGTGGTCTTTGTCAGGATACCTTCCATCTGAGAGTTGGCAGGAACGCCATTCAGCAGTTCATCATCCATGGCCTTGACATAAGCTTCTGCGATGACCTTTGCCAGTTCAGATTCAAACGCCGGTACAGACAGGACCTTCTGCAGCAGAGTCTTGGCCAGACGGATTTCACCGATGTTGTACTTGAAGATGACGGAACCAGTGATGGAGCCACCCTTCTGCCGGTCCGAAATCGTGGATTCAGAGATACGGGAGAAGGTTGCACCGAAAGAACCAATCGGGTATTCAACGCCGCCGGGCAGGTTCGTGTGTTTTACCTTACCATACAGGCGTCCATGGATTTTCTCAATCTCTTTGATGATTTCCTGCTGTACGTGATGCGGAATCATCACACCCATGTCAGCAGCAACATTGGTGGCATCAGCACGTTTCAGGACAGAATCTTCCGGCAGCTTGCCAGTCACGATGTAGTCCATAAACTGCTTACGCTCAATCATGTCAGAGTCTTCAACCGGAGTCTTGACCTCGGGAATCTTGAAACCGGCATTCAGCTGATCCATAAGGTTCTTGCGTTTCAGTTCCTTTTCAGCGGCAGCATCTTCCAGTTCCTTACGCCGTGCCAGCAGTGTATCGGTTTCTTCGGTCAGTTTGTCCAGGTCAGCATCCGGCTTGTTCATTTCGTCTTTGATTTCAGCCAGTCGGGAAATAATCTGTTCGTATTCCATTTCTATTCCTCTACTTTCAGTTTCAGAGCAAGCATTTTCCGCTTGCGTTCGCGTTCGTAGTTGTCAGCATTCCTTGCAACTATGGCCGTGTGATCATTGGCAGGAATGGAGACAGCAGACACGTCAACGACTTTTCCAATCCTGCAGATCGTTTGAGTGTCCCCATCAAAGGAAGTTTTGGCCCTGCAGCGAATTGACATCTGAGTCACGTTTCCGGCTTTGATGTCTTCGTATAGTTCTCTGGCCCGTGAAGTCTTTGACAGGTCTGCCCAAACAAAAAGACCGCGGTCATCTACTTCCAGTCCCAGGGTCCCGTTGCTCGTTCGTGCGAACACAGGACCAGAATGGTCAAACTGGAAGATGACATCGGTCATGTCAGAATCATTGAAAGCGTTGCGGTCAACCTGTTCGTAAATCTTCTTGCCCTTTCTCTCAATCAGGCAATATTTATCAAACGTGGTCGCGTAGCCTTCAACGTAACAATCCGAATCAATCCGCTTTTCCCCGGACGGGGTCAGACTGAATTTCAGGTTCCGTTGTATCAGGGTTTCTGTCTTTTCGTCCCTCATTGATTTCCTCCTTTCTATCCGGTGCACCTTCGGCACGATATTCACCACGGATATATCTGTGCTGTCCCTCTCCATTCGGGAGCGGGGGAAGGTTCAGGATATCCAAAGCGGAGTCCATGGTTGCCATGCCTCGGTCATAAGTACCGAACGCAACATCAACACGAGACCGGATGGAAGCGTACTGGAGTCGGTTAGACGCCATTTCCAATTTGTTGCCGTCCATGATTTGCCCTCTGGTGTAGACAACACGTGTTAGGACTTCCTCAATTTGAATCAGCAAAGGCTCAATGGCGGATTGATAGAATCCGTTCCATTCATCCTCGCTGTAAGTGTTCTGCATCAACTTTTCGGATACACCCCAGTAGGAATAAGCAATATCTCTCATTTCCTTGAGGTCTTCCGGCTGCAGCACCTGGACTTCTTTTGTGACAGGGTCAATCTGTTCATAGCGGCTGTCGAAAACAAAAAAGCCGGTTTTGTTGCCGGTCAAATTGACAGTTGCGATTCTTTCCTGTTCCTCTTTCAGAGCCTCGTCATCAATCAACGGGACATTCAGTTTTCCCATCCATTGCAGGGGTGCTTCACTTGAGGACAGTTTTGAAATTGATTTATCCAGGTCCTGTTCATACAACGCCGCAATCTTCTTGAATGGAGCATTGTCTTCACCGCAAAGGGTGGATTTGTTCTGCATCCTTTTGAGGTGGCCAACCAGTTCATATTCAATGATTTGGTCTTTCATTTCCCCAATGCGGTACTTGAGCCACAGGTCACCATCAACATCAACAATCTGACAGTCAGATGGGTTTGCCACCCAGAATCCAGCAGTCCGGCCAACATCGTCCAGAATGGGAACAATATAGGCGTTGTTCTCAGACAGCAGGACTGTCACAAGCTGATAAATGAACTGGCTCATGGTCTGATAGGGGTTTGGATATTTGCAGCAGAAATACTCAATCCTCGCACTGTGCTTTGCCAATTGCGGGGATGCTTTGGAGCACTCTGTGGCAATCTTGTTGATACATGCCCTTGCAAGGGCCAGATCATAAATATCCCGGGAGATATATTTCGTTCCTTCAATGTCCAGAACGTATTCCCCGTTCACCATCCTTATCAGGTGTGCAGGAATTCCAGTTGCAGAACCAACCGGTTCCTGTTCTCCGGCTCTTACCGGGTCACGCTTCTTTCGGAAGCGAAACAGATTTGTCAGAAAGTTACTCACGCTTTTTGTTCCCCTCCAAAATCCATTTGTATTTGTCCGTGTATTTTGACCGGACCGTCATGGCATCAATGACGGCAGCACAGCCGTCAATGTGTTTTGTTTGTGAAATCTTCATCATTCTCAGTCTCTTGCCGTCCGGTTCACGCTTGATTGCAGTGTTCCGGATGTGGCTCTGCAAAAGACCATTGGTTCCAGTTTTGATTCGCCCCTCCATCATCAGACCTTCAAATTCGGTCATAATTGGTGTCAGGTTCGTCCCCTGGAACACATCATCCATGGCAAAACCAGCCTTTTTCATTTCATCCACGAAATATGTAGATGAATACCGGTCATACCCTGTCATGATGATGTTTATCTTGTACTCTGCCCTGAGATTCACGAACCATGCTGTCACGTCTTTGTAGTCCACGAATTTGTCACCGGACAGTGACAAAAACCCGTGTCCTATCATGGCCGCATAGTTCACATTATCTCTTTCAGTCAGTTCCTCCAGCTTCCCTGCAGGCATCCAGAAATGGGACAGGATGTAGTCATTGCCCTCATATCTGATAACCACACAGGCACTCGTTAAGTCTGTAGTCTGCGAAAGGTCAACACCACCAACCGCTGCCATTCTCCGGAAGTCATGGGGCACGATTGCCGGACCCTGACTTTTTGCCAGTGCTTCCTGCGGGATCCATGCGGCGATAGTGTTCTGCTTGATATTGCAATACTTGCAGATGAATTCCGCTTTATAGGCAGAGCTGGCGTGTGCCTTGCGAATCTCCGCTTCCAGTTTCTTTTCGAAGAAGGAAACACCAAGATTCGGCATGGCTTTTCTCAGTTCTTCAACGTCATCCCATTTTTCAATGTCATCAATCATGAACAGAAATGGCAGAAGTGACGTTTCCTCACTGTTCCTGAGAAGAACAGAAGTGCATCGTGGAAACAGTTCATCATACAATCCACCATCAATATAGTTGGCAGTGGAACAGGACAGGTTGATGGGGTCGTGTCTTCCACCCTGTGCAGACAACATAACGTTGTACATGTCCAGGGCTTTGACACCTTCCCATGCGGCGAATTCGTCAAAGATTGTCAGATAAGGGTTGAAACCATCGGACTTCTTACTGTTGAAAGCAAGAGGACTGATTGTGCAGTTCTTGCCGGCAATATAAAAATCTGACCTGCGTTTCTTGCCCAGTTTGGACATCGTTTTGTTCGCCTGAATCATCAACAGTGCCTGGTTGTAGATGATGTTTGCCTGCTGCAGTTTCGGGGCAAGATTGTATATCTGCATCCCGTTCTCTTTCTGCGTGTAGGCAACACATGCTTCCAATGCTGCGGCAAAAGTGGACTTACCCTGTTTTCTGGCAATGATGAGAACGAATTCAGTGAAGTGTCTGTATCCGTCATCATCCACCAGACCAAAAATGCAGGCCGTGATATACTTCTGCCACGTTTCCAAAATAAAAGGACCTGAACGGCCCTCAACATAGCGGCATTGCGTTTCGATAAACCGAATCGCCTTTTCCGCTTTTTCTGAATCATATAAACACTGACCGGAGTCCAGGACCCATTCCACAAACTCCAGATTCAGCAACATCCATTTTCCTAACCTGTATCTTCCATTTTCAACATCCCGTTTGAAATCCTGCAGATATGTGAAATCTTCACATTTCGAACTCAGCAAGAGAGTCGTCATCCTTTTCCAGAGAAACGTTCAGCTTCTTTGCCCCGGAAGGTGTCAAGCCCAGTTCCTTTGTGTATTTCAGGATTTGCTCGTGATATTGAAGGTTGTTCAGGTAGCATGGATGTTTGGAAAGATTGGTTGCCCCCGCCTTGTTTGTGTACTCACAAACCGGAGCAAAGTTGTCCAGTTCTTCCCATTTGGCCAGATTCTTGTCACGCTGTTCATATATCATGGCAAGAGTCTCAATGACCATGTCAAATTCAGGGCGATAGGTTCCCAGGGCTTTCAGGTCCTTGATGATCCTTGCCTTGTATACGGCAGCTTTCTTTGGTTTGAAAGTCACAGAACCAACCTTCCTTCTTCATCGAAACGCATCGCTTCCCGTGACGCATGTTCCTCACCATGACATTTCCTGCAAAGTGATTCCAAGTTGTCATCACTCATCAACACCTGAATGTCATGCTGATTCTCCTCATTGATGTGAACTTTGTGGTGTACCAGTTCAGCAGGAACGTATAACCCTTTGCTCAGACACCGTTCACACAGGGGATGGAGTTTGCGATAATTCACGGACCGGGTTTTCCATGCTTTTGACTTATAGAACTTCCCGGCAAAATTGCGTGCGCCTGTCTTGTTGTACATAGCTTGCTTTCCTCCCCTAATGCACAGGCGAAGAAAACGCAGGTGCGGAAACAAGCAAGCTAAAAGTGTTCATTTAAGCTTCACCTGCACATTAGGAGAAAAAAGATGGCGGGCCCGGCAGGACTTGAACCTGCGCGCTTCGAGTTAACAGCCAGATGCTCTACCAACTGAGCTACAGGCCCGTGAAAAGGTTGTGACGGTTGGTTTTCTCTACAAAAAGAGGTATATCCCAATTCGCCCATCCTTTTTGTTTGTGATTGGCAGAAATACAAAAGAGGCAACCGCGCGCAGTCACCTCTTGTTGTTTTCTGTATTGGTCGATTCTTTCGACGATATAATTATACAGTAGATTTTTCCCGGAATTTCCGGAAAATACAGGGATCGATTTTGAATGTTATATCATTTCCCCCTTTGTCCGAACCTTTTAGCGTTTTTCCAAACTCCCCCGCACCGTTCCCCCGGAAAGGGCATCATTTCTGCATATAGGGGGGTTCATTAACTTTTTATTAAAATAATTTGTGTAAACTTCGGGGGGGCGACGGACTCGGTACATTAAATAACTAAATAATTGATTTACCATCGTCTTCACCGTCCGTGTCTGTCCTTTATCATTTGTTTATCATTCATTCATCATTCTTTAATCATTCATATATCAATCAACGAATGAATATATTGTTATATCATTATTATCTATCTATTCATTCCCTGCTCTTCTGATGATTTCACTGTCTGTCTCTGCTCCGCTCAGTCTCTAGCATCAGAACCACCGTAGACCAAAAGTAAAACCCACGACCACAAACAAGCCATGGACATATGAGCATGGTCAAATGCTTTATTGTATTTTGATAAAAAAGTGAAAGTTATTTGATTTTAGCTGTTGACAGTAATCTAATGTGCATGTTAGATTGACAGTGCAATCAGGGTTACATCGGAAAGCTAGAAAGGAAAACGGCTCATGAAAAGAACAGAGAAAAATAAAAAGCTCTACACTGAACTCCAACAGAATCGTGAAGAGCTTGAACAAAGAGCCTCTGAACCCAAGCCTGACAGGCTGGCTAAACTTGTAGCTTGGATTCAGCTCTCTATCTGGATAAAAGACCTGATAGAGTGGCTTGTGCATCAGATGGGCGGGTAAAGTCCCCGCCTGTCTGATATGATTATTATGACTGGAGGGCAACATCATGGCAAACACATTTCAGATAGTAATAGCGGTTATCGCTTTGATTCTTTGCATTATTGCTTGGCTGATATTGGGCATCGACTTGCTCAACGGTTTCGGGAAATCGTTTAAAATTGGTAAATGAAAACCCAAACGGACTATAACAAAGATTACCGAAAAAAAGCCGGTATCATTTCAAAATCATTCACGCTTAACAAAGCGCTGTGTGATGATTTCAAAGCTGCATGCGATGCCGCGGGCGTAGGTCAGGCGGCAACCATCAGCGCATTCATGAAAGACTTCATAGCAAAACACCCGGTTAAATGACCGGGCTTTCTTTTAGATTCCAGGGATAACGTCTTTGACGCCTTTCATAAACCGGTGGACCTTCTGCATGAAACTGTTATCTGTCAGGTATTCTATTCCTTTGACAGTGATACAGATATTTTCAAGGCCAATGATCCATTCATCGTCCCCAACGGGTTCGAATTTGTAGTTTTTCGTGTATCCTTCTGACTTTAAAGTTTTCAGAATAAACCGTTTATAAGATTCCGGGATATCCTTCAAAACTTCATCAAGAATTTTCATATCAGGGTCGTTCCCGTGCTTCAGACAGTCATATAGATAGCTCAAAAGTCTATACACGATAACATGATAATCATCCTTTGCCATTGATTTACTCCCCTTCCTCTTCCGGTACATATTCGATCAGGTCACCAGGCTGACAGTTGCAAAGCGTACAGATCGTTTCCAGCGTCTTCCAGCTGATCCCCTCCCCGTGCCTGAGCCGTGTCATCGCTCCCATGGAAATCGGGTTGCCCATCTGTTTTAGCTTATAGCTTGTATATCCTGCCTCTTTCAGCCGCTCGATTGGGAGCGGCTTTTTATATCTCAATCCCATATGGTCATCCTCCAATTACAGTCTATCACAAAAGCAATTGAAAAAAATTGCCGTCGGGCGTTGACAATCGTTTTAGATTGCCATATGATGAGGCCGTAAACAAAGCAACTGATAACAATTGCTATCAAGGAGGAACATCATGGCAAAGACAACAGCAACGAAAACAGCGGCAGAAATCAGAAAGACCCTCAAGGCTGAAGGGTACAACACAAAGGAAGTCACAGCCAAGGGCGAAACCTCCGGATACGACAGCATCGTTACCGTGACCATCCGCCAGGCTAACATCACAGCCGCTGAAATCAGCGAAATCGTAAAGCCGTTTGAAGAAATCCGGCGGGACGGATTCGGCGGGATCCTCAACGGCGGCAACGTCTACGTCACTGTACAGTATGCCGATGACTTCATCGGGCAGACAGTCAGCCATTTCGAAAACGAAGCGGCTGACCTGTGGACCATGGCAGACAAAAACAACAGCTTCTATATCCGCGAAGGCGCAAGGCTCTGCAACAACGGCATGACCAAGTTCATCAAACGCGATGGACAGATGAACGGCAAGCCGCTGGCAAACCTGCAGGCACTGGCCGAATGGCTGGCAACAGCCGACTACGGAAAGGCGACGGCATAACCCATCTGATGAGAGCCGGACGGCAACCGGCCGAAACTCCCGCCAGGGAGTAATGGGAAGCCAAACCCAAGGAGGAAATGAAAATGAACAGAACTACAGAATTCCGCACTTACAAATCCGCATTCGAAAGCCTCAATCCCTTCGAAGGTATGACGGTTGAAGAACTGGAGAGCTTTGAACCCGCATGCAACGAAGAAATCCCAATGCTCCGGGAAGCATGGGACAAGCTGGATTACGAAATCCCCTCAAGGTACTACACTTATGAAAAAGTCCGCGCAGGCGGTCGAACCTTCAACAGCCTGACCGGCTGGACTTATCCGGAATGGAAAATAGCTTAAAACCGGCATACAGCCGGTTTTTTTTTTAAGTGTGCCGGGCCGGAAGTAAAAGACTGGATAACCCCAGTCTTTTTTGCGTCTATACCAATCCTGAAATCTCCCGCTCAATGATGTAATCCATCCCCGCCTTGCTCATCCCATGGCGCACCTGCAGGCTCTCCCATGTCCGGCCCTGGAAATACTTCTCCGTGACCAGCGTGCGCCCGGGTTCCTCCATCCGATCCCGCAAGGCACACAGGGTATCCAACAGCCTTTCAAGGGCAGCCGCACGCTGGGCGGCGTCCATTTCATCGCTGATCAGGCCGGTCAAAATGTCGGCCTGGGCGACGGGATTCTGACTGTGAGTCCCGTCCCATGACACGGCTTTTGGATGGGCCAAATCGGACTTTTTGTGTTCAACATCCCGCAATTCCCGCCGGGTGCCGGAAAGTTCTGATTTCAGTTCGGGGTAGCAGGACAAAAGTTTTTTGACGATTTTTGGATTCATAGGGCAGCCACCACCATGTGAAACATTTGGACGCTCAGCCATACGCCAAGCAAAAATAAGGGTGCCAAAATGGCCAGAGCATACACAGCAATGCACACCCACAGAAAGCCAATGGCAACGTTATACATGAAGTTCAGGAAAACTTCTTTTGATCTCTGGAAAAACTTCTTCATCAAACTCCTTGTTTCGGCAAAACTTCCATGGCGGAAAAGTTCTTGAGGGAAAACTTATTCAGAGAAAACTTTCTTCCGGAAAACTTTCCGCGGGGAAAACTTTTGTCCGGAAAACTTATCAAGGGAAAACTTTTGTCCGGGGAAAACTTTTGTCCGGAAAACTTATCAAGGGAAAACTTTTGTCCGGGGAAAACTTTCACGGTGAAACTTTTATCCAGAAAACTTCCACCGGAATTCCCAGTCACCCACAAAAACTATCCGGGACAGAGGAAAGGGGAACCGTCCCGGAAAAGATGGAGTTCGGATGGTGTTTATTTTGGATAATGACGATTTTGAAGATACTAGAGATACACCACCTGACTCAATTGTACAAAGGAAAAGTCCGCAACGATTGCGGACTTTACTCAGGTCAAGGAAAACTTTCCAGGCAAAACTTATCTTCCGGAAAACTTTTTGGTCAAAGCTTATTTTCCAGAAAACTTCTTCAGCGCGGCGTCAATCACCCTGTTGATTCTCGTGTACACCCCTGATAGGGAATAGCCTCGCATCACTCCGACTTCCTTTCCGGAAAACTTTCCTGTGCAGACCATGATAACCATGTCCCTATCACCCGGCTCCATAAGGCCCAAAATTTCCTTTGTGAGAGCGATTCGTGTTCGGACGTATGTCAGTTCGTCTTCAATCGGTTTCGTCTTGTGACGGGGCTGTGCGTCCCTGTAGCGAGCCAATAGCTCATTCTCCAACCTATCCTTCTCAAAGCATTCCCACCCAAAAGTTCTCAGACGGTCCTTGAACTGGTTTCGTGTCATGCACCACACCCCACTAACCGGGGATAGTCCTCAAGGAAACGGGGGATTGAGAAATAATAGATTTCAGGATCAGTCATGAAATCCAGCAGTTCGTCAAAAAGTTTTGTTGTGACTGTCCTTTCATAAGCTGCCAGGTCTGCCAGAACACAATGGTCACGGGCAAGACTTAAGACAACACCATCGTGATCACGGTTTATGTACATGCAGACAACTTTGTCAGCATCTATCAGGCAGTGTTCGTGGACGAGAATTGATTTGTTCATTTGCTCCCTTTCTGTGTCCATCCACAACGTCCCACCCCATATCCCAGAATCCAATGTTCCACACTCCAGAGTCATCACCCCACACCCTCCGGCAAGATGGGCCAAAACCCCAGAACAAGGGGTTAGCCACATCTAACAGAGGGATTTTTATTTTTCGCAGGAATCGAGCGCCGAACTCTCTATATAGGGGAACGTAACGTAACGTTGTGTTTGGTTTTCTATATATATTTTTTAGAAGAAAGAAGTAATAGGTAATTATGGGCTCCCGAGGGGCCTCAAGTCCCCTGTTCATGGGGGTTTGCGAGGTTTACGATTTTTTTACGTCTTGCCCTCACCTTTACCACTTCTTGCCCTTATTTGAACGTCGGTTTCAGATTTTGTTTTGTCTCACACTGCTCCATGAGGACCTTTGCGGACTTCCCCTGGCGTGTATTTACCCCGAAACCCATTCTGTAGAGCAGCCAGATGTTCTGCTTGAAGGCTCTCATGTTGAGCTTCCTGTCGTCGTCAGTGTTCCATTTGTCGAACATGTCCAGCACCTCCTGCCGGGTCTTATAGAGGAAATCATCCTTCTCAAGCTCTTCGATGAACATCTTCGAAATGTCATTGTGGCGGTGATATTCGCCGTTATAGTCTGCACAAATTTTGCTTTCAGTCCACCCGTGCTTGTACAGTCGCACATAAGCCTCCACCATCAGCTTCATCCAGTATTCCAGTGCTTCCGGGGTGGTCATTTTGGTGATGAAGTTTGGATCCGGCTTGCGCACGGTGTTGAACATGGGTACCCAGCACATTCGGCGTTCAAGGGCATGACCTTTGTCAACAGTCCTCAGGTCAGAGTTTGATGTGTATATCAGTTTTGCCTGCAGCACCACAGACTCCGCCTCTTTGTACAGTCTCCTGATGGTCACAGTGTCAGCAGACGTGATGTTCTTGATGTGCTTGAATTGAGTCTTGCCGAGGGGCTTGTCTTCCACATCGTCCCCCAGGTTCACAAGTTTGCCTGTCAGTGAATTGATACGTGTTGCGTCTGCCAAATCCTCAATGGAAAGCGTGGAACAGTTTTCCGGCTGATAAATGGTCTTCATGATCTCAAGGAAAGTTCCCTTGCCGTTGGACCCCTCACCACGCAGGATGTGAAACTTTGACAGCACCCGGACACGTTCAGGGTTGACGATAAGACCATAGGCCATGATTTCTATCAGTCTGTTGCGATAGTCCTGCATGTCCTGCTGTGTGTACTTCGGTTCGTTGACGATCTGATCAAGGTATTCATCAATCGCCGGCACCGGTTCTGCGTCCGGGTTGTAGTCGATGTCGATGCAGTGGGGCGTGAAGTCATCAACAATGATTGGCGTGAATTTGCCGTCAGCCAGGAATCCGTTGCGCAGGCGAATCTTGAAGATATAATCCGCGGGGTACTTCTTTGCGTTGATTCGCAACCACTTCATGGCCTTTTCCACTTTGTTCGGATCCTTGACTGCAATCCGTTTGGCAATGATTGCAGCGAGTTCCTCATCATCGGAAATGAACTTCCCCGCCTTTTCGCTCCAGAACCAGACTTGTGACGCCCATTTTGCACACTTGAATTCACGGATGACCTGTTCTGCCACATCTGCTTCGTCTGTGGTTTTCTGGTCACCTTCGGACTGTTCAGCACGGGACAGACTGTCGAATTCCTTTTGCGGCAGGGGTTCGTCAAACACGTGTTCATTGATGAACCGGATGATTCTAAACCAGTCTTCACAGTTGTTCAGTTTCATCTTGTGGGTGTACAGCTTCCTGTTGCGTCCATCGCCCTCAGAGAGCCCCGTGAGGTCTTCAAAGCGTTTGGATACGGTGAATATATCGGGGAGAGCTTCCCGGGCTCCAGCGTTCTCTATTTCCCTCAGAACACCGTCTCTTTTGACCGTCACGCCGTTTGGACGGTTGGCACAGGTTAACTCCTCTATTTCAAATCCAAGGCGACACACGCCGTCTGTGCGCCTGTGACGCGGGGGCTTCTTGAAGTACAAGTGCGCTCCCCGGTTCGTCCAGACGATTTGTGTTTTTATGTCAAAGGTCTTGCAGAGTTCTCTGATTGACTCTTTCGGAAGATGGTCAATGTCAATGACTATTTCATCCTTTGTCAGCAGATACCCGCAGTCCTGGAATGACTCTGTGAAGTCTGATTTGTCAGCACCGGGTTTCGCATATTTCTCTCCGGGCTGAAACTCAATGAATGGCATGTCTTGCCTCTGAAATTCCCATTTTCAAACTCTCTTTCTACAGCACAACCACTCCCCATGAATCCAGCTTTTTGCGGATGATGCGCAGATAGTGGTTGAATTCAGCGATTTTGCCAAAGTCCTTGAAATCCTTCAAGTCTCCGTTGTATACATACATGTTTTCAGGAGCGTCCGGGAAATTGACCAATCCTCCGTCTGCCCGCTTCTTGTACAGTTTTGTGCTTATTTCGGGTTTCCTGCAGGCGAACACGCGGTTGATTCGCTGCATCTCGTTGTCGTCTTTGTCAAACACTCCCTGATAGGTCCTTCCGGCTCTCAGGACATACTGGAACAGTTCCGGTTCCTGCATATGTTCACTGAGTACGTCTATGGGGTTCTTGCCATAGACGATTGCTTCCACCAGGGCGATATGCACAATCCGAATATTGTTATTGGAAAACAGCTTGTGCTGCCCTTTTTCGGGATTGAAGTGATACTTGTTCACGTCCCCGCCTTTGACCTTTATCTTGCCGTCCGGATAGACCGCCACATAATTGTTGACGTCCTTCTGGTACCATTTGGCAAAGGTATCCAGTTCAAGATACAGTCCCCATTTCTCTTCCCATTCGTGCCATATGACATCATATGAACGGTCATATCGGATTGGATTGTCGGGACACGGGTCGATGAATGCGATTCCATCGGTATTGGCGTTGACCAGCTTGTATCCGGCGTTGTACAGTTTCCGACATAAGTCAAACAGAGCCATCTGGCCGAATACACAGACGGTCGATGACGCCGCGGGGTTGTACAGGATGGAATATTGGTTCTTGAGGTTTCCATAAACGGAGTTCAGAATCAGCTTCAAGGCGTCGGAACGGAGTTTGTCCTTGTGTTTGATTTCCAGACGTTCCTTTCGGATGCCGTCATATTTGTCCGTTGCGTCGCCCAGGACGTTCAGGATGATTGCGATTGACGGATACATGGAGCCAACGTCCAGCAGCATGACGTTCTTGAACTCTTTCTCTCCAACCGCAGCGCCATGGATCCCTCCGAAACCGAAGACAAAATCCATGTCATACATCCTCAGTTTGCAGTTCTTGCCCTTGAGCGCTTCGGGACCTTTTTTGAAGTCGTTTGCCAGTTCCCACATGGTCCAGACTTCATCAGGCAGCCCTTCAACGTTTCGCCATTTATCCTTTGGGATCCTGAGCCCGGCCCATTTGACGAGGGGTTTTTCCAGCAGGAGGTTTGCGGAAATGGTTGTGGTGTTCCACTTCATGGCTTTGTCATTGCCCAGCATTTTGACCAACTCTTCTTTGGTGTCAAAGTAGGAGTGCTTCCGAAGCTTGTACACCTCAATAGTGTTTTCAACGTCATAGCAGCAGTATTTCAGGACTTCTTCCTTTTCTTCTGCTGTCAGCGGGCGGTCCAGGTCAAAGGACACGTCTGATTCGATGATGGACTTGCCCATGTTGCCTTCAATGAGTTTCAAGCCCGGCATGGACAGGTCGATTTGCTGCATACAGTCTATGGATTGAACAGCACCTTGCAGGTCAACTTTGATTCCGTCATCTGAACCGTTGATAATTTTGTCATTGGCAGCCTTGATTCCCTTCTGAGGCACGCCCTGCATCATTTTTGTGAGGATCTTGTCGTCATAGTGATGGTTGTTGTATCCACACAGGATTTTTCCATCAACGACTTCCCGGACCTTTTCAAATCCATTCCCCTCCTCTGTGAGTTCGTGTGACCAAAAATAATTGACAATCTGGTTGTCAATATTCTTGAAGACAACCAGACTGTCAAAACGGAAAACCTCAATATCGTAGAACAGGATTTCCCGGTCCTGCATTTACTTCTTCCTCGGGAATTTTTTGATGTCGCCGTACAGGGATGTTCCGAATGCGGCCTTGACTTCAACCATGATGGGGTGACCAATCAGGGTGTCTTTCTCAGAGACGGGGACCAGGAATTTCTCTTCAAACCGCTCATAGACCTTTGCCTTCTTCTGCGGGTCTTTTAGCCATTTTTTCATGTTCTCCATGTACTTGCCGTGGGTCATTTTGGACTCGTAGGTTTCGCCGTCGATTTCGTACTTGATTCGAATGGCAAAGTCGCCTTCCTCGATTTCCTTTATTTCGGTCTGGTAGATTTCACCTTTCATGTCCTCGGTGAATTTAGTCGTCTGTACGACCGGGTGCAGACTGCAGAATTTGTCATAGCAGTAGACGTCTGTGCGCATTCCTACAGCATTGTTCAGGGTTTCAAATGTCAGCCCCAGTTCTTCGTCAATCATTTTGTCGATTTTCAGGACTTTCTCCGGATCATCAATGTACTTCTTCGCGGTTGCGTCATAACTCTGCTTGTTATAGTTGACTTCACGAATCTCTCCACGTTCGTCATCGTAGAACGTCAGTGTGGCTTTGTTTTTGTCAGATGTATAAGTTACTTCAACGCATTCCAGTCCTTTGATGATTTCTTCCATTTTCATTTCCCTCTACTTTCTTGTGTATTCAATGTGGTTTTCTTTCAGCAGCATTTCTGCCAGCTTGATGTCCTTTTCCCCATGGACGATGAACGTTGCCACAAGGTCTGAGACACCTTCGCGAATCGTGTGCAGCGCCTTTTCAGCAGCCTCCTGCTCTCTGTCCTGCTGCTTTACAGCAGCCATAGCAAGAGTCAGGTCACAGGATTTCACGTACTCCCTGAACACGTCCAGAGAACGATCCAGAGACTGAATCAGGACCATGTCTTTCTGAACGTCTTCCAGGAAGTCAGTCATATTGGATTCGATTTTGCTCATGGAGACGCCTTTGTTCAGGTACCGTTCGTCAAACCAGTGGTTGAACAGGTCAGGGATGGGGATGTCGTACATGACACGCCGTTTATCCCAGATGGCTTTGATTTCTTCCTTTTTCTCTGCCCTGCGTTTTTCTTCCAGTTCGTTCACCTGTTCGCGGACGGTCCTGTCAGCATCGTCAATGATTCCCTGCAGTTCTTTGACCTGTTTCTCAAACTCGGTGTAGGAAGCAAGGATATCCTTCTTCATGTCAATCCGGCGGCGGTTCAGTCCATCCACGATTTTCCGTGTTGCTGCGATCATCTTTTTGGATGCCTGGACAGTCTCTTCCGTGACAACGATGGATGACACGAAGTCGGCAATATCCTGAGCCTGCAGTTTGTACTCCTCAAAGTTCTCAAACCTGACGACTCCTGCAGAGTAGGTGACATCCGGAGTAAGGTTTGTGATTTCGTTCATGGAACCTCCTATCTAAAGCGTGACGATTGATGCAGCTCAATCAGGGGCACGTCCTTGTTCCGCCTGTTGCCAAAGTAGAACTCCTTGCACGCTTTGAGTGAAAGGTGTCTGCAGGCATTTGCGAACGGGTCATATCCCCGGCGGATATACTGCTTTCCGACTTCGTTCAGGATGTGTTCGTCATAGTTCGCTTCCAGAAACACTGCGTCCAGTTTGTCCCCGGTGGGATTTGTGATTTCGCAGGTGTCGGTTGCGTACAGGACCTTGAATCCGTCAAAGTCGATGAAGAAGTAAGTCACGTCAACATCGTGACACCCCATGACAGGGGTGATGGTGATGTTCCCCCTCTTGAGTTTGAAGGGTTTTTCACCAATCACCTTGTCAACGGGAACTGTTTGAGCAACATCCGAATTTCCATAAACTTTAATTCTCGGAAATTGCTTACGAATGGCGGCAAGAGTTGACTCCTTGATGTGGTCGCTATGCCTGTGGGTGATTAACAGGGTGTCGCATTTGTACAATGCCTCATGCATTTTCTTAAATGGGACCCCGCAGTCTATCATGACGTTTTCCAGGCGGACAGCGTTTCCTTTGGAGCCGGTACCGATGATTTCATAGTCAATCAATATCCATTATCCTGCCTTTCATGATTGATCCTGTTCTTGGTCATGTAGGCGTTGTAGACTTCCTCAATGTTGAATCCCAGTCCGTTCATGAGACGAATTATGGCACCAACCGGGGGTTCCACGTAGTGGTCACCGCACCACTTGGTGATCCCGTTGACATATGTGGCAGCCCGGGGCACTGTGGTTGCTTCATCTCTTTTGAATGCGTTCCATGCTTTTTCTGCAGGCCGATAGTATGAATAGGGTTCCACTTCCACGGTGGCAATCTGCCAACTGAGAACGAAATGTAGACAGTCAACGAATTCTTCCAGCACCTTTTCTCTGTTCACCGGTGCCTGTGTTTTCTTCCACCAGCACCAGTTGGCCTTGAGTTCGTGGTTCAACTCTCCCAGTTCGTCAAGAAGGGCATGCTGATAGCGGCCACTGTTATATAAGTCAGCATAGGTCAGACCGTTACCCTGGATGATCCGTTCGTCCAGTTTTCGCTGTGCTTCCAGCATGTTGTTCCATTTAGCTGTAAATTCTTCTTTTGTCATTTACCTGCTCTTCCTTCCTGTCTGTGAATACTCAACGACTTCCCCATTCTTCATCCGGACGTATTTGTGGATCATGTTGTTGGTATTGATGACAAAACCTTCGACCTTGCGCCCCCCCGACATCTTCGCAATATTCGTCATAGAATTCGTCCAGGTCTTCTTTGCTGGGAAATACCGTGCATATCGCTGCAATAGGCACAAATCCCAGCCAGTTAAGGTCAAGGAACTCCTCAGAGATTCCGAACGCATTGTCAACATGTTCCCGGTAGTAATCGAAGTCCCACAGGTTCAGTCCTGGCATGACCTTTGCTGTGGCAAAGATATAGAATTTCTTATCCACAACTTCCGGGGGATAACTCTTTGCCCTTCCGGCCATCCATTCGCCGCAGAGTGCTGTGTTGTCGTTCAGGTACATGTCGAACCATTCCCAGTGTTCTCTGGCCCATCCTTTGAGCCCTTTATATCCGATGTTTCCATCGCCGAACACTTCGTCCTTGTTGAAGATTTTATTTCTCTGAGCAATCAGCAGTTCTCCGTTGTATTTCAGGATGGTCAGGTTTTCACCATCCATCTTTTCCGTGACAACGCCGTTGTTTGTCTTTTCAGGTATCCGAGGTGTTTCCGGATACAGTGTCCGTTTAATCATTTGTTTTCTCCTTTCCTGTAATCAGCTCCGAGTAAGGCAACCTTTCAATCCAGTCGCAGAATGTGTGCCATTCCTTGAGTTTGTGGTTCCTCCGAGCGTGGTAAATATTCCTGAGTGCTGCATATGAAATCATGCAGGTCCGCTTTTGCAGGAATGACATTGGGAGCACCTGCAGCAGCGCTTCAAACTCTCCGATCTTTCTATACCCCTCGCAAATCCCTGCCAGGTAACTTCCAAACACGCTGTTCGGCAGAGCAGAGAAATCGAACATACTGGGTGTGATTTCCTCGTTCATGAGTGTGTGCATCTTGCTCTCAGAATTTTTTTCAACACCCATCCGGTATGTATCAAACTCTGACCACCATGTCTGTGTTGCAGTGATGTCCACCCAGACAACGATTTGTCTCAGGAATTTGCCATGGTCTGTACCGGCGTTTGCCAGCTTCATGGCAAGGGAATGGTCATCAGATCCGAAACGGAATGACGTTGGTGGTTCCCATTCGCCATTTACGAATCCGTCTTCGTCCTCGTGTATCGCAAAATCGGCTTCTTCCGGCGGTTCACTGTCCATCCTGTCATGTGACTGCATGGGGTTTCGCATTCCCCAGATTGCAGGCCAGAAACCCTGGATTTCATGAATTTCGATTTGCATTTGTTATTCCCTCCAGTTCTTCCATCAAATCCAGCACCTCTGAAATAGCTTTCACAGATTTTCCCTCCAGTGTTGCGTTCACGTAGGTGTTGTTCAGGATTGTTTTCAGCGTCCACCATTTTTCGGCATAGGAACTAAGAGCAATGTTCATCTGTCTCTTGTCATCCGTCATTGGCTTGAGCTTTGCTGGTGCTTCCATTTCTTCTTTGATTGACTGGACGATACTGTCTGGGAGTTTTACTTCTTTGATCATTGTTCGCCCTCCTCGAGAGCCTCATGCAGTGCGACGATGCAATCAACGTTAACTACATCTTTACCCGCGTAGAGCTGGTCAAGGATCGAATTGATGACCTCTTCCACTGGTGCGCAATCTGGCAATTGTTTGAACATTTTGTCTCCCCGGTAACCAATTTCGAAGATGATTGCAGAGAACCGGCCGTAAGTTGGACGAATACTTGTAACATGGTCGGCGTTTATAAAACGACCATTTACGTGGATCCAAGTCATTCCTCATCACCCGTCCAGCACAGAGCTGCGACTTCGTCCTTTGTCAGGCTGTCAATTGCCCGATTGCAATCTGCTTCAGTCTCAAACCAGATGTCGAAAGCTGTAACATTGCGTTCTTTAGCACTCATCAATATCTTGTCGCCTCGCTGAGGATAGACGTGGTATCTATCTCCAAACACCAAACCATCCATTCCCTCATGTCCCCCAGCATCCAGAAATTTCTTTCTGGCTTTCAGGCGATGAACCATGCGTTCGGCTTCTGCTTTGGTCTGGAAGACGTTGCCTAATTCAGCTCTACGGTCTTCTGAATCCCAGCCAAACCAATAAGTTTCTTCAAGATCACCGTTTCCACAAAGGCGGAAATATCTATCACAATTCTTCGGCTTCCACGGCCCCTTTTCTTCCAGAATACGGATCGTGCCGTCGTCCTGGATTTCGATAGGCTTGTTGCCGTTCTGTTTAATGTATTCTTTGAGTGTCATTCCCGTTCGCTCCTTCCTGTTAATTGCACAATCTGTCCTCTCACCCAACTCAATCCGTAAAATTTTCCATCATTCCAGCGGAACGAAGCACGTTTTGTATAGTCATCTTGTAGGGCTTGGCGATCTTTCCAAGTCTCTTCGATTTCTTTGTCAATGCTCTGACAAAGCATTTTCAGCACTTTATCGGCTGTCATTCCTGCTCCTCTTCCGCCATCCTAACAGCTTGCCGGCATCGTTCGACAAGAATTTCTGCCTCGTCCAGGTATCCATCGGATGTCATTTTGTAAATCACGTTCACACACAGATGCGCCAGCGCATTAAGGTTCGGCGCGTTTCCTTCGAGGGATTTCAGAGTCCCATCGGGGTTGAATTTTGCAATGAGTGTGTTCTTCATTTCCCCTCGTCCTCCAATTCCATTCGCAGATACTCCATGGCCTTGTGCAGGTCTTTGTCCCTGCTCTCTCCGGCTTTGTGTCCAGCTCTGGCGATGTATTTCAGAACGTTCCCCAAGCAGAACCCCAGGTCCCACGCTTTGATGACTGCAATTGGTTCGGGGTTCAGGCGATAGTGATCGGGTGTGGTGTGGGAGGAATTTTTCTCTTCTTCGCATTTTTCGAACCACTTGAGAAAGTCTTCGAGGATCGCTCCGGACATAAATTGACCATCATCCATGGGGTAACGAACCTCTTTGGTTCCATTGAGATTATTGACTATCCGAGTAATTTCCACCTGGTCGCCAAAACCTGATTTACGTTTCCAAATCTGTCCAACCGTAGGTTCCGTTTCCTCTTTCCTGGCTTCATCCACTGCGTCGATGATCATCTGCTTCAATGCTTCCCCGCGTGCAGTCTCGTTTTCCCACTGATCACACAGCTGTTCTGGGTCTGTGCAAAACGGACATTCACGGCAAAATATCCCATGGCAGTTGATGTTTGACTGGCTAATAAGTTTTGCCAATGCTTCAATCTTCGTCATTCTTTGTCCCCTTCCTTCATCCGCCGGTACATAAACTCCATTGCAAGCCCATCGGCCCACTCCATCACTGCCTCGATGATGATGCCCTTCACTCGCATCCGCCTGGCATCATGGTCAGTGTCGATGACTAAAGCACACTCTTCGTGTTCCATGCCGAAAGGGCACTTTTCGCACTCCGCTGTGCACCAGTTTGTCGCCAGCAAATCGACGATATAGTCCAGCTTTGTCATCCATTCATCCTCCTTATGATTTCTTCAACTTCTTCCAGTTCCGGGCAGCCATTCATGAAATCGTCCAGGAACCGCATTGCATCTTCCAGCCGGTCATAGAATCCGGTCGTTTCTCGGTACCACCACTCATAGGGAATCTGATCACAGCGCTGTTTGAACCTGTCCAGAATCTCCCATGCCTCCAGAAGCACCTGCTGCCCCTTTGTCTTCATCATTTTTACCATCCTCACTTTCCCATCATTGCTGTATTCGTACGGCCCGATTCGAACCCACCGTCTTACTTCTTCCATTTGATCCTTTGTCCACAGTGAGGACAGAAATCTGTCTGTGCTGCCATTCGCCTGCAGGAAGGGCATAGCCATACAGAATAGGCTCCCATTGAGGCTTTGACCGGTCTTTTCGCCGTGTCTCGGTCTACAAGTGATTTGAGTTTCATTTCATTCAGCTGTCTGCAGGCGTTCACGCGTTGTCTCTCCATTTCCACAGTCTTGCAGGACGGGTTCTTGTGTGCTGTGTTGCAGCATTCAGTTCATCCCGTTTCCTGCGGGCCATTTTTGCAGTCGGATAGGTTGCAATAATGTCCAGCGCTCCAATCTGGAACCCCGTCTTGCGTTCCCTGGATTCTGCAAGCTGGATGACACCGTACTGACCGTCAGGCATTTTCATGATTTCGTATTCAACCACGGGGTGACTCCCATTCGTTTGCGTATGATTTCAGTCGTCTGACCGCGGTGTCATCCGTTTTGATGGAATGCCGTTTCAGATACCTGTAGGCTGCCATCGCACTTTTCAAACAGTCATAATGTTCGACTGGAATCCGGTGCTTGTATAAGGTATAAATGGGATTTTTTACCCACTGTTCACGGACGATTGAATACTCATCATCCATGGGTATCACACCGTCTTTGATCATCACCGTTTTCTCATAATCAGTACGCTCGTTGTCGTCAGCGCATTTCCATCTACACCCGGCAGCGGTTGGTTTGGCTCCTCTCAAGGTATAAAAGATTGCCTGAACCGTAACGTTATGCGCCTTTGCCGCTTCGGTGATTGAGTTATATACAACGCCCGTTTCGACACATATCACTTTTCGACACATCTCACTCACTCTTCCGCTCTTCGATATAGTCGTTCAGGGTTTCCATGGGGAGCAGTCTGCACACCCATTCAGGGAAGCAGATCAGCGGGCTGCTGCTGGCTTTGGCACATTCAGCAAAAAATGTGTTTTCCATGATTCCCCTTTTCAGGTCGTATACGATTCCACCCGACGTCCTGACTTCGGAATTCAATGCGTCAATCTCGTGAGAATATTCGTCAGCGATGGATTTCCACGTTTTATTTTCGTCAATGAGGTCCTGCACCAGTTTGATTTCGCGTTTGTTCATTTTCTTTCTCCACTTTCTTTTTTGTTTTCCACTTTCTTTTTTGCATCCAGTGTCCGTACAAGATTGGACACGTCCTGTCCTTCGTACGTTTCCTGGAATCTCGTAAGGGCGATGGTCGTTATGACCGTCCCCTTACCCGTCTTGATACCTTTCAGAATGCCTGCATCCATCCATGTTGTGACCTGCTGTCGGGAACAGTGCATCAATGCGCCAACCTCATCCAGCGTGTAGGTTTGGAGCGGGTTATGCGCGCTGGTCATCCAAATACTCCTTGACTATTTCCACAGCCTCCAGAAAGCCTTCCAGACGGCCCTGTTCGTAGTCGGATGGATAATCATATTTGATATTGTCGTGTGCCCACACCACCTGCCATGTCTCAAAATCCGTCAGGATGGGGTCCATCGTTTCTTCCAGTTCTGACCTCATTTGAATATCGCCCTGCAGATGGCTGGTGCCAGAACCACAGCTGCAACGACTAGTGGCGCACATACGAAATACAGAATGTCTGTTTCCAGTTCGTGTTCCACCTTGCGTTCTGCCCGAAGCCTTTCAATCTCATGCTGGAGTTCTGTTCTTTCTCTCCAGCTGTCATAGAATTCCGGGATATTCATGCTTGCCCCTTTCTGTGTTACAATATGGGTGTCTATACCGGCCGGTAGTTCCAGATGGAGCTGCCGGTTTTTCTTTTTGCTTGCGGGTGCGTTTTTGCACCTCAATCTGCAAAAAAAATTGAACTCGCCTGTTCCCGGCTTAAATCGAGAATCCTGCGTATCTCGTTGACTTCTTTGACGGTGAATTTGTCCCCGTTTTCAGCCATTTTGCGATACATAGTAGCCCGATTTATACCAATAGCAGAAGCAAGTTCTGTTTTTGAGATATTTCGTTCCTGCAGTGTTTTGACGAATGCCTTTACATCCATTGCGTCCACCTCCTTCCGTGTTGCGTTTCCGCACCTAAAGAATATCAGTGTTGCATTTTTGCGTCAACAGTAAATTTGCATTTTTGCAACATTCATATCCCTGTGTTGCAAATTTGCGATATACTGATTTCAGAAAGGAGTCCCACAATTTATGACTGTGAGCGATAGACTCAAGAAAAGAAGGCTTGAATTAGGATTATCTGCCGCACAGGTTGGCGAACGTGTCGGCAAGAACAAGACCACCATATACAGATATGAAAATGGTGAAATCGAAAAGGTGCCGTATTCCATCATTGTTCCTTTGGCAAAAGCACTGCACACCACTCCTGAATACTTGATGGGATGGGAAGAACAAAACGATGATGTCATGAGGCAGCTTGAGAAAGACGGACATATTACACCTTTGTCTTTGTCAGGCACACACAAGGTTCCCCTTCTGGGTACCATTGCCTGTGGAAATCCCATTGAAGCAATCGAAAGGACGGGTGAGTTTATTGATTTGAGTGACGCGATCAAAGGTGACTTTGCCCTCAAGTGCAAGGGTAATTCCATGGTGAACGCACGAATCTATGACGGTGACATCGTTGTCTGCAGGAAGCAGGACATGGTGCAGAACGGTGAAATAGCTGTTGTCCTGATTGACAATGACGTGACCCTGAAACGGTTCTACTGGTATGAAGATGCAAAGGTGGCAATATTGCGCCCAGAGAGCCCGGACTATAAGGAGATACAAATCACTGCTGAGGATACTGTGGACGTTCGGATTCTCGGCAAGGCGCTGACAACGATACGTGAGGTTAAGTAGAGAAAGGGAAGCATTATGAAGAAACTGCTATCCATTGGCCTGACCGCCCTCATCTTTGCAGGGTGTACACAGGCACAACCGCAAAAGATTGAATTGACTCCAGACGGAAGATTCTTTGACATACCACCGGTAGAGCTGCTGGAATCCATCAAAGACAACATTCCTTCCGATGACGTGACTTTGGTTACAGACAGTGATTATCCTGCCCTTGAATTCACTGGGCCGGATGAGATAGAGACATTTATAGTTGCCAATAACGATACCGATGACACAACAAGCCTGATTTCCATAGGTGCGTTCGTCCCCTACAAAACGTCCGGTGACCAGGTGTTGAATGACTATTACTTCTATGAATTGCCAAAAGCTGTACTTGAAGCACTTGATGTCGATGACCCTGATGGTATGGCAAAGTCGGCATATCGTGAAAGATTGGAATACACCTACATGGGGAGTGCCACTGAAAATGGTGTCAAATGCCAAGTGTCGTCTGTGCCATTAGATGATCAGACAGCATACACGGCAAACATTGCCCCTGAAACCAACGGTTACTGGAAAAAAAAAAAAAAAAAAAAGACCCCTCATGGGCTGGGGTCTGCGGCTAAAAAGCCAGTTCGATATAACCACTACTATTATATCAAAGATGTGGTGTTGTGTCATCAAAAAATGAAAGGAGGTTATCATGAGATTTGACAAACGCCCTGCAAAGAAATCCAAAACAGGATACACATGGCGCGTCAGCTTTGACTACACTGACCGCTATGGAAAGAAACGGAAATACTCAAAGTCCGGTTTTGCCACGAAGAAAGCGGCAGAGGTCCATGGACGCGAAATACTGAATGATCTGCAGAACGGATTGAATATTGGTGAAAAGAATGCCACCGTTGATGAGATTTTCTATCAATGGAAGGCCGGAAGTCATCTTGCAGAAAACACGATTCGGATTTACACCAACCGATATGAGAAACATGTTCATCCGGTTTTTGGCTCCGTCCCTCTTTCCAACATTCATTATTTTGAGGTGCAGTCTTTCGTCAACACCATATCCGGCAAAGGTTACAGTCTGGTACAGCAGATACTGGTGGTGCTTAAACACATTTTTGCATATGGGATGAAGACCGGGGTCACCAACGAAAATCCCGCAGCGATAATCAAAAACAATGGAAAAATAACAATGAATCACAGGCAAGAATATCTAAGCCACCAAGATTTCCAGAATCTAAAACAAAGGGTATACAACAAACATGAACCGTTTGACGGTACTGCACAGACAGTCCTGCTTGACCTCGGATACTATGCCGGATTGCGTCTTGCAGAGATATGTGCCATCAGATGGGAAGACATAGACCTGGACAAGGGGGTCGTTACTGTCAGACAGCAGCTGCATTATACGGGCAGGCGGATGCCAGACTTTGAAGTCAGTCCAAAGCTCAAGACACAAACATCCGGGAACCCCATCCCCATTCCGACTGTCCTGACAGACACTTTGAAAAGCTGGAAGAAGGACAACCCCTATCCTTTGGTTGTCTGCAAGGAAGACGGTACGTTCATCAACCCGCAAACAACACGTCAAAGCATTCGGAAGATTGCAAAGGATATGGGGATTGATTTTCACCCCCATATGCTCAGGCATACCTACATCACCAATCTGATCATGTCGGGTGCTGACCCAAAGACCGCCTCAGAATTGGCAAGACATTCCAGTCCAACAATGACTCTCATGATTTACACTGAGGTCAATGATCGGATGAAAACCGATGTTCTGGAAAAGGCGTTCTCAGAGACGCCAGATATTTTGGCATAAATTTACTCCAATTTTGCGCCAATTTCGGATAAGACATGCAAAAACCCCTTTAGGTAAAGGGGTTTTTCTCTGTTTTATGGGGTATCAGTCGTAACAGGTATTATACAACACCCATCCGGGGCAGTGCTACAATTCCCTTATGCATGAGACAAACCACACACAGCGGTTCCAGGAAACCGCCAAAGACCAGGAAGCCAGGTTCGAAGGCCTCAAGAAGCGCCTGAATTCCTCCAGCAAATACCTGCAGTCCAACGACATGCGCGTGACGGAACTCCGGCAGGGGTATGCGCGCGTGGAAATGACCATTGACGAGCACATCCTGAACATCCACGGATTCGTCCACGGCGGCGCCCTGTTTTCCCTCGCGGACACCGCAGCCGGCAGTGCCAGCTTCACCACCGGACGGGATTCCGTCACCCTGTCGGCCTCCATCAACTACCTGTCTCCGGGTCGCGGCGGGCGGCTGATTGCCGTGGCATCCGAGGTCAAGGCCGGACGGACCACCGGGGTCTACGAAGTGTTCATCTACAACGAACACGAAGACCTCCTCTGCCGGGCCACGACCACCGTGTTCTTCCTCGACGGCAACAGACACCGCTGACACTCATGGCTGCACACTGCCAGAACCCGCACCAACTCCTCACCGTGCCGATGCAGGCTCCCGCGGTTTTCCATCGCCAGTCCGGCACACCCATACCAGGCGGGCACCTGGCGGTTCCCCTGCCGCCTGCACAGGTACAATGAAGCTGACAGAACTTGAAGAAAAGAGGGGTACACATGAACGAATTCATCAGCAATATCCGCAAGGACTGGGACAAGGCGAAGCAGGGATTTGACCGCTTCATGGCCAAGGCCGACGGCCAGGACGAGTACCAGAACATCAAGGCAGCACAGAAAAAGGCCAGGACCGAACTGACGCAGAAGATCCTGACACAGAAACCAGACCAGAAAACCCTGGAGGGCTGGCTGGCAGACTTTGAAGAACTGTGCTATCAGGACGGATTCTCCCAGGGATATCTCGAGGGCGGACTCACCGGATCCGAAAGCATGGAATAAAAGCAGAACAAAAGACGCCTGACGCGGCAGCTGACTGTGTGATACAGTCCGCCGGCAGGCGTCTTTTTCTTTGCCGGATGCAACCGGGCGGGGGCATCTTGACAGGAAATGAGACCGAAACCGTTCCATTCCACCGTCCGGATACCGGTCAGATCACTCTGCAGCCTCTCCGACAGGCTGCAGATACTGGTACTCCGCATCCTTGAGACACACCCATTTCCCCGGCTCGATGCGTCCCCAGACAGAGTTATCCTCCGCCCGTTCCAGCAGCTCGATATCCACCTGTTCCCCCGCCGGCAGACTGCCCGCTGTCCCGGCATCCCTGTGGCAGGAACTCCGCAGATTCATGTCATATACCGCCTCATAGTGACCCGGGTGCAGACCCTCCAGATCATCCTTCGGTACCTGCCGCTGACCAGGATCCTGGCGGCCTTCACACGCGGGGTCCGCTGTATGTGTCTGCAGAAAGGCAAACTGGTCATGCCAGGAGGGATCCGTCAGAACATGGTCATTTTCTTTCCACCTGCCATTTTCCGGCTGCGGGCCGCTGACCAGGATCAGGGTGTTTTCATCATCCAACATCTTCCAGCCGGTGAAAGTCACATCCTGCAAAGGAATCTCAACCGGTCCGGGCAAAAGCGTGAACAGCGGATTGCCTGCTCTGAACACTTCGATCTGCCCGTTTTCTGTCCGCAGGACGAATTCAGCATCTGTGAAGCAGGGGGTTTTCATCGTCGACAGGATTTCCCTGTCGTGGCTCAGTCCCAGAGTATGCAGATTCACGCTGCGATCCGTGCCTTTCCACTCGGACACAGAACCGTCTTTGAAGACATAGACAGTTTCAGGAATCTCCCTGCCGGTTAGCTGTCCCCCGCTGTTTGTCCGGACTTTGAGAAACACCGCCGGTTCCTGTCCTGTAAACATCTCCTCCAGCGTCCGGACCGGAACCTGGCCGGCTGAACCGGAGCGGGTGGAACGAAACAGGAAGTAGGCTGACACGACAATAAGTGCCAGGCACAGAAAAACCGCAGCTGCCCGAAGTCTGGTTCTGGTATTCACAGCCCGCTGCTTCCCGGTTCGTGTCTGTGGCATGGCATTCCCTCCGAATCGTGTGCTTTCTATTTTAATATATCAGTCGCAGGCCGGACATGGAGGATGCATTTCCGGGAAAGAACAGGGTACGGCAAGGACCGTAATGATCAGGGTGATGAAAGCCGTGGCCGGGCACCTGCAGGCGTTCTGTTCAGAAATCCACGAGGTAAACCTCCACACGGATCTTGTACCAGTGTCTGTTTTGCGGGCGCCGGGACTTTCCTTCCCGGACATCCTTTTCCACCACTTTTGCTTTCAGCAGCTTACCTGCATCCATGAGGCGGGCAAAAATGACATTCTCATTTGCAGGGATATAACCGCATTTGCGGCGCTGGCTGTCCCGCAGAAGAATGGCATGTTCGTCCCAGGGATTGTCTTCCCGTTCCATGATCAGCCAGTCTCCGGGTTTCAGTTCTTCCAGACAGGACTGGTCTGGCAGATGCGTGGTTCCGGCGATGCACCTGTCATCCAGCAGGATTTCCTCCTGCAGAGGTTTGAGCAGATCAAAGAGCGGGGTATCTTTGACAAGCTGAAGGGTCCCGGAGTCAACGGCTACAGGGGAGTGTTTCAGTTCATGGGACATGCGGAGCCTTTCCATTCCAGAAGCAGGGTTTCCAGCTTTGCAGCCAGCCTTGTGCGGGCTTCGTTCCAGGACTGTATGCTGTCCTGATACTTCCGGCGCCGTTTTTCGATTTTGACGGTATCATAAATCCATTTGCTGTACAGCCAGGGATCTGTGGTCGTGATGGTGTGCAGTTCCTGCCGCAGCTTTTTGATTTTTTCTGTCAGATCCGGGATCTGAACCGGAGCCGTGTCACTGTCAGCCAGCACCTCATGGATCAGCACTGCGATCTCTTCCATTTCATCCAGTGCGTTCAGCCGGTAAGCTGTCTGGAGTCTGTCCCAAAGTTCACGGATCCGGGGATCATGTTCCAGTTCCGGATGCAGGTCCGGATGGATCATTTTCACCATTTTCCTGTATAACCGGCTAATCTGCCGCATTTCTTCCGGCGGCACAATGCTGCGGCATTTCAGAGACTCCTGGTATTCAGCCATTTCTTCCAGCTGCTTCTGCCAGTTGGCGGTACGCTGGGCAACAGCTTTTTCAATCTCTTCAGGATCCGGGTCCTGTCCCTGATTCATTGCTTTGATATACAGAGACAGCTCGATTTTCTGTCTGACCAGTTCGATCTGCGCCTGAAACTCTTCCAGGATCAAGGGTCCGAGAAGTTCATCAAATTCCATGTCCAGCTGCACACACTCTTTCTGCAGTTTCTCCTTTTGCAGCAGAAGCCGGGTATACTCCTCCATATCTGTGACAGCCGCGTCTGCCGTAAGCTCTCCGGCTTTGTTCAGTTGTGCAGTCCTGCTTTCCATCCCTGATCCTCCTTCTGTCCACCGGTCCCCTGTTCCACTGGAACCGGATCCCCTGTCTTTTCCAGTATAAACATACTTATGCAGCCGGCGTTTCCCTTCTGTGCTGCGGGTGTGGACAATTGCGGCAGGGGTGTCAGAATAGAACAGAGGACAAAGGGGATGAGTTCGTGAAACACAAACTGCTTATGATTCTTCTGGCCTGCAGTCTGGCCGGCTGCGGTTTCACAGGGACAGAGGATACAGCTGACAAGACGGATGATGACAGAACTGCGGATGTGGCCGGTGAAGGCAGCCTCGCAAAAGATGCAGAATCCGGGGAAAAAACCGCAGATCAGAACAGGGAAAAAGCTCAGAAGAATAAGGATGAGAAACAAATACCTGCAGCTGCAGGGGAAGTGGTGATTTCCGGAGACGGAAGTCCTGCAACGATAGCCGGCGTGCCGATTGTGAACAAGAAATATGGCGTTTCTCCGGACTATGCTCCGGGGGAGGATCCCACAGCAGCCGCTGCTGCCAGAGAACTGATCGTGGCGATGCAGAGTCAGGGACTGGATGTCTCGGACTCCTGGAGTGGCTTTCGTTCCTATGAGTATCAGAGCGAACTTTACAATGGCTATGTGACTTCCAGCGGGCAGGAAGCGGCGGACACCTTTTCCGCCAGGCCCGGGTTTTCGGAGCACCAGACTGGCCTGGCTTTCGACCTGAAGCACGCCAGCGGTGCGCTTCTGGAGAATCCGGCAGAGGCCCAGTGGCTGCTGGATCATGCCCATGAATACGGGTTCATTGTGCGCTACCAGGAGGGTTGGGAGAGCATTACAGGATACATGGCTGAGCCCTGGCATATCCGGTATGTGGGAGATATTGCCGAAGACATTCATGCCCGGAATATTCCTCTGGAGACCTATCTTGGCGCCGAGGGCGGAGACTACCGATAAAGGGCAGAAGTCTCCGGAAGACTGAAGAAGGAAAAACACCTGCAACGGAGGTACGTAAGCGACGTTAATTGCCCATATTAAAACAGGACTGATTCCCTGTACCATCATGGTATTAGGGACAGTCCTGTTTTCTATTTCTTATACAGATGTCCTGGAAGTGTCCTGGAGTATGGAAGCAGGTCTTCGAGTACTTCCTCTCTGATCCCTTCGTTCTTCAGCCTTGTCAGCACATATTCGATGTACTTCTCAGGCACCAGCCCATTCATGATCGCCGACTGGCTCAGACTGTACCATACTGCTGTTGCTTCCGCTCCTGCTTCCGTGTCCGCAA
>Ga0209694_1000898_pt1 | contig 38621 bp, 14 predicted proteins | sample GluameincwithD2O_FD_187499 | JGI IMG/M metagenome (GOLD analysis project Ga0209694, IMG submission 187499) | Mouse cecum microbial communities from Vienna, Austria - Glucosamine amended microcosms incubated with D2O (SPAdes) (version 2) | ecosystem: Host-associated > Mammals > Digestive system >... | reverse complement strand
TTGATTTTCTTCTTCTGCAACTGGCAGGTCGCAGTTTTATTATAATTCAAACGGAGTTTTTTGTCTTATTTATCGGCAATAGCCTCAATAGAACCCCGCCACTATGGCGGGGTTTTCGTTTGCACAACAAAAGCGGGCAATTACTGCCCGCCTTGATAACCGTTACTAAATTATTTCTTGCTGTCGGTCTGAGCAACAACTTCCACCTTATCGTAGAAGCCGCAGTTTCCGCAAACTCTGTGAGCCTGCATAAGCTCGTGACAATGAGGGCACTCTACAAGCGTAGGAGCCGTAGCCTTGTAATTGGCAAATCTCTTATTAGTTCTGCTCTTAGACTGTTTTCCCTTGGGTACTGCCATTATCTATCACCTCTCTATATTTGTCTCAGTTGATTTTAATTCCTTTACAGTCCTCTTTGCAAAGCAACACTTTGGGCTGACTGAAAAGCAACGCGTCGTTGACTGCCGCCGTTAAATCGAGCATATTGCCGTCGTAGACGTAATTATCCAAATCGTCTTTATCGGTTACGTACAAAACGTCCGTTTCGTACTCTATCCGCTTTTTCGCGTCGGCAAGGCAATAACTGCACTGCCCTATAAGCTCGTAGGAAATCTTTAAAGCAATTTCCACTTCGCCGCCTTCGAAAATTTCGTATTCCGCAACGGCGTTTACTCCGCCTTCAACGCGGCAAAACGGTATTAAAATACTGTCTTGCGGGGGCTGCCATACAAAGCTTACTTCGCCGACGTACGCCGCCCTTGCCATTAGTTTTTTTATCTCTAAAATCATACCCTGAGCCGACTATACGATTATATTATACACTTGCGCACTTTGTCAACTCAAATTGCGCCGTTATTGAGGTTTTTTATAAAAGTTCGGCTGTTTCTCTTGCAATTACCAACTCTTCGTTGGTGGGAATTACAAGCACCTTAACCTTGCTATCCTTGGCGGAAATTTCGTGTACCGTGCCGTCGTTTTTCCTGTCGTTTGCCGCCTTATCGAATTTAACTCCCAAAAATTCAAGACCTTCGCACACGTCCTCGCGCACGGTGGGCGTATTTTCGCCTATTCCCGCGGTGAACACAATGCAGTCAAGCCCGCCCATAGCCGCCGCGTACGCGCCCACGAACTTCTTGGTCTGATAAGCGAACATATCCAGAGCGAGCGCGCACCTCTCGTTTCCGCTCTCCTCCCCCGCAATCAAATCCCTGAAATCGGAGGAAACGCCGGAAATGCCCGCAACGCCGCACTGCTTGTTGAGATAAGTTACCGTATCGGCGTGGCTAAGCCCTTTCTTCCTTGCCAAGAACTCAACGGCGGAAGCGTCGATATCGCCCGAACGCGTACCCATAAGCACGCCCGCAAGCGGCGTAAAGCCCATAGAAGTATCAACGCACTTGCCGCAGTCTACCGCAGAAATGGAAGAGCCGTTGCCGAGGTGGCAAGTTACTATTTTAAGCTTGTCGGGCTGTTTGCCGAGGTACTTTGTCGCTTCCTGCGAAACGAACTTGTGGCTTGTGCCGTGCGCGCCGTACTTTCTTACGCCGTACTCCTTGTAGTCCTCGTATTTAATGCCGTACATATACGCCTTTTCGGGCATTGTCTGGTGGAATGAAGTGTCGAATACCAGAGCCATAGGCGTTTTGGGCATAACCTCTATGCACGCCTTTAAGCCCGTTGCCGCCGCGGGATTGTGCAGGGGAGCAAGCTCGAAAGTTTTCTCTTCCAAGGTCTTTAACACTTCGGGGGTTACAAGCGTGGTCTTTTTGAAGTACTCGCCGCTGGCGACTATTCTGTGCCCTACCGCGTCGATTTCGTCCATAGACTTTATAACGCCGATTTCGCCGTCCTGCAAGGCTTTAAGCACAAGCTCGATTGCAATTTTATGATTGGGCATATCCTGAGTATACACCTTTTCCTTGCCGTTGCCCTTTGCCTTTAACAGCGAGCCCGCTATACCTATTCTTTCAACGCCGCCCTTTGCCAAAACGGCTTCCGTTTGCATATCTATAAGCTGATATTTAAGCGAGGAACTGCCCGCGTTTACAACCAATATTTTCATTTATTTCTCCTTATTGTACAATTACTCCGCCTGTAACGCCGTAACCGCCACGGTTGCAACTATATCTTCCACGCTGCACCCGCGCGAAAGGTCGTTTAAAGGTCTTGCAAAGCCCTGACATACGGGACCTATCGCCATATAGCCGCCGAAACGCTGCGCGATTTTATAACCTATATTGCCCGCGTTGATGTTGGGGAATACAAAAACGTTTGCGTGCCCCGCCACTTTTGAACCGGGCGCTTTAAGCTGACCGACTTCGGGCGCGACAGCCGCGTCGAACTGGAATTCTCCGTCCAGAGCCAAATCGGGCGCCATTTCCTTGGCGAGCGCGGTAGCCTCCTGCATCTTGGGCACGGACTTGAAAAATTTATCGTCGTTGCCGCTCCCCTTGGTGGAGAACGAAAGCATTGCAACCTTAGGCTCTATGCCCGCAATCGCCTTAGCCGTCCTGGCGGAAGATACGGCAATATCCGCAAGCTGTTGAGCCGTAGGCTCTATATTTATGGCGCAGTCGGCAAACACCGCAACGCCGTCGGGGTTGTACTCGTTTTTGCCTTCGGGCGCAAGCATTATAAAACAGCTTGAAACCGTGCTGATGCCGGGCGCGGTTTTAACTACCTGCAAGCCGGGGCGCAACGTGTTTGCCGTGGAGTGGCAAGCGCCCGACACGTATCCGTCTACGTCGCCCGCTTTAAGCATAAGCGCGCCGAACATAGTCCTGTCCTTAGCCTGCTCCCTTGCCTGCTCTTCCGTCATACCCTTAGCCTTTCTCGCCTGATATAAAATGTCTGCATAGACGGCGGTCTTGTCCGAGGTGAGCGGGTCGATAATGGTAACGCCCTTCAAATCAACGTGGGGAGCGACCTTTTTGCACTCCTCGGCGTTGCCTATAAGCACTATTTTAGCAATTCCCTCTTTGGTAATTTCGGCAGCCGCCTCTACAACGCGGTTGTCCTCGCCCTCGCAAAGCACGATAGTCTTTTTACGGGCGGCAGCTTTCGCCTTGATTTCTTCAAGCAATCCCATATCATAACTCCTTAAAAACGCTTTATTTATCCGCGCCTTTGCTTTATAATGGTAATATGTGGCAACGGACTGTTCAACGGTATCATTATATAATAAAAATTTTCGGTTGTAAAGGTTTAAAATGAAAATTTGTGCGATAATTTGCGAATTCAACCCATTTCATAACGGGCACAAGTACCTGTTGGAACGGGCGAGTGAAATAAGCGGTTGCGACGCGGTTGTCTGCGTTATGAGCGGCTGTTTTACCCAGCGCGGGGAAATGTGCCGCACGGATAAATATTTACGCGCAAAGCACGCCGTTTTGTGCGGAGCGGACGCCGTTATAGAATTGCCCGCGCCGTTTGCCGTTGCGCCTGCGGAAATTTTCGCGGCGGGCGCGGCGCAATGCCTTAAACACGTTCCCGCCGAGTTAAGCCTTGCTTTCGGTTGCGAGCGCGGACAGAGCGGCGACTTTGTTTCCGCCGCCGCGATACTAAACGAGGAGAGCGCAACTTTTAAAGAAATTCTTGCCAGAAACCTCGACTCGGGCGAAAGTTTTATTAAGAGCCGCTTGGCGGCGTTTACAGCCTGCGGCGGCGATACGCAATTGCTCTCCTCCCCCAACAATATTTTGGGAGTGGAATACGCAAGGGCTTTCGGTAAAACGCGCCCCGACGCAAAACTGTTGCCCGTAAAGCGCATCGGCGCGGGTTACTGCGACTGCCGACTTGCAGGCGGTTACTCCTCTGCGAGCGGAATACGCGCAAACGCCGACAGCGCCGCCGTTAAAGGGGAAATGCCCGAATGTTCATATGAAGATTTTATAAATTCCAAAGACAATACGGAACTTTTCGAGCGGCTTGCCGCAGACAATCTATATTTGTGCGATAAAGATAATTTGAAGCGCGTATACGGTTGTACGGAGGGGTTGGAAAATCTTTTAAAAAATTTGGTTTGCGAAAACGGTTACGCCGAGGTTGTGGAAAAAGCCGCCTCTAAAAGGTATTCCAAATCGAGAATACGGCGCATTCTGTGCGCCAACTTGTTGCGCCTTTACGCCGACGAAACGGAAAAATTTTTAAATTGCAGGCTTGCCCCGAAAGTGTTAGCCGTTAAAAAACAAAAAGCCGCTCGCATACTTCCACTGCTGTCTGCCGAAAAAGAACCCGACGCCGAAACCAAAAAGTGTTTGGAGCTGACCTCGCAGGCGTACGCGCTTTGGCAATATTTAAACAAACCGCTTATTTTTAACAACCAAAACGAAAAAATGATTTTAGTGTAAAAAATAGTAGCCGCCCGCTTCAAGCATTTGAAGCGGGCGGCTTTAAACGGAACAGTTAAATATTTTTAACAACAATTTCGCCGTTGCTTTGGTATATCAAATGGTTTAGATATTTTATTGCAAACGGTTTATCCATAGAGCTTTCTTCAATTTCATATAATTCAAATCCGCAATCCTGAAACTCTATATGTTTGTAGTCCTCTTCCGTGCACGGTTTTTCCATTACAAGAACGTTATATTTATCTATCGTTTGCTTAAACGAATACTTTAAAGGCCACTTAACTTCGTATGATTTATCTTTTTTCAACGCGGGCACTATTATCATAATTTCACGCCCTTCCTTTTCACCAAGAACGTAAATTAAATATCTGGAAACCATTTCTTCCATCAAAACGCTTGACGTAGTTCCGCTTGACACAACCCACACTTCTTCAAAACCGAATTGTTTTACGGCAATTTTATAAGCGTCGTCGTCTCTGTTTTCATTGATTACAGTGCACGAACACAGCGCAAAGGCGAACAGAGAAGTAATTAAAAGTAACAAACTAAATATTTTCTTTTTCATAGCTACCCCCTTAACACTTAGTTAAAAACGTCGATTGCCGCGTAACTGTATATTTTTTCAATTAAAATTTAACATAAATTGCCAATTTTGTCAATAGTGAATTTGAGCAATAAAATATGCATTTAAATAACATTCCCATAATTCCGGAAAACGTAGCCGCAAATCATAAAATATCTTATAATACAAATATGAAATATTTTGAAAGAAAAATAAATCTTAAAGCGCGGACGAAAATCTTTCGCGCTTTTTCAATCTTCTTCTATTCTGTTTATAATCAGCGACGGCATTTGTTTCTCTTCGCCGTCTATATGCCAGTCGTCAACCCCCTCTTCGATATAAAATACCGTTTCCAACATATCGAGTTGTTTTTTTATTTCACGCACTAATTCCGTTTCACAGAAATTGCATACGCCTTTAAACGTTTTTAATTCCTCAACCGTACGCGGAAAGCCTTCGGGATTCAAGCCTTTAAAACTGCCCGCTTTCGCAAGTTTAGCGTAAATATCCGCGGATAAGACGGGCTTTGCAAGGCGCAAATACTCGGCAAAACTCATTTTAAACAACGGCTTAACGCGCAACCATTTTTGCCACACGTCCTCCACTTGCGCGCTTAAATCGTACAGTTTACCGCGTATTACAGCCCTTTCGTTGCGAGTACGCACAGGTAATTTTTTGTACCTTTCCAGCGTTTCGGCGTAAAGTTTTGTATTTACAATTTGTTCTCGGCAGAAATTTTCCGCATTTTTCTTAAAATCTTCATCAAAATGCTCGTACCCCTCGTGCGAGCAAGTTGCATACATTACTTTATCACACTTTAAAAGCGTAAGATTTTCAAGGCGCACGCCACTAAGAATTTGCGGCATTGCCGATAACCCCTCGCGCATTATCAAACTTTTTAATTCGTCTGTAAGCGCAAACTTGTAAATTGTGCCCCACATACCCCAGCTTTCGCCTTTTTTACGAGCTTTAATTGCGGTAATAAGATACTCGTACTCTGTACCGAGAACGTCAATTTCCAAGTCGCTCTCTTCGTCGTTATATTCTACGCACAGCATTTCCGCGCTATCGCATAATGACAAAAGATATGAAAACGCCCTTTCTCTTATCTCTTCGTTGTATATAAAATGAAAAAAATCCATTTAATTCCCCCCAGAAAAGCATTTTAGCGCCGACTATAAAACGGCGCTAAAAAATAAATCCGAGCTTAATCTGTAAGCCGAGTTCTGTCGTGTACGGTCATCTATCTACACCTTTCGTCGCCGAAAGGTTCCAGCGATATTAACGGATATAAGCGGACGGGCAGCCCCTGCATTAAAGCAAGCCTATATCCCAATCTTGCATCGGGTGGGGTTTGACTGGCTGGGCGCGTTACCGCGCCCACGGTGAGCTCTTACCTCGCCATTCCAACCTTACGGAAAAAATTCCGCGGTATATTTCTGTTCACTTTCCTTGAAGTCGCCTTCACCTGCCGTTAACAGGCACCCTTGCCCTGCGATGCTCGGACTTTCCTCACGCAAATTTCTTTGCCCGCGACCGTATAATTAACTCGGATTTATTTTATTTTAGCATATTGCGGAATTTTTGCGCAACTGATTATAAATAATAATTGCATTTTGTCGCGTTTTATTTTAAAATACAATAGAATACTAACGAGGTAAAATATATGAAGAAAACAAAAATTATCTGTACGCTCGGACCTGCGAGCGAAAACGAGGAAACCCTGTCTAAAATGATTGACGCGGGTATGAACGTTGCAAGGCTTAACTTTTCGCACGGGACGCACGAAGAGCACGCAAAAAAAATAGACACAATAAAGCGCGTGCGCGAAAAGAAAAAAGTGCCCCTGCCCATTATGCTGGACACCAAGGGACCCGAGTTCCGCATAAAGACCTTTGCAAAGGGCAAAGTCAATCTTAAAGAGGGCGATACCTTTACCTTTACCACCGACGAAATAGAGGGCGACAAGACGCGCGTATCAGTGTCCTTTTCAGGCATATGCGAGCAGATGTTCCCCGGCGACAAAATTCTTTTAAACAACGGCTTAATCATATTCGAAGTTGTTAAAGTGGAAAAGCCCGACGTGGTTTGCAAAGTTATAGTAGGCGGCGAGCTATCCAACCGCAAATCGATGTTCTTCCCCGACAAGGAACTCGAAATGGAGTACCTTTCCGCTCAGGACAAAGCCGACTTGAAATTCGGCGTTGAACAGGGCGTTGACTTTATCGCCTGCTCGTTCGTATCCAAGGCGCAAAACCTTATAGAGGTGAGAAATTGGCTGAGAGAGTGCGGCGACACCGACGACCAGATTGAACTCATTGCGAAAATAGAGAGCCGCGCGGGCGTAAACAATCTTGACAGCATTATCGACGAGTGCGGCGGCATAATGGTTGCGCGCGGCGACCTCGGCGTTGAAGTGCCCTTTGAAGAATTGCCCGCAATACAGAAAACCATTATAAACAAGTGCCGCATACACGGCAGGCGCTCGATTACGGCGACGGAAATGCTGGAATCTATGATAAAACAACCCCGCCCCACGCGTGCGGAAATTTCCGACGTTGCCAACGCGGTATACGACGGCTCCTCCGCCATTATGCTTTCGGGCGAGACAGCGGCGGGCGCCTACCCCGTTGAAGCTGTTAGAGCTATGGCGAGAATTGCCGAACAGGCGGAAATAAACACCGACTATATCGCATACATAAAGGACAGCGACTACCACGTTAAAAACCTTGCCGAAGCGCTTTCGCACTCCGCCTGCACTCTTGCAAAGGACATTGGCGCAAAGGTTATAGTAGTTTGCACGCGCACGGGCGGCACGGCAAAGACGGTAAGCCGTTTCAGACCTATGATTGACATTATCGGTATGACAACGGACGAACGCGCGTACAGAAAACTTGCGCTCAGCTGGGGCGTAATACCCGTTATGAGCGAGGAATTTTATTCGGTTGACGTATTATTCCACTACGCAAAGCGCGCCGCAATAGACACGGGCTTGGTTGTCAAGGGCGATAAAATCGTACTTACCGGCGGCACGCCAAACGGCAAGAGCGGCAACAGCAACTTAATCAACGTTGAAACAATCAGCTGATTAGCTTAAAAGAACAACCCCTCCCGCTTTAAATTAAGCGGGAGGGGTATTTTTTGTTTTGCTTAAATTTTCAAAGCGTCCTTTATCTGTTGCAGGGTTACCACGCGCTTCAACTCGCCGCTTGCGCCCGTAGACAGGTTATAAACTCTCTCTTGGGTAGTGTGCTCTTCGCCGATATGGAAACTGTCGATTATACAGTCGCATATCTTGTACCTTATTGCGTCTGACGCGAACAGAAGTTCCACGTAGTCCTGCCCCGCCGCTTCGCCCTGCTGTTGATAGTCGCGCAGCGCGGAGAGAGTTATTGCGGGTATTGTGAAGTTGCCGCCGCGGTTGCAGATATCCAGCGCGTTAAACAGTGCGTGAAGCTCGGCGTAAGAAATAAGTATCTGCATACTTCCCGTACGGTAGTCGGTGAATTCGGAAACGTTGTTTTCGCTTACGTAATTTTCGCCGATACGCTCGTTATTCTTTATTATTTGTTCGGTTATTTTGGCGCGCGCAATTTCGCTGAGGAAGGCTCTTTCACGCTGTTCAAACGTGGGATATTTGAAGTTGCCGCCCTTTACGCTCCACTCGCCTATACTTATATTTTCGTCGTCTTCGAGCGCGAGGAATGCGTTTATAAGCGCGAACACCTCGTCCTCCCGCACGCAACCGTAGCTATCGATAAGCTTTCTGTTTACGTACAGGTTGGCGTTTGTCTTTAAGACCTTGGAAACAGCCGAAAGTATAAGGTACGATTTGACCGCACCGTCCTCTTCGAACAAATCCCGCTTAATTTGTATAAGCTTTACATCGTCGAAATACATATCTTCCACATTTTCCACGCCCACTTCGTTTATGAGGTTTACAAGGCTCTTTATTTCGTTTACCTTTAAAATTTTTACGCTGTCCTCGTAGGCGAGAGCGTGGTCTACGTCAAGCTCGCTGTTGGCGGCGATTTGCTTTGTAAACACGCCGCGCATAACAAGCGACTTACAGATTTCGTCTATTTTATCAGTCTTGGTCTTTATATCGTCAAAGTCAAGTGTTTTAATTTCGTCAAAGCTGTTTATTCCGAACGCTTTTACCGAGTTGATAAGGTTGCAAACCTCTTCTTCGGAATATATCGTTCCGCCCTTTATTTCCGCAAGCACGCTTTCGGAAAGCAGAGGCGAGGGATTGCCGTCCTCGTCCTCGGCTTCGAGCAGTACACCGTCAAGCTCCTTGCTGAGTATGCCGCTGAATATGACGGACGGATATACCAGATTGAGGTTGGTCTTGTTTAAATACCCTTCGGCAATTTCGTTAAGGTTTAAAACGTTGTCCTTTACTTTCTGCGTAAGCGTGTCGCCGTCGACATTCATAACGTCTATATCGAAGATATTCAACGCGTTGCATAGGCTTTCCAATTCCTTTTCGGAATAGTAGCCGTCTATTTTCGCGCCGTAAAGCAGGTTGTTATCTATTTTATCCAGCAAAATCTCGTCTAACCTTACGGTTATATTGTTGGAAACGACTTCCGAAGCGCAACACACTTTAAGCCTTGTTACGTTTGCGTTTACAACCGAATTGCTGTTTAAATCGCGCAGGATAGAGGAAAGCTTTTCCTGCAACTGCTCCTCGTTGAATTCGAAGTTTTCCGCTGTGGATACGCCGAGTATTTCGTCGAGCGCGTTTACAAGCGGCATTATCTCCATCTTCCAAGGGTTGGAAGAGTTGTACTTTTTAAGATTTTCGAACTGCGCCGCCTCCACAAACTTTTGAGGAAGCTTTAAAATATCCGCCGTTTCCGCGCTGTTTACTATCGAATAAACTACCGACGAGGAGAGAATAAAACTTTCGTCGAGCAACCGCTTGTTCTTTACCAGACTTACGAACACGGAAGAAATATTAGTTTCCTCCGAAAGATTAAAGTCTTTTACGGCGACTATCAGGGTCTGCAACTCGCTTTCCTTTACAAGCCCTTCCACGCTGTCGTCTTGCAAAAGTTGCAACGCCGCTTCTGGCACGACGAGTTTAAACGTGCCGTAATCCAAGCCTTCGCCCGTAAGATAGCCCGACACGGTGTAGTGCAAAACTTTTGACTTTAAACTGTTTTTAAGCCCCTCGCTGTCGATGGCAAGCACGTTGTCTATTATCTTTTTGGTATCGAACTCGCCCTTTACAAGCTCCGCCGCGTCCAGCCCTATTTCTTCGAGCGCGCCGAGCATATTCCTTAACTCGCCCTTTCTGCCGTTTACGGTAACCCAGCCCTCCAAGTCGGCTTTAAGCGCGGCGGGAAGTATCACGACTTGGTTGCCGTCAAGCGATTCGGTAAGCAGTTTTGCAACCGTACCCTCGAACACCGTACTGCCTGAAACGAGTTTATTAAACGTTTCTTTCTTTATAAACTGCGCGATGGCTTCGGTCATATCGCTCTCTTTATCGGAGAGAATAGGTGCCAAAAATTCGGTTAATTCGGGCAGGCTCTCCATTAAAACTTTAAGCTCGCCCTTGGTTATGTAATTGAGTTTTTCGCCCTGCGCGTTGCTTTCCCTTGCAACCATAGGCACGTACATATAGTCGGCGCCGTAATTGATTATTGCCGCGGAAATAACCGAGCGCAAGAGCGACGATTCCACTATGTAATGGCTCAACGTGTTACCGTACTCGTCCTTAAAGGCAACCGTTTCCGCCAGACTGTTTAAAAACTTTTGCATATCCCTGTCGGCGTCGAAGCCGGAAATTACCGACAGTAAATCGCTGTTTTTGCCCAGTGTTCCCACTCCGTTTAACAAGTTGAACATTTCGCCCGCGGATACAAGTTTGCCGCTTTCGTCAAACGTGCTTTCGTAAACTATATCGTTAGGAATATAGATACCGCTGAACAGCCCAGAAAGTCCCTTATTTAAAAGATTGTAAGTCTTGCTTTCTGCAAGCACTTTCCCCAAAATGCGCGAGGAATATACGTTTTTGGAAATGGTATCGTAATATACGCAATTCTCTTTGTAGTCGGCGGAGTTTTTATCGAATATGGACAACACCATATCCATAGGCTTGCTTTCCGCGTCGTAAATGTTGTTGTACAGCGCAAGCGAGCTGTCGGCAACCTCTATAAGGCTGTTGATTTCGCTTATCCACTCTATATTTTCCTTATATACGGAAAGGAAAGTAACTCCTTGGGAGCCTTCCTCCGTAAGGAAACGGTTGGCGGCGTAGCAATACAGCCTGCCGAGCACGGGGTCGAGCTCCTCCCCCCTGTTTTCGTTGAGCAGGGAAACTTTTTTTATTTCCGGCAGAAGGTCGCCTATCAAATTCAAAGTTTGGTTTACGTTTGCGGGTTTGTTGGAAAGTATATCCAAAGCGACGTTGAATATAATCTGCACGTCGTTCTTGTCTACAAGTTTTGATATGTTTATGTACGGCAAAGTAAGCGGCGAAGCTTCCCCGCCCAGACTTTCTTTCAACGCAGCTTCGTCGGGTATGGTATCCGAGAGATAGCCCTTTTCGAAAAGAATTTTTAACAGCTCCCTGTTTTCCCTGCTTACCGACCCAGCAAACGACATCTTGTCTATGTTAGCCACTGCGGAGTTTACAAAGGACATTGCAAAGTTGATTATGTAGGTCTGCGAATCGAACTCGCTGATTAAATCGTTGAACTCAGCGCGGAACATATCGTCGGACATAACGCTTAAAACCTTGTCGAAAGCCTGAGAGGTAGCCGTTCCGTTTACAAGCGGTTTAAGCTCCTCCCCGCCGTACTTCATCAAGAGCGCCATTGTGTCGCGCGCAAAACCCGTATACGCGTTTAGCTCCTCGCGGAACACAACGTTGTCGGTAACGCCGAATTCTTCGTCGCTCAGCTCGCCCGAGAATATGAGGTCGGCGGCAAACAGGTAATAAGGCACGTCCTCCGTGGAAGAAATGGCGTTTAACACCTTGAATATGCCGTAAGTGCCGTACCCCTCTATCGAGCGGTAAACGGAATAGTAAGTGTTGTATCTTTCGTTTTCAAAGTCGAAGTCTTTAAGTTTGCCGTCGCCGCGCCCCGCAACCACGTATAGAGCCGTGCCGAGGAAGGACAGCGAGAGTATAGCGATTGCAGTGCCGCGCACCAAGCCGACCACGCCGCCGCCAACCCAATGGCGGGAATAGCGCCTGTCTACCTTGTTCTGCACGTATTTCTTTGTGATTTTTTCGCGGTACTTCCTTTCGGAATAGCAACAAACGTATATTATGTACAAAATCAAATCGATGACAAGGTACACAATAAACAGCATCAACGCAAGCGCAACCCTTTCAATAAGGTCGGCAAGCGTATAAATATACGCCTTGCTTTCGCTTAGCATTATGTTGAAATCGCCTTTAATGACCGTGGGAAGCCACTCGACAAACACGTCTTTAAGCCCCTCGCACGGCACGGAAACGTTAAGCTTTGCCGCAAGCGCGCCTTTGCCGCCCATTATCAGGTCGGCTACGTTTAACAAAAATGCGTCCGTCTGCGGCAGATTTATGAGTACGACGTAAACGATTATGCAAATCGCCGCCGCGCCTACTTCGTGCGCGAGCAGGATAAGGCTTTTTCTCAACCCCCTCCTCACTCCCGTAAGAGTGGCTATTAAAACGGTTGCCGAGAACAGCACCGTGGGTACCCAGCGCACAAGGAAGTCTACAAGCTGCTCTACGTCCCACTTTTGCGCCACTACGATTAAATCGATTATGAGCACGCCGAAAATAGCGGCGGCTAAAAGGGAAAGCGCGACGGGAACGAGCTTGAATTTTCTGAACGCTATCGTCAATAGCAGAAGAACGGACAGCACGACGAACAGCAGCATCTGCCAATTGGCGAAGATGCCGTTTATAAAGCTTTGAAATCCGCTCGAAGCAAGCAAATTCATTGCCGCCGTCCTCCTTTGGTTATTTTAATTTACTAAAACTATTTGCCGCAGTTTATAAACGCGTTATCTTCCAGCAACGCATACGGAAGATTGATTGTGGTAAGCGAAGCGCAATTGCGGAACGCGCCCTGCCGCACCTCGATTTGTTTAGTCGAGCTAACGTATTTTAACGCGTTGCAATTTACAAAGGCGTCCGTATCTATATACAGCTTGCACTCTATTGTCAGGCTTGTAATTTTGGACTTGTTGAACGCGCCTTTGTCTATCCGCGTTACCTGATACGTGCCGATTTTTTCTGGTATTACAAGTTGAGTGTCCGTTCCCGTGTAGCCGCTTATTGCAACCGTCTGCCCCGAAACCGTTCTAAGCTGATAGTCGCCCTCGGTAAACGTTGTTGTCGTGCTTTTAAAGATTATAAGCGAAGCAACCGAAAAGGTTATGACTACCACAAACACAAACGCGTTGAACACCGCGGGGAACTTTGCCAAATTTTTGCGCGTTGCGTCGCGCAGAATAAACGGGCGCTTGCTTTTCTTTTGCTTTTTTACCTTTTCGGGCTTTTCCTTTTTAGCCTTTTTCGTCCTCTTCGGCTCGCCCCCAACAGTAGGCTCTTCGCCTTCGGGAGCCTGCTCGTCGCGGTAGAAGTGCGTAAACTTGTAACAGTTGTCCTCGTACTCGCCTTCCTTCCAAACGAACCTGTCGAACACAGCCTGAATAAGCCTGATTGAAATGCTTGTGCAACGGTAACTTACGCGAAGCTTTGCCTTGGGAACGAAGTCCTCCTCCGCGCTCGCCAAAAATTTGTTGTAGGCAACGACCGATTTTTCAATGAGAGCGCCGTCGACGTTGTATTGGTCCACTTCGAACTGCAAGCCCAGGAGCTGTTGAGTTACGTTGTTTGTAAACTTGAATACGATATACTTGCGCTTTGCCTTGTCGTCCTGAAAAATTATATACTCGTTTAACCTTACAAGGTCGGAAGCGTTGTCGGTATACTTGATTTTAGTAATATTGTTATACGAACTCATATTCCAACGCGCCTCCGTTCATTACCTTTGCGTTTTTGCGGCGGAAACAAAGCACCGTTATCAGGTAGCTGAGCACGCAAAGCGCTAAGCTGACGCCGATAGCAATGTAGTTGAGCGAATTGTTTAAATACTGCACCGCAACGTTTTTACCGTAGAAAATAGAGCCGCCGATAAATTCCACAAATACGTGCCTTAACACAAACAGGGCTGTAAAGATGGTAAACGCCTTGATAGCCGCGTACAGCCTTACCCTGACGAGGGATATGGGGCGCACGTAATTCTGGTTTATGGCAATGCCGTCCGCCGTGCCGATAACTACGTTTACGTACGCGCAGGAGCGCTTTAACGCCACTATTCTCGAAGAAACGTCGCTCACGTCGCGTTGGGTTATTTCCAGCACGGATATTACCCTCTTTCTGCGGGAAAACTCCACCACGTAATACATAATCTCTTTGAACGGGCGCGTAAAGTTGCATACGAAGTATTTTTCATACGCCGACTTGCACACAACGTACTTCTTTATAAAGCGCTTTGTTTCGCCCGAAGTGAGATATATGCTGTTTACCGAATTGGTGGAACGCTCCTTTTTCAACAGCTCGTCGTCGTGATAATTTTGATAGTATTTATTTTTGGTAAAGTTGGTTACCAACAGAACTATTACGCCCGCGACGAAAAAAACCGCCGAAATAAGGCACAATATTCTCCACAGTAGTATTGTCATATTAACCTCTGTCGTTGCCGAAAATTTATCAGACGGAGCCGTTTTCACCGCCCGTTCCGCCTGCGGGGCGGGGAGTAGGCGCGGGTTGCGCCGCTTGCTGTGCCGACTGAGCCTGCGCGGGTCGCTGAACAGGTTGTTGTGCGGGTTGTGCCGCCTGCCCGAAAGGCTGTTGTGCGGGCGCCGCCTGCTGAGCTGACTGTGCCTGCGCGGGTCGTTGAACAGGTTGTTGCGCGGGCTGTGCCGCCTGCTCCTGTGCGGGAGCGGGGGCGGGAGCGTCCTCGGGATAGTCGTCCTCTTCCTCAAACTGCGCTTGCGCTTCCTCGGCGGGTTGAGCCTGAGCCTGCGCGTTTGCCGTCTGCGCCGCGGGTGCGGGCGCGCGGTTTACCGTCTTTTTCTTCTTTTTGTGTTTATGAATAAGTTCTTCGGGTTCGGGGTACTTTTCGCTAATTTCCTCGTCGAAGAGCGCGGTGAGATTGTCTGCAATCTCCTCCCTGTCTACCCTTGCTCCGCTTATTTTTTTGATGTTTATGCCCGCCGTACGCTTTTGTGCGTTTACGGGGTCGAGAGCGATGTCCTCATACAACAGCACAAGCGAAAGGTTGCCAGTCATATTGAACGTGGGAACGGTTAAACCGAGCAGTACCGCGCTTACTATGCCCCAAAGGAGCATAACAGGTATTATAAGGCTGTTGCCCGCAAACAGCGAGGCGAACAGCGCGAAGCCGCCTGCGCATACGCCCGCAACCGCGCCAATAATCAGCGCGGGAATAAACACGCACATAAAGGTCGTCGTTTTGCCGCGGTATTTCATAGAGCTTATGCAAACCGAAACGGCGTCGCCCGCCGAAATGGACGGGTTGGAATCTATTACGTAAGCGGTAGGCGCAAACATTATTAACACTATTATAGTGTATACGGCGTAAATTATCAAGCAGGGAACGGCAAAAATTATGCAAATAAGCGAGTAGTTGGCGCGCCCTACAAATTCGGCGATTAGCAATCCCAGCCCGAAAATTGCGCCGCACACAATCGAAACGAGCAAAAATCCGCCTATATACATCAAAAATTCCAACACGCTTGCCACGACCATAGTCCAAAGCGGCTTTTGCGAAGCTTTGTTAAACGACTGCGGAATATCGATTTTTTGCTGGTTTTTGGCTATTTTTGCCTGCCTTACGTCAGCAAGACTGACCATTGCGCCTAAAATGACCGTAAGCCGCGCCACTAACGACGTAAAGAAGTACAAAACGCTCTTTAAAAGATTTTTATTCTTCCACACCGTTTTGGCGGAAATTTTAAACGCCTGCCTGAAATAATAGGCAAATCCTTTGTTCATATTACCTCCGAAGCGCCTTTTGTTGCGCCTGTTGCTTTTAAAATTACTGTGCGTTTACCTTGCCCGTAACCACCGTTACGCCGTCGGGCGCGGTACAGGTGAGTTCGTACCTGTCCGAACGGTCGTAGCGGAATACTCGGCTTCCCTGCACCACAAGCCTGTAAATATACACCGTATAAGTTTGGGTGCCGTCGTCGTTTTCGGTTACGGCTATCTCTATAAGGTGCTCCTCGTCCGCGTTGAGCCCCTCCGCCGTAAAGCCCGTAAGCTTGCCGTCCTCTACGGTTGCGCCGCTGAAATCGATGAACAGTTCGCGGCGGAGCGTAGTCGTTTGCGAGTTGTTTACAAAACTTGCCGAAACGTCGGTATTTGCGTTGAGATACAGGTTGTAGTTGTTGCCCGCGTCCACTCTCTTGCCCTGTGAATTGAGCGAGTAGACAACCGCGCCGAGGGTGTAAACTCCGCTTTCCTTGTACACGAACACCGCCACGCTGTGCCCGTCTTTAAGACTGCCGTTTACCGTATAGTAGCTTTCCGCCAACTGCCAATTGCCGTCGGAAGTAAGCGTATACATACTTCCCTTGCCGCCTGCAAGCGCGCTCTGCGTTACGCCCGCGCCTATTTCAACGGTTATTGCGGGGCGAGCCAACTGCGCCGCCTGCTCTACGGTTACCACTTCAACGGGCACGTCGGTACCGGAAGTCGTAAGCGACAGCTTGTAGTTTACGCTTGCGTCCACCATTTTGCCGGCGGTATTGAGCGAGTAAATTACTATGCCCACACGCCAGCCGTCGGGCGTTTCAAACGCCTGCAAGTGCGCCTTATGTTCGGTTGTTCCGTCGGAATAAAGCCCGCTTACCGTATAGTTGGCGGAGTTAATTAGCTTTCTGCCGTCCGTTTCGGTATAAACGGAGCCGCTGTCGAGCGCGGAAGCCGTTAAGCCGTTTACGTTTACGTTGAGCACGTTTTCCTTTACGATTAAAGGTCTGCCCTCTTCTTCGGCGTTATCGCAAACCAAAGTGTAAATAATGGTTACGTTTGCGCCCTTTGCGTCGACTACTCTTACATATCTCGAAAGCCAATCGGTATAAACCGCCGCGTCCGCCTTTACGGTGTGCTGGTTTGCGGTAACAATAAGCCTGTGCCCGTAGCCGAGCGTATAGCCAGCCGATAGAGCGACCGCGTTGTCCTTATCGAACGTATGCGTAATTCTGTTGCCCGTGTACTGATACGTTCCGCCTACCGCGCCCATAGTGTAATGAAGCTCTACGGGTTTGTATTCGAGACGCGCTTTGAAGCTGTTTGCATTGAGCCCCAATTCTTTGATGCGCGCGTTGCTTGCGTCGTACGAGTATACGATATCGTAGTTTCCCGACGCGTCAGCGCCGTCCGAAGTTACTTTAACGCTCTTTATAGTTACGGAGTCCGCCTTGACCGTGGGGGCTACCTCGCCCGAAGTTATGGTAAGCGTATCGCCCGCGGCAACCGAACCGTCGTAAACGACAAAGTCGCTTTCGCCGAGCGCGAGATTTTTGCCCGCGTACTCCTGAGGTTCGGCGTAAGGACTTACCGGTCCTATAATCATTGAACGGCGTGTGATTTCCACCGTATAGGTAATTAAAGTTATATCGTAGTTAGCCGCGCCGTCGAAGGTTACGCCCACCTGATACAAGCCTACGTTATACCTTTCAACCAAGTTGCCGTTTAACGTAAGCGCGTACGTAAGCGAAGGTATCGCGCCGCCGACAAAGCCGTCGTAGCCCTCCGTTTCCTCGGTGGCAACCGCCTTGATTGCGGGCGCCTGATTGTTGTAAACAAACTTGATTTCGCCGCCGTCGTTTTCCACTACAAGGGCAACCGTTCGCTTGCGTATTGTAAACTCGCAGGTTTCGTACTCTATAAAGTAGTGTTGCGAGCCCTCGCCCGAAATTACTACGGAAACTACGTACGTGCCTGCGTTTACGGGCGTTGCGCCGTCCGTGTACACGTCGGTCGCGTCGTCCTTGTTGGTAAAGGTGTACGTGCGCGTAAGGCTGTTGTAATGTTCTTCGGTAAAGCCGTATTCGTCGCCGACCGCGATATCTTCCGCGGGCAGGTTGTGAACGTGATTTATACCGAACAAGCCTATATTTACGGGGTTGCCGTCGTAAACGTACTCGCCGCCGTTATATTCGGGCGTTACAAGTACCTTCCTTTCCGTAACGATAAGCAAACCGCCGTCGTTGGAAACAACGTAGTAGTTTTTGTCTACGAGCGACTTGTTGGTAAACTCAACCGTAACTTCCTGATACTTGGTAGCGCCTGCGGGTAAAGGCGTTTTATCCGTATACGTGAACGTTGCGCCCGCGTTTTCCAAATCGTCGCCAACGAAGCCCGCGCCGTCGTCGCCGATACCCCAGAGATACCAGGACTGCAAGTGCTCGGTCGTATATTCGTCGTTGCCCTGCTCTACCGTGCGGTCGTCAACCTTAACCTCTATTTCGCGCCTCTTTATTCTCAGCGTGCATTCGAGGGTGCTGTTGGCTTCGTCAAGCACGTAGTTTTCGGCGTTGCCGCTTGTAAACTGCAAGTTGTCTTTATTGAACGTTACCGTATAGTTGCCCGCGTTGACGGGAGCCGCGGAGTACGTTACCACACACTCAATCGCGTCGCCGTCGGCTATTCCCGTTGCCGTGAAACCTTCGCCCGCCGAGTAGTCGTACTCAACGCCGTTGTACACGCTTTCATCGTCGGATAAGCTTACGGTAAACTTTTTGGGCGCTACCGTAAAGGTAATATCCTCGCAGGAAACTTCGTAGTTTTCGGAAATGATTGCAAAACCGTCCGCGCAACTTACCATTGTCATATCGGCGTCAAACTCGATATAATATGTGCCAGCGTCCTTGATTGTAGTTACGGCAACCGTCTTTTCCGCGTCGGCGTAATATTTAAGCGCTATGCTTGCAAGCGATTCGCCGTAGGCAAGCGAGCTACCCGCCGCAACGGTGCAGTCGTCCTCGTCGTAATAGTGCTCCGCGCCGTATTCTTCGTCCGCCCATTCGCCGAGAACAAGCGTAACCGACTTTTTAATTACGTCAAATTCAACGTCGGCACACTCTATATCGTAGTTGACTATGCCGTTTTCTATATCCGTGCCGTTGTTTACCGTGCAGAAGCTGTTTTCCAAATCGAGCGAAGCTACGTACGTGCCCGCGTTTTTGGGCATTGCTCCGTCCTGCGAGTTGTAAACCAACGCTATCGTAAGCGTTTCTCCGCTTACAAGCCCGACAGCCGTAAATTGCTTAATGTGCGCGTCGTAACCCGTATCGCCGTAAACGTACTCCGTCTTGCCGCCGTTATTAAGCGTTATTTTAAGGCTTGCCCTGTCTATTTTAAGTCTGCCGTAAACGTATTCAATATTATAGTTGTGCGCTACGCTGTTGCCGTCCGCGTCGACCACGGTATATTCCACCGTGTTTTCCGCGCCCTCGCCCTCGGTTGCGTTGGTTACCGAGAAGGGCGTTACAAGCTTTAACGCGTGCGACAGAGAGGTTATAAGACCCGTTACCTTTTCGCCGTGCTCGTTTTCGTAATAGCACTCTTCGTATTCGGGTTGGGAAAGGGGCTGACCGTTATAAACCTTACCGTCCGAGCCCGTAACCACCGTTATCGTCCTCTCCGTAACGGTAAGCGTACCGTACTCGCAATTAGCCAAATCGATTGTATAGTTGCCGTCCGCAGGCGCGCTGAACGCAAATTTGTTTAACATTCCCTCCGCGCTAACGTCGGTTATACCGTTGGAATCAATTTCGTTTTGGTCGAGTTCGAGAAGCGCGCCGTTCAGAAGTCCCGCCTTGCTCTCGTCATCGGCAAACACCGTAATATATCCGCCCACGTGAAGCATTTCGCCGTCGTAGACCTTACTTACCGTATCTGTAATTACCTTTATGTTACGCTTTTCAACCGTCAGAACGCCGTCTACAAACGTAAATTCGTAGTTGCCCTTACCGTTACCCGTTACTTCAACGGTGCCCTCGTCGGCGATAATACCGTACGTGCCCGCATTCAAAAGGGTATACCCGTCCACAGTCTGCACGGTTACGGGCGCGCCGTCTTTGAAGTACGCCGCCGAGAATGTAAGCGCTTCGTTTACGGGCAATTTTCCGCAGTCGAGCGTAAATCCGTTTTCGGGTATTTCCTCTCCGTATACGGAATTCACGTTATTCAAAGTTACCTCAACGGCAAGTTTGGTTACCTTTAAGGTACCTTCCGTGCAGTCGATATCGTAGTTGCCCGTCATATCGCCGCCGTCCGCAGCCGTTATTTTAAGCACATACGCATTTGCGCACTCGCCGACTACCATCTGCTTTGCCTGACTTACAACAGATACCGAGTGTCCGGAAACGAGCGCGTCCGCGTCGTAAGTAAAGCCAGCCGTAAGCGCTTCGCCGTTGTAGCTCCTTTCATCGCTTTCCGTAACGACGGTAAGAGTTTTTTGCGTTATTTCGAGGTAGGTTTCCACGTCGGCGTAAGTTATTATAAACTCGCCCGCCTTGTTGCCGAAGCCGTCCAAAACTTTGTACCCGGCTGTGTTGAGCTTTTTCTGCACGTTTGCGCCGTCGGTGGAGAATTCGCCGTCAAGTACAAAAGTATAACCTGCGGGAAGAGTAGTTACCTGATGTCCGTCCGCGTCGGTGTAGGCAAACTCAACTTCGTCCGCGGGAGCTTCCTCAGTAAGTTCGAGCGCCGCGCCGTCGTAAATCTTGGAAACGTTTTTACGGGTTACTACAAGGTTGATGCCCTTTATCGTAAGCGTGCCGTACGTATCTTCCGTCGCCTCTATCTCGTAGTTGTCTTCGCCGCCGACAACTTCCGCGCCGTCTGCAAACACCTTTACCGAACCGCACGCAACGCTGTAAACGCCTGCAAATACGGGGGTAACCTCCGCGCCGCCGCGCAAGTACTTGGGCGTAACTTCTATCTGCTCGCCGTAAGCCAAGCCCTCGACCGCCGCATAGTTGCCGACGCCTGCGGGATAGGCAAGTTCCTCGCCGTACTCCGCCTCGAAATCGAGCATAGTTACTTTCAGCTTTTTGGCAGTTATTTCAAATTCCGCGGCAGGGCAGGAGGAAAGCGCGTAGTTGTCAAGACCTCCCGCCTTTACAGTTCCGTTTACCGTAACAGCGCAGTTGTTCCAATCGATTTCCGCCGTGTAAACGCCCTTGTTCTTGGGAACGCTTATTACACCGCCGTTACGCTTATAAGTTACTGCTATATCCAGCGTTTCGCCTGCCGCAAGCCCCTCAACGGTCGCGTTGCAGATACTGTCGCCGTAGCCGTCGTCGCCGTATTCGAATTTAACAACACCGTCTTTATTCAAAGTTACGCTGAGCTGCGCCTTGACGATTTCGAAAGTTACCGCCGCAGGCTGAGCCGTGAGTTTATAGTTGTTTACGCCTTTTATGCTGGGCGTGCCGTCCGCATACGTTACCGTACTGTTAGCCCAATCGGCGTATGCGGTATAGGTGCCTACGCCGTCTACCGTTCTGTCGTAAGTAAGCGCGAGATTTAATTTTTCGCCGTTGACAAGACCCGCCGCCGCATTATTTACTATGAGCTGAGCGTAATTGCCGTTGCCGTAAGCTACCGCCACTCCGCGGTTTAAAGATATCGTAACAGCCGCGGGCTCAATAATAATTTTGCCGTAATCGTATTCAATGCTGTAATTGGCGGTTACGTCCGCGCCCGCGCAAGTTACTTTTACTACTATCTCGTTATCTACGCCTTCCGCCGCAGTCGCGTCCGTAACTTCGAACGTGAGAGCCGTTTCAAGGGCGTGCCCTAAGTCTTTTAACAGCCCTTCCGTAGCTTCGTAGCCTTCCGCGGAGTGCGCGTTGCCGTCGTAAGTTGCTTTAAGTCCGTCCGTTCTGACTTTGAGAGTTCTTGCCGTAATTATTATTTTGCCGTACTCATAACTAATAGTATAGTTGGAAGTAACGTCGCTATCGCCGAAAATCTTTACCGTTGTGGTATTGTCCACGCCCGCGGTAGAGGTAACGTCGGTATAACCGTATTCAACGTCTACTCTCATTTCCTGCCCGTCCGCAACCGAGCCGGCTATAACTTTGGGAAGCTCCTTACTGAACTGCCTTTTGCCGTTATATTCAGCGATGAGATTGCCCGTCTTTACGGTTATTTCGCACTTTAATACCGAAATTGTTCCGTAGTCGACCCTGTCAATCACGTAATTGCCGTCGGGAGAAGCGTACTTGCACACGTTGATTTCAGAACCGAAGTCCGTCAATTCCGTTACGCTGTTTACGGTAAGCTCCGCGCCGTTTAAAAGTCCGTCGGATATGCCGTCGCCAGCCCAAACGGTAATATAGCTTGAATCGCTGTAAACGTTGCCGTCGTAAACGTGTTTGGAGGTTGCCGTTGTTACTATTATGTGCCTCGGCGTTACGCTTATTTTTGCAAGCGCGCCCAGACTGAATACGTAGTTTTTAACGTTTTCCCTGCCGCCCGTAATTGCGTAGGTGCTTTCGTCTACTACCATTGAATAGTTTTTAGCCACGGGCAACAGGAAGTAACCGTCGACTTCTACGGGAGTTACTACCGCGCCGTTGAGCTTGTAAATAATGTTAAACGACAGCTCTTCGCCGTTGGGCAATTCGCCGCAACTGAGGGTGAAGATATTTTCAATAATTTCGCCGTAAACTACTTCGAGCCCGCCTTTAAGCGTTACCGTTACCGCCAAAGGATTGATTTTGAGCGTGCCGCGTGTGTAGGTTATCGCGTAGTTGTTTTTAGCGTCCTTGCCGTCCGCGCCGACTATCGTATATTCGATTTCGTTTAACGTGTTGCCCGCGTCCGTTATTTCCGTATCCTTGGTAACGGTCATAATATCGCCGTCGGCAAACGCCTGCGTAAACGTGCCCGAACCCGTATACGTTGCCGTGTAGCCCGCCGTAAGCGCGCTTCCGTCGTAGTCCTTTGTCGCGCTGTCGGTTGCTATGGTAATCTCTCTCTTGGTTATTATTAACTTGCCGCAGTTTGCCGCATAGGAAATTATGTAATTTTCCGATACTTCTCCGCCGTACATAACTTTGAAAGTAGTTAAGTTATCCACGCCGCCCGCCGCCGTCGCCTTGGTTACGGAGTACTTTTCGTCCACTTCGAGAGTATAACCCTCGGCAAGCGTTGCGCCGCTGAGCGTATAGTCGGTGCAGTAAAGCGGATTTCCGTCGTATTCCTTTTGCGCCGTGCCTGTGGTAATTACGATTACCATTGCGGAAATTGTAAGCGTGCCGTTTACGTCGGTTACGCTATAATTGTTTGCCCCGCCGTCGAGCAGCGCGCCGTTTTGCGAGTAAACTTCAAACGTTTTCAGCACTATTTCGTACTCGCCAGCCTGAGTGGGCTTTTCCACCGCTACGCCGTTTTGCACGTATTCGACAGCCGTAATTTTAAACTGTTCGCCGTTTGCAAGCTCGGAAGAGAGCAGTTTGTCGTAGTTGCCGATAAAGTCGGGATACTGCGCCTCGTCGCCGTAAGGCACCGCCAAATCTTTTACCTGAATGACTACGCTCTTGGCTTTTATAGTTAAAGTTGCGGTATTTGTATAAGTTATCGAGTAGTTGGCTAAGTCGGCATTGCCGTTTTCTATGCTTGCGCCGTCGACCGAAATGCCGTACGCGCCTGCATTTACAGCCGCATTGCCGTTTTCGTCCTCTACTTTAAATGAAAGTTTAAGCTCGTCGCCGAAAGGCAAAGGCGCCTCGGCAACAGAGTAGGTTATTTCCGGAAGTTCGTCGCCGTACGTGCAGGACGCGTCGTCTACCGTTACGTTGATTTGCTTGGGCGTAATTTCAAACGTTACGGGCGAGCAGACGAAGCCGTCGGCAAATTTGTAGTTTTCTATGCCGCCGTCCGCCGCCGAGCCGTCCGCATTGAGCACAACGCAGTTTTCCCAATCGAGCGTAGCCGTGTACTTGCCCACGTTTACGGGAACAAACGCGTCTTGCGCCGCTCTTGCCGCAAACGCCCTTGCCCCTCTTGCCGAACGGGTTGTTGCTACGGGCGCATATATAACTGCGACGTTGACCGTCTGTCCGTTTACCGCGCCTATTATATCCGCCCTGCAAATGACGCTTGTAAAGTCGGAGCCGTAAGCAAAAGCCGTAACGCCCGCGCCGTTTAACATTATTTCTATTTCCGCGCGCTCGATAGTAAGCAGCGGGCTGTTGTTCTCCGCCTGATTTATTATATAATTTTGTACGTTGGCGTTGCCGTTTTCCACTTTGGCGTCGGCGATATTTATCGCGTACGCGCCCGCCTTTTCGGGTATGGAATAGGTTGCTCCGTCCGACTTGCTTGTAAATTCAAAGGTAAGCGAAATCACGTCGCCGTAAGGCAGAGGCGCCTCGGCAACAGAGTAAGTTATTTCGGGAAGTTCGTCGCCGTACGTGCAGGACGCGTCGTCTATTGAAACGGTTACTTGCAGTTTTTCTACGGTAAGCTTGCCGAAGTTAGTTGTGATATTGTAATTATCCGCATTTTCGTTGCCGCCGATAACTTCAACGGTAGCAATGCCTATATCGTACACTCCCGCGTTGACGGGCGCGTTAGTCCAGGCGCCTCCCAACCCGTATTGGAACGTAAGCGCGAGTTTTTCGCCGTAAGGCAACTCGTAAGGCTGACCGTTTACCGTTATTGCAAATTGCAATTGGGGCAGAGCCTCGCCGTACGTACAGGAATAATTGCCTACCGTTACCGTTATATTGCGCTGTCTTATAGTCAGCTTACCGTCTACAAACTGCGCGGAGTAATTGTCGTTTACGCTTTCGGAAAGATTTATAAACGCCTCGTCGCACTTAACGACGTATTCGCCCGCGTCTACGGGAACGCCGTCTACAAGCACGCCGCTCATATCGTAGTACTTCAAAGATAAGTTAAGATACTCGTCGTAAGGCAGGGTATATTCCTCGCCGCCGCTGTAAATAACGTAAGTGTTCACGGCAGGTTCGGGCGCGCCGTATATGTACTGCGTATCCTCGCTTATAACTACCGTAATCTCTCTCTTTTCGATTTCGAGAGTGCCGTAAACGCATTCTATTATATAATTGGTAAGCTGAGAGCCCTCTCCGCTTTCAAAACCTTCATCGCCGTAAGCGCCGCTATCGTGAGCGTACACGGTAAACAGCGTAGCCACAACCGAGTACTTGCCTACGTATCTGGGAATTATGTAGTTCTTGGTTTCCTCGTCGCCGACTTCGGTAAACTTTACGGAAACTTCCAAAAGCTCGCCGTAAGCCAACGCTTCGCCGCTCTCTTCGGACAGCACGCTGAAATTGCCTATCGAGGGAACGCTTGCCGCAAAGTCGCCGTATTCTGCGGTAATGTCGTCGAGTTTGATGCTTACGGTTTTCTTGTCGATTGTAAGCGAGGCGTAGTTGTAAGTAATTTCGTAATTATTTACGCCGTCTTCCGCGCCGCTTACCTTTACCAAGCCTTCCTTAATGCCGTAAACGCCGGCGTTGAGCGGTTTAACCTCTTCTCCGTTCTTTATGTAAACGTTGTCGAATTGCAATTCTTCGCCGTAGGGAAGAGAAGTTGCCGTAAGCGTGCCCGACGCGCCGTCGGAAATATCCACGTTTAAGGTAAACGTATTTTCGGGAACAGGCGCGCCGTAAACGCACTGCTTATCGTCGAAAGTTACGCCGACCTTGCGCCTTAAAATTTCCACGTTGCCCGATGTGAAAGTTACGTTGTAATTCAAAGTTACCGCGCCGATTAAACCGCCGTCCTCGGAATACGTTAAGCTGTTTTCCCCGTCGAGCTCTATTGCGTAAGAGCCTGCGTTCAACGCCTCCACGGGCTGACTGCCAAGCGTGTAGTTTACGTAAACTACGGCTACTTTAAGCTGTTCTTCATAGCAAAGCCCGTTTGCTGAAACGTAATTGCCCGTTTCGGAAGCGTACTCTACGGGTTTGCCGTAAATTACGTCGGGTAAATCGTTTAAAGTAACTTCGAGTTTTGCCTTTTCTATCGTAAGCGACCCCGCCGACACGCTTATATAGTAATTGCCGTTTAAGGAAGCCGTTTCAACGGTTTCGCCGTTTATTTTAACTTCTCCCGTGGAAATTATGTAAATGCCTGCGTTTTTGGCTTCAACGTTGTAAACACCTTGCTCTCCGTTTTTACGGAATACGTGGGTTACGGTTATTTCGTCGCCGTAGGGAAGGCTTTCGCCCTCCTCCAAGCCGCCTATTTTATAAGAGGGCTGGGGAATAGTTTCTCCGTAAACGCATTTTATTTTATCAAAAAAGATTGTTATTCGTTTTTGAATTATTTCCAGCGTGCCCGCTTCCGTTGTAAGGCGGTAATTGTTTTCGCCGCCGTATACCGTTTCCCCGTCGCTCGAATAAACGGTATAGCCGTCCAGCGCGATTACGTAAAGTCCTACGTCCTTAGGTTCCACGTCGCGCAATTCTTCCGCAATGTGCTGCTGGTATTTAACGGTAAGTTTAAGCCGTTCGCCGTAGGCGATATTTTCAACCGAATCGTAGTTGCCTATTTCTTCGGAATATTTAACCTTTGCGCCGAAGTCGCCGTAAGTAACGTTTAATAAATCGCTTATCGTAACCTTTATATCTCTGGCTATTATATCCATCCGCCCGAGAGTTAAATTGGTTACGGTGTAATTGTTTTTACCGCCCTCTATTTCGTTGCCGTTTTCGTCGTAGAATGTACAGCTGTCGGCATAGGGGTTTGTCAATAAACTTATATAGTATTTGCCAACGTTTCTCGGCGTAGTATCCTCTATACCCTCGTACGTGTATTTTACGGCTACTTTAAGCTGTTCGCCGTAGGCAAGCTCGGTGGTGTTTGCCGCGTCGTAGTTGCCCGCCGTATCGGGATAGGGGAAAGTATTTACAAAGTCGTAATCGCCGTAGACGATTGATTTATCATTGAAGAAAGCTGACAGCGTAATCTGCAATTCGCGCTTGTGAATAATCAAGCCGTCGACGCGCGCGCTGTCGATATTGTAGTTGTTCGCTCCGCCCTTTATAACCGTTACGCCGTCCGCTTCGTAGAATACGCAGTCGTTCAGGCTCAATTCCGCAGAATACCTGCCCGCGTTTTTAGCCTGTGTAACTTCGCCGTTCTGCAAATATTTTACGCCAATTTTAAGTTTTTCGCCGTATGCAAGGTCAGGCACGTTGGCGTAGTTGCCAACCTCGTCCGCATATTCGAAAGTATCGCCGTAAGTTACGTCGGCTATCGCATTCAACTCCACCGTAATATCGCGGGGAGTAATCGTAAGTTTACCGTAAACTACTTCTACTTCATAGTTGTCTAAGCCGTCCGCATTGCCGTTGAACAGCAGGTCGGTTACGTTTATACGGTATTCGCCCGCATTCTTCGGCGCGGTGGTCAAATCGTCCGCATAATAGTAGCTTAACGTAAGCTCCTCGCCGTAGGGCAGTTCGCCGTTTTCGTCCAAACCGTCCGTAATTTCGTACGAGTTTTCTGGCAACGCATTGCCGTATACGCAGGTTTGGTCTTCAACAGTAACGGTAATGCTCTTTTTGCCTATTGTGAGCGTGCCGCACACAACGGTTATATCGTAGTTGAGGTTGGCGTCTGTGCCGTCAATCGTCTGCGACACGGAGGTTATTGCGTATTCGCCCACGTCTTTGGGAGCTGCGGGAGTATAACCGTAGCCGAGGGTAAGGCTTTCGCCGTAGGGAAGGTTGCCGTCTTCGTCCAAGCCCGCCGTTATTTCGAACGAGTTTTCGGGCAGGTCGTCGCCGTATACGCAGGCGCGGTCTTCAATAGTTACGGTGATGCTCTTTTTGCCTATATTCAAAACGCCGTCCGCGATTACTATATCGTAGTTGTCCGCTCCGCCCTCGACCTTAGCGCCGTCGAGATAAATTTCACAGGAAGCCGCCGCAACCTTGTACTGTCCCGCGTTTTTGGGTTGGGAAACAGGGTTGCCCTCGCCGTCGCAGAAATTGACGGAAACGCGCAATTCCTCGCCGTAAGCAAGCTCGGTTTCCTGCTTGTCGGTGATTACGTAAACGGTATCTACCGCTTCGCCGTAAATTCTGTTCTGCTCTTCGAGCGTAAGCGAAACGGTGCGTTTGCCTATGACGAGCTTGCCGTCAGAATAAGCAATATCGTAGTCGTCCGCAACAATGGGCGTCTGCCCCTCGTAAACGGCGCAATTAGTCGCCTTAATGGCATAAGTTCCCACGTTTTTGGGGTTTTCGGGAGAGTAGCCGTAAGTAAGCGCAAATATTTCGCCGTAGGGAAGGTTGCCGTCTTCGTCCAAGCCCGCCGTTATTTCGAACGAGTTTTCTGGCAGGTCGTCGCCGTACGCGCAGGTTTGGTCGGCAATTGTAACCGTTACCGACTTTTTGCCTATGATAAGCTCGCCCGCTACGTATTCCACTTCATAGTTGGCTATGCCGCCGTCCGTTTCCCCTCCGCCGTAAACTTCGGAAAGGTAAACCAAGCAGTTTTCGATATCGAGTTCTATTGAATACGTAGCCGCGTGGCGGGGCGTAACCTTTTCGCCGTTGCGTGTGTAATACACGGCAATTTCAAGCTGTTCGCCGTTTACCAGCCCTTCCGCCTTGACGTAATTGCCTTTACCCGAAGCGTAAGCCCATTCTTCGCCGTAAATTACTCCGCTTACGTCGGAAACTGTTACGTTCAGCTTGGCGGGGGTAACTGTAAGCTTGCCGTATTTTACATATTCTATTATATAATTGCCGACAACTTCGTCGCCGTTACTGTCGCAAACCTTATACGTTACAACGTTGTCCGTTCCGCCGTCCGGCGTTACCGCCGTTACGGAGAAGGGCGCAAGCACCGCAAGTTGGTCGCCGTTTACCAGCCCAACCTGCTTGACGCCGTCGTCGTCGAGATAATAGCACTCCTCATACTGCGGCTGGGATAGCGGGTTGCCGCTGTAAACCGCGGTTGCCGAACCCGTAGCCACGCTTAGCGTGCGCTCGGTTACTTCGAGCGTTCCGTTAAAGGTTTCATAAAGAGCATAGTTGGACTTACCCTCTTCGAATTCGGGCAAAGTAAAGTCAAACCGATTGGTTTTTGTGCCTACGTCCGTCAGCGAAGGTACGGTGCTATCGTCTATTATCAGCTTATCGTCGCCTACAAGTCCTTTAAATTCGGCGTTTTCTTTCCAATAAGTCGTATAGCCTTTTTCGGAGAGCGCCTTTCCGTCGTAAACTTTGCTTGCGCTTTTGAACGTTACTACAATTTCCCTCTGCTTTACGGTGAGCGTGCCGTTTACGTATTCTTCAATAATATAGTTATCGGAAGCAACGTATTTTACGGCGTTTTCAAGCGTGCCGAAGTTGGTTATGGCGGGCACGGTTGCAGACGCGTCCAAAGTAAGCGTATCTTCGCCAAGCAAGCCCTTTTGGGCTCCGTCGCCGTAGAGGTAGGTCTGCCAGCCGTCCGTTTTGCTGAGCGCTTCGCCGTTGTACGCGCGCTCCGCGTCGGCGGTTACTACTACTATTTTTCTGCCCGTTATTTTAAGCGTGCCGTAAGTGTAGTGAATATCGTAGTTTGATTTGTTGTAGGAATTGAAATGCGTGTATTCGCAGTCGTTGGGCGCGGAGCCAACGTCGGTTATTTCCGCCGTAAACGTGCATACAAGCGTATCAGTCGATATTAAACCGACTTCACTATCGTCCGCCAGCCATTGAGCCTGCTCCTTGTCGTAAACCGCAAACTTGACCGTATAGCCGAAGTTTTTGGATAGCGCAATTCCGTCGTACGTCTTGGACGCATCGGGCGTTATAACCATTATCGGGCGCGGCTTGATAGTCAGCGTGCCGTACCTGTACGAAGCGATTTCGTAGTTGTCGTTAGGCTCGTAATACTCGCAGTTGTTTAAAGTTGGTCCGCCCACTTCCCTTATTACGGCAGGTTTAAACAGCGTAAGTTCGTCGCCGTTCAAAAGTCCGCTCTTGGTTTCGTCCTTCTCCCAAACGGTTTTATATCCGCTGTTGGAAAGAGCCGCGCCGTCGTATACCTTTTCGTCCGTTTCCGTGGAAACGATTATACGGCGCTTTAAAATTTCGAGCGTGCCGTTTACGTATTCGGCAACGGCGTAGTTTGACGGCACGGTATACTTGACTTCGTTGGTCAACGTGCCGAAGTTTGTAATAGACGGTATCGTTGCGGAGGTATCGAGCGTGAGCGTATCTTCGCCAAGCAAGCCCTTTTGCGTGCCGTCGCCGTAAAGATAAGTCTGCCAGCCGTCCGTCTTGCTGAGCGCTTCGCCGTCGTAAACTTTGCTTACGCCCGCAGTTACCACGGTAATGGGACGGGGCGCTACCGTAAGCGTGCCGTAGATTACGTTATCGATTACATAATTTGCGCTCATCGCGTAAAATTCGCAAACGTTGAGCACGGAACCCACGTTCGTTATGGAGGCGGGCTCGCCTTTAAGCTTTAACCTGTCGCCGTTTAACAGCCCCTCGCCCGCCATATCCGCGCGGGTGGTAGTGTATTCTGCGTCGAAAAATTCGGAAGCGTCGTATACGTGCGCTTCGGGCGTAACGGTAGTTACGTTTATGTGCCTCGGCGTAATGATAAGTTTACCGTTTTCGTACGTTATTTGATAGTTGTCGGTTACGTCGCGCTCGCCGTCTTTAACCCTGTACGTAGTAGTGTTGGGCGCGCCGCCCGCTTCGGTTACGTCGGTTACGGTACAAAGTTTGTCTACGGAAAGCGAGTGTCCTAAAACAAGCCCATTGCCCGTAATATTCGCGTAATCGGCATTATACTGCTCCCCGCCGTTGTACACCTCGTTCAAACCGCCCGTTACAACGGTAATTTCGCGCTTGGCGATAGAAAGCGTGCCGTAGTTGTACGTAATTTCAAAGTTTTCGGTTACGTCAATGCCGCCGAGCGTTGCAACAACGGCAAATTTATTGGGTTTTGTGCCGTAATCGGTTATTTGCGCCAGCTCGGTATTGCCGAACCTGTCGGCGGAGAAAACAAAATCTTCGGGTTGGTCGCTAAGCTTAAAGGAATAGTTGTCGTGCGGCTGTCCGTCGTAAATCTCGTTCAAATCGCCCGTAGTTACGCTCAATTTATAGGGCGTAACCTTCAATTCGCCGTAGTTGTAATCTATTTCGTAGTTTGAAGAAACATCCCAACCGTCGTCGCCTTTGACTATAATCTGATAGTTGTTTGTCAGCGTTCCTACTTCGGTTATAGAAGGCAACTTATTGCCCGCGAGCGCAATCGATTGCCCGTCGGCGAGGTTATCGTAACTGAACTTGTCGCAAGTGAGCGGTTTACCGTTGTAAACCCTTTCCGCAGACTGCGTTGTAAACGAAAGCTTGCGCTTTTGAATAGTAAGCGCGGCGGTAAGCTCGTTTACGGTATAGCGCGCGGTTACGTCCAGATTGCCGTGCATAATCTTTACGGAATCTATAACAATAGAGTAAGTGCCCGCGTTTATGGGAAACTTTGTTACGCTGTTGCCGTTAGAGAAGCGCGCGTCAATAAAAATCTGGTCGCCTGCGGCAAGCGAAGACAGCGTTTCCTGGTCTACCCCGCCCGAGTAGACTACGGGCGAGCCGTTATACTCGAACGTTGCGGCGACGGGGCGCACGTTGATTTTGCGGTTTAAAACGTTGAGTTCTTTGCCGCTGAACGATATGTTGTAACAGCCGGTGAAGTCGTCGCCTGCCGCGTCGACTATTTTCAGCGAGCTTTCATCCGCGCTGACCTGCGTTCGCGCCGCGCCGTAATCGGCGTATTTGAACTGTAATTGGCTCTCCTCCACCCTGTGTTGGGGCAAGAGCTGTGGAATACTGTAACGGGGCGCGTCGCCGTACACAACGCTGTCGCCGTCGATTGTAAATTCCGCGGCGAGCGGCACAATTTCAAAAGAAACCGTATCCGAGTAGCTGTATCCCACAAGCTTGGGGGATACCGTTCTCGCAACGTATTTGCCCGCCTTTACGGGCTTTTCGTTCGTCCATTGGTTGCTTCCCGCCAAAGAGTACTCTATCTTCTGGCTCGAAGGCGCGTCTAAAAACGCCTTTGCGGGAGTTATTTCGTAAGGTTGGTTGAACTCGATAATTTGGCTTGACAAAGTCATCGCAGACATATAGGAGCCCTTTGCAACCATAAGAGCCACCGACCCTGCGACAACGGCGGCAAGCACGCCCGCAATCAGAAACCTGAATTTGTGCAGAACGCGCTTAGCCTTTGCCAATTTTTCTATTCGATTTTTATAATTATCGTAAGAAATCATAAAACGCCTGTAAGTTCAAACCAATTTTTTTAATCTGTCAACCTATAACCACGAGCGCCGCGGTGATAGCCATATTGCTTCCGTTGTAGTTTACGAATTCGTAGCAATCCGCGTTATCCAAAACGTATACGTCCATAAGGTAAAGTTCCACTTTGCCGAAACCGTCGCCCGTTGCCCAAGCCTCGGTTACTATAAACGTGTCGCCTTCGGCAAGCGGCGTATCGGTGCTTACGGATATAAATTTGCTTACGTCGTAATCGCCGGTAGAGCCCTTGTTGTCGTACTCGTCCTGACTTACGCGCACTTCGTCTAACTTCAACACGATTTTACGCTTTGCGATTTCAAACGAACCGCTTCCGCCCGCGTTGGCAATAGTCAAATCGAAGTTGTTTGCGCGTTCCCTGTTGGAAATTTCCACGCCGTAAGTGAAGTTGCCCGCCTTTATCAACTCGTTATTGTAAACCGCCGCAAAGTCGCTCCTGTTCAAGAGAGCCACGCCGCCTTCGCAACTTATGTCGGTTATAGCGTCGGCAACGTCGACGGTGTACGCCGAGCCCTTATATACCTTCGTATAGTCCTTTAACGTTACTTCTACGCCGAGCTTTTCTATGGTGAGAGTGCCTTCCGTAACCGTGAGCGCGTAGTTTTTAGCCAATTCCTTATCGGCTATTTCCGCGCCGAACGAATACGTTCCCGCATTCTTCATTTCCGCGTTGCAAACTACTTTAAAGTCAGCCGCGGTAAGCCCGTCGGGATTGTCGCCGAGTATCGTCATACCCTGCGTATCCGCCGTTTTAGCCGTGCCGCTATACTTTTGGGTAAGATTGCCCAAAGTTATTTGAAGCGCGCTCTTCTCTACGGTTATAACGCCCGTGCCTGCCGTAAGAATGAAGTTGCGGGCGGTTTCTTCCGAAGAAATTTTAACCGTGTAGTTGTATACGTCTACGTTCTTGACAGCCCTGTTATAGACTACCTCGAAATCGTCTTTACCGATAAGCCCGTTGCTGACCGTAGCGATAGCGTCGGTAGCGGCTATTCTTATAACGTTGCCGTTGTAAGTAACGGTTACGGGGTTTAAAGTTACCTGCACCGCGGCGGGAGTAACTTCCAGCGTACCGTACTTGTAAGTAATTTCGTAGTTGTGCGTAAAGTCCGCCGCGCCGTCGGTAATTTTTATAAGATACCTGTTTTCAACCGTACCTACGTTGGTAATTTCGGGCAGGTCGCCGTCGGCTTCAACCCTTTGACCGAGAGCAACGGGAGTATTTATAATTTCGCCGTTTGTAAGCGTTGTGCCGTTGTAAACGCGGCTTTCGGAAGCCGTTGTAACCGTTACGGCGCGCTTTTTAACGGTAAGCGTGCCGTAATCGTACTTAACTTCGTAGTTAGCCGTTACGTCCCTGTTGTTGCCGTCGGTAATTGTGCAGACAAATCTGTTTACAACCGAGCCCGCTTCCGTTACGGAGGGCTTAACCGCGCCGTTGGCGATAGCCGCCTTGTGCCCCGTTGCCAGCCCCGCCGCGCGCTCTACCCCGCCGCCTTCGAGCTTAACACCCGTGTAGGTTATTTCCGCCGTCTGCGTAGTGATTGTTACCGCCCTCGGCGTGATTGCCGCCGAGCCGCCCGTAAACGTTACTTGGAAGTTGCCGGCAACCGCCGCTTTTAAGACTAAGCGGAACGAGTACGTTCCAACGTCGGTATGCTCTGTTCTGCCGTCGGTAAACGTTAAATTGAAGTCCGCCGCCGTAAGCAACGCGCTGCTTATGCTGTGTATCGCCGCCGTTTCGGTAATTCTATAATCTGCGCCGTCGTAAACTTTGCTTAAATTATTCAAAGTTACGTTTACCGCAAGCTTGTTTATTTTTACGTTGCCCGCGTTTTTACTGATTGTAAAGTTGCCGTGAGCGTCGGTTACCGTGGCTTCGTAGGTGTAATCGCCCGCATTTTTAAGCTCGGGATAAGTAAGGGTAATATCTTCGGGCTTTACAAGCGGATTGCTTATTGTAACCGCGTCGGCTACGCTGAGCGCGTAGGCGTTTCCGCTGTACGTGAATGCGTAATCTTTTAACGCAACCGTAATTTCAAGCGGCGTTATGCTGATATTGCCCATAGCCGTGCCGAAAGTAAAGTTTTGCGCATACTTGGCGTCGGTAAGCGTTGCCGTATAGGTGTAGTCGCCCGCGTTTACCGCGTCGCCGTTTACAGTTAAAGTAAAGTCGGAACCCTTAATAAGCGCAGTATCCACTCTGACCGCGTCGCCCGCCGATATGACCGCCGCCCTACCGTTGTATTCAAACGTATAATTTTTAAGCGAAAGGTCAACCGCAAGTTTTTCAACCGTTATGGTTTCTTCGAAACAATTTATTATAAAGTTTTTAGCCTTTACAACGTCCGACAGCCTTACTTTATATGTGTAGTCGCCCGCGTTGAGCAGACTGCCCGAATATACTATTTCAAAGTCGCCCGCATCCAAAAGCGCAGTTGAAACAAGGTCGCCCGCGTTGTCCTCTATGGCGACAACGGCTATTTCGGGAGCAACGCTCTGCACGCGGTTATCGAACGTGAGCGCGTCCGCGCCCGTAAAGCTCCTCAAAGTTACGTTAGCTTCGAATTTCTTTACGCTGACTCTGCCCGTGTTCTGATTGAGAATAAAGTTGTTTGCATAAGTTGCGTCTACAAATTTTACCGAGTAAGTGTACTCGCCCGCGTCGAGCATAACGCCCGAACAAACTATTTCGAAGAAGGCGCGTCCTATAAGTATGCTTCCGTCGCCGTCGTCGGCAATGACAATTCCGTCCTCGGTGTAGAAATTGCCAAATTCGTCCGTTATGGAGGCTATCGCCAGTTCGGGTTCCAAAATCTTAGCCGAGCCGTCGTACACAAACGTATCGAAATCGTTTAACGTTACGGTTACTGTGAGCGGCGTTACGGTAAGAGTGCCGTACTCGTACGTAATAGTATAGTTATCCGTTACGTCGTCTGCGTCGCAGTAAATCTTGCAGGCAAATTCGTTTTTGGTAGTTCCCACTTCCCTGCGCCTGGGTTCGTTGCCCTCTTCCACGTCGGCAATTACGGTATGACCGTCGACAAGGTTGTTATATTTTACTACGTTTATATCGCTTATTTCGTTTAAACCGTACTTTTCGGTTACCGAAGGCGTAAATATCGTTACAGGGCGTTTTGTTCTGGTAATCGTGCCGTAAACGTAAGTTACAAGATAGTTGTCGGTGAAATCGCCGTTCATATTGTCGACGATTTTGCACTTAAACTCGTTTTTAACCGAGCCTATATCGGTTATTTCGGGGAATTCCGTTTCTCCGAGTTCGTCGCTTACGGGCACAAGGCTGTGTCCGTTGCAAAGGTTGCCCGACGAAGCCTCGGCATAGGACAGCGGCTGACCGTCGTAAACCCTGCTAACCGTGCCCGTGGTTACCGTTACGGGGCGGGGCGTTACCGTAAGCGTGCCCCATTTGTAAATAATTTCGTAATTGTTTATTACCGACTTACCCGCGCCGTCGCGCACGTCGAAGTAGAACTCGTTTTCAACCGTGTTTACCCTGTTTACGAAAGGCAGGTCGTCGTCGACGGTAATCACCGAAATTGTGTGCATAGAATTTGCAAGCGCCGAGTAAGAATACTTTTTAAGTTTTCTGTCCTCGCCGTTGTACACAAACGAAGCCGAATCGGTAGTTATGGCTATGGGGAATTTTTTGATGAAAAGCGTTGCCGTTCCCTTGTCGTCGGCGCTGTTTATGACCGTGAGATTATAATTTTTACGCTTCTCTATCCTGATTGCCACGGTGTATTCATAGCCCGCGGCGTCGGTATGCCCCGACTTGGCGTCGTTGAACGACACCTCGAAATCGTCCCTCGAAAGCCCCGTTGAAGTGTTGCTGATATTCTGTATCGCCGAGTAGGAATCGAGTATGTACGCTTCGCCGTTATAGGTCTGCATAACGTCCCTTATTGTTACGGCGATATCGAGAGGTTTAACCTCTATTCTGCCGCTTCCCCTGCCAGCGATTTTTAAATTGAAATTGTCGGCGAGGAGCTTATCGGCGATATGCACGGTATACGTATAATCGGTGCCCACGTCGATAGTTTCCGCGGCGTAATCGATAGCAAATTCGCTTCTTTCAATTATATCGGGTACAACCGTAAGAACGGCGTCCTCCGCGCTTATGTTTACGTGTTTGTTGGAGTAAACGAAAGCTTTCTGCCCTACGAAGTTATCGAGGGTTACAATAGCTTCGCATTTGGTAACTTCCAGCGTGCCGTAGTTGTATTTTATGTCGTAGTTGCGCGTAACTTCCGCGCCGACGGAATCGGCGACGGTAAGCTTGTAGTCGTTTTCGAGCTTGCCTACGTTTATGAGATAGGGATAAACTTTAAGCTCGCCGAAGCTGTGCCCCGCCGCAAGCGCGCCCTCCGTTATAACTGGGGTTTTATCGAATACGGGGTTGCCGCTGTACGCTTCGCGCTTGGAACCCGTATCTACCGTAACCGCTTTGGGATAAATAGTAAGGTAGCCGCTTTCGGGCACTTCCAAAGTGTAATTATTGTACAGCTCCTTATCGTTAAACTTTACCTTGTAAGAATACTCCGCAACGTCGCGCATAAACCTTACGTTGCTCTCTATTTCAAAATTTTCGTGGGTAAGTTTAAGCTTATTGGTGTGCTCCTCGTCCACCGCCGTAAGGCTGAAATAATCGGGATTGCTCAAATCGGGCAATCTTGCCTCGGCGTTGTACTCTATTTCTTCGAGCCCGTTGAGGTGCGCGACTACGGGCGTTTTGTTTACCGTAAGCGTTCCGTAGTTATAATTTATAGAATAGTTTTCAGTAACGTCGCGCCCGTTCTTGTCGGTAATCGCGCAGACGTACTCGTTGACAACGGAACCCGCGTTTATTATGAAAGGATATTTCTGCCCTGCCGCAAGGTTTATGCGGTGGTCGGCGTTGGCGAGCGTTACGTTGAGCGACTGCTCCGTCATAATTGCGCCGTCGTAATATTTTTCCGCCGAGCCCGTCGTTATATCGAGCTCGTAGGGAGTAACTTCCAAAGTGCCGAAAGTAAACGTTATCGTGTAGTTGGAACTTCTGCTCGACAGCACGACCTCTCTCAACACGTTGGTCTTTGTGCCGACGTCGGTTATAGCTCCGCCATAGGTTACGGAAATAATTTCCTCGTCGGGCACAAGTCCGTCAACGCTCTCGGGCTTGGTATCGTCGGATAAAGAATGTTCGTTTCCGTCGTACACAAACGTAGCGCTTTTGCCCGTAATATGTAAGGGGCGGGGCGTAACGGTGAGTTTGCCCGTTTCGTAAGTATCTATTTCGTAGTTGGAGGTTACGTCCACCTCCTCGCCGTTTATAAATTCGTAAATTTTAAATTCGGTTACCTGAGTTACTATTTCGTCAGCGTTGATAAGTCTGTTGTCGTATCCGTGGTTTATTTCGTACCTTGCATACTGTCCTTCTACAAGCGTGCCCTCCACGTATTCGACGCCCTCCACGGCGAGAGCCGTGCCGTCGTAAACCTTTTCGGAAGTTACAGGTCTTACGGAAACGTAGCGGGGAATTACCTCTATTTCGCCGGGGTTAAATTCTATTTCGTAGTTTTCGGTTACGTCGTTGCCCGCCACGTCGAAAATGAGCGGTGTGAGTTCTTCGGGAAGAGTGTCGCCCACGTTGAGCAAGCCCGCTTCCGTGGAGCCGTAAATTTTATGACCGTTCACCAACCCGCCTTCGGCAATTTTATAGTCGGTAAACAGCACCTTGGAGCCGTTGTACACAACCTGTTGGGAGGGTAAATCTACGCTGATTGACTTTTTATCTACTTTCAGCTCGCCGCACTCCACCTTTACGGTGTAGCCGCTTGTAACGTTGTAGCCTTCCTTATCGTAAATTTTAACCGAGAGGTCGCTCTCGCTTACGCCTACGGAAGTCTGCTCGCCCAAAATTTCGATACGCGCGGTATGCCCCGACAACAGCGAGCCGCTGACCAGCTTGTATTCGGTCGCCTTTAAAGGCGTGCCGTCGTACACCTTTTCCTCGTCCTTAACGGCAAACACCAATTCGACGGGGTCGGTTTTAATCGAGCCCGTGGCAAACAACGCCAACGCCGTTGCCAGCGATGCCGCTACCACTATTACCAAAATTCCGATTATCAGAATAGATTTTCTTATTTTCGACATAATTATCTACCTGTTTTATACTTATATTTTACGCCTGCCCGCCCGCATAAGTACGGGCGCATTTTTACACGTTTTGTTCGATTAGTCTTATAGTTTCCTTGCAGAGCGCAAGTTTGTTTTCTCCGAACAGCTCGTCTAAATAGTCGCACACGCCGTCCGCCATCTGCTTTACGTATACGGGGTTTTTA